>JAEEGK010012816.1_pt1 | contig 18989 bp, 15 predicted proteins | sample 8958771 | NCBI WGS metagenome assembly JAEEGK01 (sample SAMN16246547, study PRJNA631951) | gut metagenome | biome: gut microbiome; feature: rumen; material: SC-attached | host: Bos | place: Iran: Karaj | collected 2018-10
CCGTGCATGGCAATTCCGTCACTGCACATAACTTTTCCAACAGGAATATCCCAGCGAACATGATTTCCGTAACAAGCATCAATATGAATGTTATTTTCTTCTATATATTTACAGATCTGCTCACATTCAAGTTCTATTTCTTCGCTTTCTTCAAACATCAGGATTACAGAACCTTTAAGGCAGCTTTCTTTCTGTTTTAAAAGCTTTGCAACTACTAAAAGCATTGCCATATGACTGTCATGTCCGCAGGCATGGCTTACGCCTTTTACTTTAGAAACACAAAGCTTTGGCCCTGCTAAATTGTTCGGATCCTCCTGAATTGGAAGAGCATCTGTATCAGTGCGCAGAAGAATTGTTTTTCCTTCTATATTACCGTCAATAAATCCAAGTACCCCGCCATGTTCAATGCGCACATGACGTATATCAAGTTTATCCAGTTCTTTTTCAATGTATTCAAGAGTTTTAAGCTGTTCGGCCGGACCGCACTCAGGATTTTCATGAAAATGTCGTCTCAATCGGACCAGCTCATCAAACTCTTCATTTACCTTTGTCAAATAGTCCATAAACGTCTTTTATTTTCCCTTGTTTGAAATTGCCTTCAGAAACTGCTTTGTTCTTTCATTTTGCGGATGTTCAAAAACTTCTGAAGGAGAGCCCTGTTCTACTACAACCCCACCGTCCATAAATACAACTTTATCAGCTACTTCTTTTGCAAAGCCCATTTCGTGAGTTACAACGGCCATTGTGATACCGGTCTTTGCAACTTCTTTCATTACATTAAGAACTTCGCCGACAAGCTCAGGATCAAGAGCGGCTGTAGGTTCATCAAAAAGAATTGCATGAGGCTGTAAAGCAAGAGCACGTGCAATTCCGACACGCTGCTGCTGACCGCCTGAAAGCTGACTTGGAAAATAAGTAGCCCGCTCGCGCATTCCTACGACCTGCAGATAATGGCGTGCAATTTCTTCTGCTTCCTTTTTATCTTTTTTCTGACAGATTGTAAGACCTGCCATTACGTTTTCAAGTGCGCTCATGTTCTTGAACAGGTTGTAATTCTGGAAAACCATTGTGCTCATTTCGCGGAGTTTTTTCAGTTCCGTTTTTGTGTATTTTTCAGAATCAATAACAGCATCTCCAACAGTTACAATTCCTTTTGTAGGCGGTTCAAGAAAATTTGTGCATCGCAAAAGAGTTGTTTTGCCTGAACCTGAAGGTCCAAGGATACAAACTACTTCTCCAGTCTTTATTTCAAAGTTAATTCCATTTAAAACCTGGAGGTCGCCAAATACCTTATAAATGTTTTCGTACTTAATCATTTGTGTGAACCTCCATAATACTTGGCTGATAGTTTACGTTCGATAAGTTTCTGGCCATAACCGAACAACATGTTCAAGGCCCAGTAAAGAATAAGAACTGCAAGATAAACTTCGATAAAGCGATATGTTTTGTTTGCAATCATCTTTGCTTTCAGCATCATGTCAGTTACACCTACCATTGAACAAAGTGAAGAACCTTTGAAACATTCAATAAAGTTGTTCATAAGTGAAGGAACTGCAAGACGAAATGCCTGAGGAAGCACAACATAGCGGTATGCCTGAAAAGTTGTCATTCCTGTTGTAATACAAGCTTCCATCTGTCCGCCGTCAACTGAAAGAATGGCACCGCGGATTGTTTCGGCCATGTAAGCTGAAAAAGAAAGTGCCATACATATTGTTGCCTGTATTTCAAGCGGAAAATCCTTGATTCCGGGAATATGCGGAAGAATACCGTAACAGAAAAGGAACAGCTGACACAAAAGTGGTGTTCCGCGGAAAAGTGAAATCCAGACTTTAAGGGCAGCCTGAATAACTTTATTTTTACTCATCAACAAAAGTGCGAGAATAATTGCAAAAACAAATGCCAGCAGAAAAGATGCAAGTGTAATAACAAGTGTAGTTTTCATGCAGAATGCAATTGGACCAATTGAACTTAAAAAATAGTCCATTCCGAAATGATACATCATGCCTCCTGTTAAAATATTTTTAATTTTGAAGAAGTACGCCCGTGCATTTTGTTAAAAATTGTATAAACCGGACGTACCCTGGTATTTCAAGTTAGATTTGTATGACTACTATTTCTGGTAACTCTGCCATGCATTGTCACCAGTTGTTGTTACGTAATTTACTTCACCTTCCGGAAGTTTTGTTACGTCCTGATTGAACCATTTCTGAGAGAACTTTGCCAAAGTTCCATCTTTGTGCATCTGATCGATAAGTTCGTTGAATGCAAGGATATATTCTTTGTTAGATTCTTTTCTGGCCCAGCCGTAAACAATAGGCATGTTCTTCCACTTAACATCCTGTACAAACATCATGTCGCTGTAACCACTTTTCTGAACTGCATAAGCAACTGTTGAAGTACACTGGAAAGCACCGTCGGCGCGTTTCTGTGCAACAGCCGGGAATACAACGGCAGCAGCATCAAGATCAAGTTCCTTAATAGTTATACCCTTTTCTTTCTGGGCTGCAATAATCTGTTCCATTACCAATGTTGCGTTAGAACCTGCTTCTCCACAAAGTGTCTTGCCGTTCCAGTAAGCCATATCACCGTCAGCAGGAATACCATCAGCTTTTCGACCTGCAATTGAATAAGATTCCCATGCATAAGTGTTTGTGAACCAGTAAAGCTTAAGACGGTCTTTGTTTACTGTTGTAAGGTTTGCAATTGTATCGATTACACCGTTCTGTACCATTCCCCAAAGTGAAGAATATTCAGAAACTGTCCACTGAATCTTAATTCCATAATAATCACAGATGTATTTAATTACATCGATATCCATACCTTCTAGATTTGAAGCGTCACCCATTGTCCAGCCAAGCTGAACACCACCTGTTCCAACTCTCAGAGTTTTTCCTGCAAGGCTCGCCCATTTTGCTTTAAGAGGGTCACTCATATCTACTTTTACCGGAGCTTCAGAAGCAGGAGCTTCTTTTGCGCCATTAGCAAAAGCTGTTGTAAACAAACTCAAGGCAACTGCCAAACAAACCAATGTCTTTTTCATAATGTCTCTCTCCTGTTGTTTTCTGAAGTTTTTCGTGGCCTTTGAAAAACTCAAGAAAAAAAATAATTTAAACAAAAAAAGGCGTCAGTCTGCATTTCAGCAAACTGACGCCTTTGTCATTTCGTTGGTCAAACCATATTTTATTTTGACTTTAATGTCAATACAGTTTCTTAAATATTTATACAAATATTATAATTTTTCATGTATATTCTTACATTCTCTTTATAACTCTGCACAGAATTTTTCAATGCGATCACAGCCTTCCTGGATTTTTTCCATGGAAATAGCATAGGCCATGCGTACATAGTTATAGCCGCAGTCTGAACCAAAGTTATCCCCTGGAACAACTGCAACATGAGCTTCATCCAAAAGGCGGTTTGCAAAATCAACGGCTTTCATACCTGTTCCGCTGATATTTACAAAAATGTAAAAAGCTCCTTTAGGTTTAATACAGGTTATTCCTTTCATTTTGTTAAGGCGTTCAAATAAATAATCGCGCCTTCGCTTATATTCAGGAAGCATTACACTTTTACAATAAGGCATTGCATTTTTAAAAGCTTCAATTGCAGCTCTCTGCCCAATAGTAGGACTTGAAGAATGAATTCCTTCAGTAAGCTTGGTCATAAGCGAGATAAAATGTTCTGGGCCTGCACCAAAACCGATTCTAAAACCTGTCATCGCAAAAGTTTTTGAGCAGCTGTCTACAATCAGGGTTCTTTCTTTCATTCCAGGAAGCTGTGCAATACTTGGAACGCTTTCCATATCAAAAACAAGGTGACGGTAAACTTCATCACTTATTACAAAAAGATCCTTTTCTTTCGCAATCTCTGCAATTTCTTCAAGGGTTTCCTTTGAAATAACACTTCCTGTAGGATTACACGGGGAATTGAGCATAATTGCCTTTGTTTTATCGGTAAGCTTACTGCGGATTGCATCAGCAGTTATGACAAAATCATCTTTTTCATAAACTTCAACATTTACAGGAATGCCGTAGCACATTTTTATCATCTGATTGTAGTTCGTAAAATACGGAGCAGGAACAAGAATTTCATCGCCGGGATTTGTAATTGCACGTAAAGTTAAAAATAGACACGACATTCCACCTACTGTTACAATTACATTTTCAGGTTTATATTCAACACCTTCCTGCTCTGTTAAATATGCCGAATACACTTCCCTAAGTTCATTCAAACCAGCTCCTGGCGCATAATGAGTTTCCTTACGGTCAAGAGCAGCTTTTCCGGCTTCAATAACACAATCTGCAGGCGCAAAATCAGGGTCGCCAACACTAAAAGAAATAACATCGCTTATCTTTGATGCCCTGACCATCATGTCCCTGATTGACGAGGCAGGGATAACCTCAACTGATTCAGAATATTTCATAACAAACCTCTCTCCTTATTTGTTAATGATTTATTTAATGAACAATGAAAAAATGAGACGGATGAATAAAAGGCTTAGAACAACGATAAACAAAGGCTTTATGAATTTTGCACCACGCGTTAAGGCAAGGCCTGAGCCTATCCAGCTGCCGGTCATGTAACCAAGAGTTACCCAAAGGACAACAGGCCAGTAGACAAGGCCTTCCATAGCAAACGTGATTGTAGTTCCTGCACTTGAAAATAGAGCCATTACACGGCTGTTTCCGCTTGCTGTAACAATATCAAGCTTATTTACCAGAACAAAACCAAAAATCATGAAAGTACCGGCAGCAGCACCGTAAAAGCCCTCGTAAACACCCATTGCAAAGCCAAAGATTATTGAAAACATAACCTTTTGAAATAGTGTTAGAACTTCTGCATTGTTTTGAGAACCAATATCTTTTCTGGCAAAAATTACTACAGCGGCAAGCGGAAGAATTATTACCATGATAATCTGAAGGTATTTTTCCGGAATCCAGATATTGAGCCTTGCTCCGAAATAACTTCCAAACAGACTTAAAACTCCTGCAAAAACTGCAGTCTGCCAGAAGATTTTTTTCTGCCGTGCATAACGGATTACGGCGGTACCTGCTCCAACAATCGTACTTGCCATATTCGTCCCGCCAATCATGTGTACAGGAAAACCGACAAGCAGAAAGGCTGGAAGCGTTATTAAGCCACCGCCTCCAGCAGATGCATCAATGATTCCTGCCAGAAAAAAACAGACAATCATTATAACAAAGCCTGAAAAGCCTAATGAAAAATTCATACTCTCTCCAAAGTATATTTACGTATTAAAGGACTCCCGGGATACGAAAGAGCCCTTTGTTAGAATTTATGCTTTAGTTCAATCCTCCTTTTTATTAAATAAAGCATAAAAAAGAGGCCGCAGGAAAATTCCTACGGCCTCTTTGTCGCTTATATTCTTATGGGGATATTATTATTTTAAATATCAACAGTGTCAAGAAGGTAAATCAGTTTCCGTGTACGAAAGCTCTACCTGACTTTACACTTAAAGCCGGGACGCAGTGCCACCCGCGTCCCGCCACATAAACTACATCTGACTGATTAAATCAAGCATTTCAAGAGCGCCAAGGGCACACTCGTACCCTTTATTGCCTGCTTTACTGCCGGAACGTTCAATTGCCTGTTCAATGTTTTCTGTTGTAAGCACGCCGAACATTACAGGAATTCCTGAAGAAAGTGAAACAGATGCAATTCCTTTAGAAACTTCGTTGCAGACATAATCATAATGCGAAGTTGAACCGCGGATTACAGCTCCTACGCAGATTACGGCATCGTATTTTTTGCTTTCTGCCATTTTCTTTGCAATAAGCGGAATTTCAAATGCACCAGGAACTTTTGCAAGCGTAATGTTTTCATCTTTTACGCCGTGGCGAACAAGCCCGTCTACAGCACCGTCAACAAGGTGACCAACTATAAAATCATTAAACCTTGCGGCAATGATTCCAATCTTTGCATTTTCTGCACTTACTTTTCCTTCAATAATATTCATAATATTCTCCTTCTTTTAGTCTCTTATTTTGATGTGGCAATTTATTATACTTCCTGCAAAAGATGCCCCATACGGATTCTTTTCGTATGAAGATAAAACTGATCCTGCTTTACAGGTTTAATTTCAAGCGGAACACGCTCAGAAATTGTTAAACCTGCACCCGGTGCATCAAGTCCGTAAAGCTTTTTCGGGTTATTCGTCATAAGACGCATGGAATGAATGCCCAAAAGGCGCAGAATCTGAATGCCTTCGTAATAGTCGCGGGCATCTTCCGGAAGGCCGAGCTTTAAGTTTGCATCTACCGTATCGAGCCCGCCATCCTGAAGTGCGTAGGCTTTAATTTTATTTACGATTCCGATACCCCGGCCTTCCTGCCGCATGTAAACCATAACGCCGCGTCCTTCTGCAGCAATTTTTTTCATTGCCGCTTCAAACTGTAAACCGCAGTCACATTTTATTGAACCGAAGGCATCACCTGTAAGACATTCAGAATGGACGCGGCACAGAATATCCTTACCGTCGCCGATGTCGCCCATAACCAGAACTTCATGGTTCGCTCCTGTTACTTTGTTTTCAAATGCATAAATCTTAAAATCACCGTATTTTGTAGGCAGATTTGCCTTTGCCGAACACTGCATGATGCTGTCGTGCAATTTACGGTAGGTAATTAAATCTGCAATGGAAATAAGCTTCATTCCCCATTTTTTTGCAAGAACAATAAGTTCCGGTAAACGAGCCATGTGTCCGTCATCTTTCATAATTTCGCAGCAAAGACCAGCCTGTTTTAAGCCTGCAAGGCGGCACAAATCTACAGTTGCTTCTGTATGACCGTTTCGCTGTAAGGTTCCACCTGCAACTGCAACAAGCGGAAAGCAGTGTCCCGGCCGGCGGAACTGTTCAGGTTTAGAATTTTCATCTGCAATCTTAATCATTGTTTGACTGCGTTCAAAAGCAGAAATTCCTGTTGTCGTGTCGATAAAATCAACACTTTCTGTAAAAGCCGTACAGTGATTATCGGTATTGATATGAGTCATCGGCGCAAGATTAAGACGCTGCGCAATTTCTCTTGAAACCGGAGTACAGATTAATCCTTTTGCATAACTTGCCATAAAATTAACATTTTCAGGAGTTGCAAACTCTGCCGCACAAATCAAATCACCTTCGTTTTCGCGGTCTTCATCATCTACAACCATAATGATTTTGCCTTTTTTTAAATCTTCCAGAGCATCTTCAACCAAATCAAATTTAAATTCCTCTGCCATTTTATTTCTCCCTGTATGCCGCGTATTTTGCAAACAACAAACTTTCAGGCTTATGCCCCAAAGGCTGCCTTAACAGAACTTGCTGCCGCATATTTTGCAGCGTATTTTCCTAAAATATCGCATTCTATATTTACAGTGCTTCCTTTCCGTTTTTCAGAAAGAGTTGTTACATCCCTTGTATGCGGAATTACAGAAACGCAAAAACATTTCTGCCCGTAAGCCTGGATTTTTCCAACATTCACAACCGTAAGGCTGATTCCGTCAATTGCAACAGAACCTTTTTCTACAATTCCGTCTGTAATCGAATCTGCCGCCCGGATGTAATACAAAACCGCGTTTCCTTCTTTGGAAACAGAATGAACGACGCCGGTTCCGTCTATGTGTCCCGTAACAATATGTCCGCCAAACCGGCCGTCAGCCTTCATGGCACGCTCAAGGTTTACATTTGAACCGGCATGAAGCAGGCGCAGGCCCGTTCGCCTGAAAGTTTCAGGCATTACATCAGCCGTGAATTGCGCCCCTGCCCCAGCTCCACCCGATCCAGGTGCGCCGCCGTTCCCCGGAATAACACTTGTCGCCGTAAGGCAGATTCCGTTCACCGCAACGCTGTCTCCGATTTTCAAATCGTCAGCAATTTTTTTGCAGACGATGCTAAGACACATGAACATTCCCTGACGCGAAATCGATTTTATTTTTCCCTGTTCTTCAATCAATCCGGTAAACATCAGTTTTTTACCTCGTATTCCAAAAGTACATCATCGCCGATTACAGAAATTTCAGGTTTGCCAAGTTTTATACATTCAGCAGGATGCTCTGCAATAACCTGTCTCACAGGCGAAAAAGATTTTCCGCCGTATAAAATATCTGCGGCACTTGCCGAGCCAAAAATTTTTGCCGCAATAAAAACCTGTATTTTATTTACAATTCCTGCTTTTAAGGCTGAAGCGTTCAGGATTCCGCCGCTTTCAAGCAGGATGCTGTCTATTCCGCGCTCGCCGAGTTTTTTGGAAAGAAGCCTTAAATCTACGACTCTTTCCTTTTCTTCTTTTTGATTAGTTGAAGTGTCGCGTGCGGACACAAATTCACCAGCTGAAATAATTTCTACACCGAGTTTTTTAAGCTCCATGGCTTTTTTGCTGTCTGCAATTTCTTCGTCCGAAAGTGCGCACGCGACGAACAGAGGAACTTCCATGGCCGTCGCAACAAGTTTACATTCCAACGGGATTTTCAAGGTGGAATCGCAGACAATCCGTACCGGCTGCCGCACACTCTCGCTTGCCTTTTCAAATGCAAGCTCAGAAGGCGGCAACCGGCATGACAGAAGAGGATCATCCGCCAAAACAGTATTGATTCCCGTCATAACAGCCATGTTGTACGCCCTCTCTTTATGTACCAGTTTCCTGGATTCTTCTCCGCTTATCCATTTGCTGTCACCTGTCGCGCAGGAAGTAAGTCCGTCAGCTGTCATGGCATATTTCATCGTTACATACGGGGTTTTTGTCGTTATATAATGAAAGAAAGTTTTATTTATAGCATCGCATTCAGCTTTTAAACATTCGCTATGAACTTCAATTCCGGCCTTACGAAGAATTTCAAAACCTTTGCCGCTTACAAGAGGATTCGGGTCATTTGAACCGACAAAGACACGCGCAAAACCTTCTGCAATAATTGCGTCTGTACAAGGCGGCTGTTTACCTGTGTGGCAGCACGGTTCAAGAGTTACATATATATCAGCTCCACGGCAGGAATTTCCGCGGCGTTTAGCATCAGCAATAGCTTCGCGCTCAGCATGAAGGCCACCGTATTTTTTATGCCAGCCTTCGCCAAGAATCTTTCCGTCTTTTACAATAACGGCGCCAACAAGCGGATTAGGATTTACAAAACCTTTTCCTCTTTTGGCAAGTTCTATTGCACACTCCATGTAGTTTGATATAAAACTATCCTTCATATAGCTTAGTTTTATATCAAACTAAACTACTTGTCAAGGATTTTACGAGATAAAACTTCGTAAGAAAGTTCGGCGGTAGTTTTTAACTGCAAATCTGCCTGCTTCAAGCTGCCGTCCGCACTTATTCCGACTGCAAGCATACCGCCTTTTTTAATGGCTGCAACGCCAGCTTCTGCATCTTCAATGCCAATGCAATCCGTATACCAGGCCTCAGATCTTTGCGCAGCATCCAGAAAAATATCAGGTGCAGGCTTTGCCTTCTGAACTGCATTTGCATCGGCAATATCTTTAAAAAACTCACGAATTCCAAGTGCATTCAAAATTGCAGGCGCATTCTTACTTGAACTTGCAAGAACTGCAGGAACTGAATGTATTTTAAGTTCTTCCAGTAAATGTAGAATACCAGGAAGAATATCCGATGGTTTAAGAGTTTTTAAAAGTTCCTTATAACGTTCATTTTTCTGAAAGCACTTTTCTGCTTTTTTTTCAGCCGGCCATACAACCTTGTTTTCATTCAAAATAACTTCAAGAGATTCTTCACGACTTATACCAAGAAGTTTTTTATTCATCACTTCATCAAACTGAAGACCTTCGCTGTCTGCCATTTCTTTCCATGCTTTGTAATGAAGAGGTGCCGTATTTGTAATTACTCCGTCCAGATCAAACAGAACAGCTCCAAGCTTTCTTTCCAAACTGAAAGTTTTTTCTTCACCTTCCCCCAGAGAGAACGACTGATTTCTATGAACAAGGTTTATTTTATCTGCAGTACGACATTTTTGGCGACGCACCGAATAACAGGCTTTTTGGTGAGTAATTTTTACATCCAGTATATGCCCTTTTATTGCAAGCGAAAATTCCAACGACTTCCAATCAGATGGCAATTCCGGTGCAAAACTAAAAACACCACCATAATCACGGAATCCTGCAAAACCATAAACAGTACTCATCCAGCTGCCTGCCATACAGGCGGTATGAATTCCATCACGACTGTTTCCGTTTACATCATCAATATCCATGCGTACAGTTTTATTGTAATAATCAAATGCTTTTTTAGTATCACCAGATTCTGCAGCCATAATACTCATAATTGAATAACTAAGCGAAGAATCACCGGTCGTATATGTCTGGTGAAAATTGAAGTTGCGGATTTTTTCTGCTTTTGAGAAGCGCCCACTAAGCAGAAATTGGGCAAGTACTAAATCAGGCTGTTTTAGTACACGATGCCGGTAAATTTCCAGCGGATGATAATGCATTAAAAGCGGATAGTTCGATTTTGGCGTATTTGCAAAATCCCATTCAGGTTTATCCAAGAAGCTATCATCCTGCGGATATATTCCAAGCTCTTTATCAAATGGAATATACATATTATCTGCAATTCTTTTCCATTCAGCTTTTTCTTCTTCAGCTGCTTCCTTTCCGCTACGTTTTACACTTATTTCAAGATTTTCACGCGCCATTAAATTAGTAAAAGCATTGTTATTTACAATTGCTGTATATTCATCAGGCCCGGTGACATCGTTGATGCAGAATTTATTATCTTTATGCGGAATAAAATCACCACGACTCTGCCACATTCTTGCAGTCTGAGCGCACATTTTTTCTACAGTTTCTTCATCAAAGCCTATATCATCGCCATGAGCATTTAAAAACCTGTCTAACGCAAAAATAATATCTGCATCTATATGATATTGGGCAGTTCCTGCCGGATAGTAAGCACTTGTTTCTTCACCGTCAATAGTCCGCCACGGGTAAAGCGCACCTTTTAAGTTAAGCTCTGTGGCTCGAGCTTCAGCTTTTGGCAAAGTATGTCCACGGTATTCCAGAAGTTTTTTTGCAACCTCTGGGGCTGTATATGTAAAAACTGGACAAACATAACTTTCTGAATCCCAGAAAAAATGTCCTTCATACCCTTCACTTGTAAGACCTTTTGCAGCTATACTCGCCTTTCCAGTACGACAAGCCGATTGCAAAAGATGAAAAAGACTGAATTGCAAGGCTTCTTCACTTTTTTTATCGCCATCAATTTTTATTTTTGCAATATTCCAGAAATCAGTCAAAAAATCCTGCTGTTCAGCAATTGCATAATCAAAACCATGCTTTACAACCTCATAACATTCTGATTCTGCTTGTTTTGCAAGATTGTGCAGAACCATCTCAACATTATCAGCATCACATGACTCACCTTGCCAGCAGTATGTGATATATTTTTCAAGAATAATTTCCTTTTCTGGCTGCAAAATAATTTTTGCACAGCAATAAGGAATTTCAGAGTTTTCAAATTCAAAAGAGGGTGTTCCGATTTTCTGAAAAACTCCATCAACGGTAAGTTGATTCTGTATACTACCTGCTAAAAAAAGTCCGCTTTTTGCTGCTCTTGCAGTAAAAGAAATTACACCTGTTTTTCCTTCCTCTTTAAAAGACACAGCCGTATCTACAATTTCAAGCGGCTTATGACGGAATTTTGCTCCGATTCTCGGGTCATCTTCTGCAAGAATATTTGATGCCGTAATATCAACTGCACTTGCAATTACAATTTCACAATCCTTAGTACCTGTATTTTTTACACAATATCTGATTGCCGCTCCATTTTCATGAACAAATGAAACCAGCCGCTCTGAATGAAGATGGATACTGCTTTCTGAAAGACCATTACCAGCCTTTGAATCATAATGCCAGTCACACTCACGCGTAAGCACACCTTTTTCCAAATCCACGGCAAGGGTATTTTTAGTGCATGAGCCACTGCTTCCGTCAATTGCAAATGGTTTTCCATCAATTAAAAGTTCAATTCGTTTTGCATCCGGTAGATTTAAAATTGTTTCGTGATTTTTCGCATAACCGTACGCAGTCTCTCCATATAAAATTGACTCTTTATCAAAAAAACCGTTTATATATGTTCCTTTATGGTATGTTCCGGCTTTTTCTTCTGTATCGCCACGCATACCGATATTACCATTACCAAGTGTAAATAAAGTTTCATTACTCTGTACATAGTCTTTTCCGTATTTATCTGTTGAAAAAATCATAACTCTCTCTCTATTTTATAATCTCGCTTAACCACCGAACTTCATACGGTTCCAAAGTCTGCGGATAGTAATTTTCATATTTTTTATCGGAAAGCAAATCCCGACTTTCTTTTGCCCATGCATCTATTTTGAATTCTGCTGTCCGCTCACTGAAGTTGGCAATTACATGAACTGTTCCTCGTCTGAACGCAAAAACTGAAATATCCTGAACATCGTAAAAGTCAATTTCCGTACTGCCTAGTTGTTTTTCAGTTTTTCGTATTTTTATAGCTTTCTTTATAAATTCAAAAATCTCTTTTTGAGATGGAAGCAGTTCTGCATTCCAGTTGGTTTTTATTCTGTGCACCCACCGTGAATCATCTTTTTTTTCTGCTTTCTGCCGGTAAGAATAGTCATTTAAAACTGACTTTTCATCATTTGCATATAAAAGAGGAATCCCTGGCAAAGCAAGAAGAAAAGCATACATCATTTTTATTCTGGCTATTGCCATTTTTTCCAAAAGACTGTTTTTACATAACAAAGCCTGTTCAAGCCCTTCAAGACTTTCCATGGTTCCGCAAATTCTGCAGTCACCGTTACTCGGATTCAACTGAAAAGGCTCTCCCGTACCAAAAGATCCTTCAAATCTACCTGTAAAAAAACGATTCAAAAACTGACGGTGTGAATATCCATTTATTCCGACATTTGCAGCATCTTCATCACTAAATGTCCAGCCTATATCATCATGGCACCGGATATAATTTACCCAGGCACAATCAGAAGGAATGTACCACCGTTTTTTAAGCGAATAATTTAAAAGACGTGTATCACGCGTTGCAACTGTAGACCACAAAAGTGCCATTTGAAGCGGATTGTAACTTAAAGCACATTCATCTTTATGAATATACTGAACAACCTGATCTGGATGAACAATTGCTTCGCTTTTGAAAACCATCGAAGGACAGGCAATTTTTGATACATACTGAAAAGCTTTTATTAAAGTATGAGCTTTTGGAAGACTTTCGCAAACAGTTCCCTTTTCTTTCCAAACAAAGGCCAGAGCATCTAAGCGCAAAACATCAACGCCAAGATTCGCGATAAAAAGCATTTCCTCGCACATTGAAAGAAAAACTTCTGGATTTGAATAATTTAAATCCCATTGAAAAGAATTAAATGTTGTCCAAACCCAGGCCTTCTGTTTTTCCAGATATGTGAATGATCCTCGGCGGACTGTTGGAAAAATTTCGCGTAAATTGGAATTCCATTCATCAACATCACGCTTATCCTTGTACATGTAATAATAATCCATGTACTTTTTATCCCCAGCTTTAGCCTTTAAAGCCCATTCATGCTCTTCGCTCGTATGATTAAAAACAAAATCCAGAACAAGACGAATCCCTTTTTTATGAAATTCATCTGCTACAAATTTTAAATCTTCAATTGTACCAAGGCGTTCTTGAACCTTACGATACGAACTTATTGCATAACCGCCGTCATTTTTACCTTCTGGACAATCAAACAGCGGCATAAGGTGAACATAAGTTATTCCCAACTCTTCAAAATATGGAATTTTTTCAACAAGACCACGAAGATTTTTTGCAAATAAATCAACATATAGCATCATGCCTACAGTTTTTTCATTCTGATACCAAAAATCTTTGCCGTCTTCAGACTGTAATACCGTCTCTTTATCTAATGCAAGCAAAGATGTTCTACGTTCTTTATTTGCATCTGACATTATTTTTTCAAGACGTGCCATCAGCTGATAAAAATCCCAACGGTTACCATACAGGCTGAATAAAAGTTCTGTAAGATAAGCCATATTTTTTTCAAGTTGAGTTTTGTACATTATATAACCTTACACCGATAAAACCTTATCCTTTTACAGAACCTGAAAGAAGTCCACGTACAAAGAATTTCTGTAATCCAAGGAATACACCAAGAGGAAGTATAAGGGAAACAAACGCACCAGCAGTAAGAAGATGCCAGTCTGCACCTCTTGTACCTGCCATGTTCATAAGACGTACTGTTACAACTTCTAGCTTCTGCCCTGCACCACTAAGGAATACCAAAGCAACAAGCATATCATTCCAAACCCATATAAACTGGAATATTGCAAACGAAGCAATTGCCGGAATGCTTAAAGGTAAAATCAGCCTTACAAAGGTTGTAAAATGGCTTGCACCGTCAATAAAGGCAGACTCCAAAATACTTCTTGGCAGTGAAGAAATATAATTGAACATCATATATGTTGCAAGCGGAAGTCCAAAACCGGCATGAGCAAGCCAGATTCCCAAATATGAACCGTTTAATCCTATCCGGTTGTAATCACGCAAAATCGGAATTAAAGAAATCTGCAAAGGAACAACAAGCAGGGCAATAATCATTGCAAGAAGAACTCCTCGACCTTTAAAATTAAGCCATGCAAAACCATAAGCGGCGGCGGCAGCAATAAAAATCGGTATAATAACAGAAGGAATAGTAACCGTGATAGAAGACAAAAATGCGCTAAGCATAGTTGCTCCACGTATTGCAGTTGTTCCTGTTGCGTTTCCAACATTGTAACGCTGCCCAAACAAAACCTGATTATAATTATCAAGCGTAAAGTTTTTCATTGTAGAAAAAGCCTTCCACCACCCAGTTGAATTTGTTGCATCAGCAGTTCTAAAAGAGGTAATAAAAATTCCTAATGTAGGAATTGTCCACATAAGACAGATAAGAACCAATACAGCCGTAATGATAACACCATTAACTGTTATTTTAGGATGCCTTATTTTTATCATTTGAATACCTCCCTATCGCCAAATTCTTTGAGGTTATAGTAAATTACAGGGCTAACTGCTATTAAAATTAAAATTGCGATTGCTGAACCACGCCCGTAATGCAGGAATTTAAACATCTGTTTATATTGCTGAGAAGCCAAAACTTCTGTTCCATACAAACCGTTTGTCATAGAGAATACAATATCAAAACACTTCAATGCGGCAAGAAAAATTGTTGTAGAAACACTGATTATAGAAGAGCGGATATTCGGAATAATAATCTGAAGTAAAATTCTGAATTCTCCAGCACCATCTATACGGGCAGCCTCTATCATATCTTCCGGTACAGCTTTTAATGCTGCCGAAAGGACAACAAGAGCAAAACCTGTCTGGAGCCACACGAAAATTACAATTAAGAACAAACTGTTCCATGGGGCTTTACCAAGCCAGTTCTGTGGCTGACCGCCAAAAGTTACAATAATTGAATTTAAAAGACCAATCTGTTCACTTCCAATAGGGCGGAATGCATACATAAACTTGAAGATTACGCCGGCTCCAACCATCGAAATTGCCATTGGCAGAAAAACAAATGTTTTTGCTGTTTTTTCTATGTAACTTCTTTCTGCAAGAATTGCTGTAACCAATCCCATAAAAACACTTAATCCAGTTCCAAAAAACAACCAGATTATAGTATTCCGGATTGAAACAAGCATTGTTCGATCTGTAAAAAGATATTTGTAATTATCAAACCAAACAAAATGTTCTGATTTTTTATCTAAAAAGCTAAGTCCTAACGAACGGATTGTTGGAATAAGCAGATACCAGCCCATAATAAGAACAGCAGGTCCGATAAAAATATAAGGAACTATTTTATTGTAAATCTTTGTATCAAAATTCTGAGCAATAAGATTTAATGAATAAAACAGAAATCCAACACTGGTAATACCCCATGCAACAGCAACAAAAGTTGTAAAAAGCTGATTCAAAACATTAGCTCTAAGTACAAAAAAACCGCCCAGCATAATAAACGCAGTGCAACAAACAACGCCGACGGTCTTTGTAATTCCAGATTTATCTGTCATACTTCCTCACTTTAATTAACCCGCGCACTGCGAGCATTCTTAAAAAAATCCCTGCTTGAATAACACCGTCAACCAAGCAGGGAAGTAAAAAAGCTTTTTATAAATCAACCTTACTTAGGCCAACTTACTTCTATATTTTTAAGACATGTTGCAGCGTTTTCTGCTCCGCTAACATAATTAACCATGCCTGTCCAGAATGTACCGGCACCAACTTCAGCCGGCATCAAGTCTGATGCATCAAAGCGGAATACAGTAGCATTTACAAGAATCTTTGCAATATCACGTTCAAGGCTGTTACCGTAATCTTCAAATTTCTGATTTTTATGAGGGAACAACGCGCCTCCAATTCTTGCCCAAGGTGCACAAGCTTCCCAAGTTGTAAGGAATTCAAGGAACTTATCAACGCCTTCTTTATCGCTGAATTTTACAAACTGGTCACCACCACCAAGAACTGGTGTACCCCATTTTTCATCAATAGCAGGAAGAGCAAATACTCCTACACGATTTTCCAAATCAGCCTGAACCTCATCCTGCATAAATCCAGTAATAAAGTTACCCTGCATATTCATCATGGCTTTTGGCGGATTTTCATAAATTGGTTTTACAGAATCGCCAAAGTTGCTTGTAAGAATATTTGTTGAACCGCCATAAACATATTTATTGTTAAGGAAGATTTCTCCACAAGTATTCAATGCTTTAAGAACTGCCGGATCATTAAATGCAATTTTATGATTTACCCAGTTATCATAAACATCAGGACCTGCAGTACGAAGCATGATATTTTCAAGCCAGTCTGTTCCCGGCCAACCAGAAGCAGCACCTGATTCAAATCCAATAGTCCATGGAGTATCTCCATTAGCAACCATTTTATCCATTAAAGATTTAAGTTCAGCCCATGTTTTTGGAATCTGATATCCTTTTGAGTTCCAGTAAGGTTTGTTATACCATACAAAACTTTTTGCATTTACACGGTGGAAAACACCATAAACTGTACCGTTGTCAGCAGAACCAAGCTGCTTCCATACCGGAGCATAATTCTTTTCGATCGCAGAAATTACATTTTTTCCAAGAGGTTTAATATAGCCTTTTGCAGCAAAATTTTTCATAAGTCCCGGCTGAGGTAGCGCAGCAATATCCGGAGGAGTTCCTGCCTCCGCCTGAACCTGAATCTGTGTTTCAAACTCAGGACTTCCTTCATAAACTACATTGTAGCCAGAATTTGCATTAAAGATTTTTACAATCTCTTCAAATCTTGCAGCCTCTTCTCCACGGTATGCACCAAAAACAAGAATTGTTTTGTCAGATGCATTTGATTTTGCCTCCGACTTTTTAGAACATCCTGTGAAAGTTGCCAGTAACACAACACAACACAAACCAGCAAAGACTATTTTTTTCATAATCCGACCTCCTTACTTTTTGCGGATATTAAATACTTGTTGTCATTCTTTCCACTATATGAAGCGGAAGTTTTATAGAAACCGCTGATTTATCAGGGGTTTTTATTTTTTCCAGAATCAATTGAGCAGCTTCCCGTCCTGAATCATCAAGATGCTGATTCACGGAACTTAAGCCAAGATATTGTGAAATATCAATATCATCAAAACCGATAACTTTTATTTTTGAAGGACAGCTAATACCTTTTTGACCGAGCATGTACAATAAACGGGCAGCAATTACATCACTTGAACAAAAAACACAATCCGGAAGAGTCGGCTGGTCTAAAAAGCCAAGTATTCCTTCATCCAGTTTCTTTTCAGGAAAACCGCCAATCCATATATCAGAAGGGTTGATACTTATTCCCTTTGACGAAAAATAGTCCTGATAACCTTTAAAGCGGTCTTCTGTTGCGTGTACGGCATAATACAGCATAGATTTTTCACCAATAAATCCCGGACGTCTGCAGCCAAGTTTATAAAAATACTCGCCTATCATTTTTCCGCCTTTTTCGTTATCAATCACAATGCAATCAAAATCATCAACAGACTGTTCAACAAAACAAACAGGAAAAGCCGCCCCCTTAAGAAGTTCCTGCATCTGCTCATTCAAACGCACACAAAGTAAAATCAGGCCGTCTACTTTATTTTGCAATACAAGACTTGCAATGTAATTATTCATATCTTCTGTTGTATCAATGGCATAAATTACAAGTTCGTAATGTTCTTTTTCTAAAACTTCAGCAATACCACGTAAACGTTCCATAAAAGAAGGCTGCGTAAAAAAAGGTGCAATTACTCCGATTTTTTTGTATGCCTTTCTGGCATTTATAACTGCATCTGCCTTAGGTACAAAATTCAATTCTTTTATGACATCAAGAACAAGCTGGCGTTTTTTTTCTGCAACTTTTTCCGGCGAGTTTAAAACCCTGGATACAGTAGTTGGACTAACTCCTGCTTTTTTTGCAACATCATAAATTGTCACCTGTTTAGACTGAATCATTTTGCCTCGCATTTAGGAAACACTGAAAAAATAATATGAAAACGTTTTTGAAACCGCTTTCATGTTTCTGGTTTCATTTTACATTGATATTTTAGATTGTCAAATTTTTTTTATTATTTTTTGGAATTAAAGTGCATAAAAAAAGCCCCGCAAATAATTACGGGGCATAAACAGTTACTCTTTTGTGCGGCGAGCATTGAGAGCCGCACCTTCTGTTTAACTAAATACTAAAGATTAGATGGAACTGCAATTCCAAGTTTCTTTGCTGTGTCCTGGTTTACATCAAGGTCACATTTTTCAAGATACTGGATTGGCATGTCAGCAGGATTTTTTCCATCACGAAGGATTTCTACAGCCATTTTTGCTGTCTGTTTTCCAAGTTCATAATAGTTGATTCCGTATGTTGCAAAACCGCCAGCCTTTACCATTCCGCTTTCACCGCAGATTGTAGGAATTTTTGCCTGATTTGCTACCATTGCAACTGTTGCCATACCGGCAGCAATCATATTGTCTGTTG
>JAEEGK010012817.1_pt1 | contig 18989 bp, 12 predicted proteins | sample 8958771 | NCBI WGS metagenome assembly JAEEGK01 (sample SAMN16246547, study PRJNA631951) | gut metagenome | biome: gut microbiome; feature: rumen; material: SC-attached | host: Bos | place: Iran: Karaj | collected 2018-10
GATATTAATTCCCAAGGTAAACAATTAGATGAAATTACTACTAATTTAAATAATATAGAACAAAAATTATCAAAACTAAATATTAAAATTAATGAAGAACCAAAATTCTTTGGAGGAAATAGATTAGTAGAAATATCAAAGATAAAATATAAAATTAAATCAATAAATAAAGATAAAAGTTCATCATCGAAATATATTTATATTGATGGAAGATTTATTTTAGAAACAGATAAAAATGAAGGATATTTCTATATTAATCTTAATGAATATTATCAAAATCAAAACTATACATGTGAAAACCAAAATGGTAACTCATATTATGATATTAAATGTGATTTAATTAGTAAAACTATATATACACAAAAAAATGTAGTTTTTAAAGAAGAAAGACCAATTAATGAAAATGAAGAATTTATAAATGATATTAATATCAAAATAGGTAATTTATCTAAAGATATATATATTAAAAAAGTTGAAAAAATCCTGAATATTTATAATAAAATAATAATAAATGAAAAAAATGATTTATTTAATGAATTAAATAAAGTAAAAAAAGAAAAAGATGACTTAGAAAAAAAATATTTAGAAGATAATAAAATAACAAGATATGAATTAATTTTAGAAAACGAAATTAAAGAAAAGGAAAAATTATTAAATTTATTAAAAATAAGAAATGAAACTTTAGAAAAAGAAAAACAATATGTAAAAAAATTAAAATTAAATCAACCAAAAAGAAAAGTAAAAAGATCATTTTCAACTTTTGTAAAACCAAAAAAATTAAATGATGGAATATACTTAAGAGCAAGATTTATTTATTCAGATATTAAATTAAGAATGTCAAAAGAATTAAAAAATATAAATATAGATGAAGAACTTGATAAATGTAATACAAATGAAGAAAAAACTTTAAAAATGTTAACTATTGCAGAAATAACTTTAACTTATTTATTATTTAAATATGATGATTATAAAAATAATCCTCGTTATAAAAATATTTTAAAAGAAGTTTTACATGAAATTGAATTAAAACATAAAATTGAAACTGCTAATCAAAGAAAAATTGAAGATCAAAAAAGACTTGATCAATTAGCAGAAAAACTTCGTCAAAAAAGTATGAAATTTATTTATGTTCCTAAAAGAAAAATTGATATGTATCCTTCTGCTATTTATGCAAAACCAAAGAGAACTATTACTGAAAGTAATGATAAAAATGAACTCACTTTATATGATTTTTTATATGAAGCTAAATAAATGTGATTATTTGATTTTTGGTTAGTTTATAAAAAAATTTAATTTTTTTATTATTTTATATTATTAATTAAAATATTATAGTAATACAAAATTATTATTTTCAAAAAAGTAATATCATTAATAATATAATTGTAATAATCTAAGATTCAATTGAAATTTTAATTAATATAATTCTTCAAAATTATTATATTTTTAAAAGAAATTTTTGAATAAAAAAAAGATACTTTTTTAATAATCATATTGATAAATTACTTTAATTATTTTCAATGAAATATAATAAAATTTATATATTAAATTATTTAAATTATCTAACATTGAGAAATAAATTTCTATAAATATAATTTATATACATTTATATGTTTAAATTCATTATTTTTAAAATTCAAAAATATTTATTGAAAAATTATTATTTTATTGACTATTCATAAATAAATTATATAAAAATAAATAAGTAATGAAAAATTATTTAAAAATTACATTTATTTTGACTAATCATTGAAAAAAAAAGAAAAAAGAAATTAAAGGAGAACTATTATATTTTTTATTATTATTATATTTTAAATTTGATAAATTATCATAATGTTCATTAGTTAAATTTTCAGTATAAATAACACATGATGAAAAATTTTCAGTTAAAATTTTTTCAGTTTCATTTGGAAAATTAAAGAAAAGATTCCATAAACAATCATCATATATATCAAGTTCACCAATTGCATAATAAATAAATACTTTTTTTTCTTTATTAAAATAATTTTTTATTTGTGATATTTTTTCATTAATATTAATTGATTCATTATGCATTATTTTATATATTTTTTTTATTTTTAACGATGACCAATTTAATTTATTACATTTTATTTGTTTATTTATTATTTTTCCAATTAAGTCTTTTAATTTCTTTTTTTTTAAGGTTGAATAAAAAAATAAAGGATGATTCCTTATATCATTTAATCTACTAAATAAAGATTTTGAATAATCTTCATATGGACTCTCTTTTATTTCAAAGAAAATAAATTCATTTGCTGAACGAAATGAGTTTTTAAATATAAAACTTTTTTCACTTTCATCATATTTAGTTATTTTTGTTTCATAATCAGTAATTTTAATATCTTTCTTTATTTCTTTTTCAAAATCTTCTTTATTTGTTTTATTATTACAACAATCACTTCCCATTTTTTAAATATATAATAAATGTTATTTATTTTTAACAAACAATAATTTATTAAATAAAAATGAATTCTATAGAATTTGATAAAGAAAAAGCAAATATATTAAAAAATTTATTAGAGAAGACATTTTCTAATTCACTAAAATATTTAGAAAAAAGAACTGAAGATCATTTTAATAGTTTAACTATGACAGGTAAACAATTTCATAATTTTGAACAAAATATACGTTCATTAATATTATTATCAAAAGAAAATATAATGAAAAAAAATTTAGAAAATAAAGAAAATAAAATTTTAACAAATAATTCTTTAAATACAAGTGCTCTTTTAACTTTAAATAATTCAAATAATAAAAGTAATAATAAAAATGAAACAAAAAAGATGATTCGAAGTAGAACAGCTGCTTCAATACATAAAAAAGATTCACAAAATCAAACAAATCAACATCTCAATAATAATAATAATATTAATAATAATAATATTACTCATAATAAAACTCATCATACAAATAGAAATAATATTACATTTAGTATTCCTAGTAATAATTCATTAAATACAAGTTTAAGATCATCAGTAAATAAACAAAATACAAGTTTAATATCTTCAAAAAAACAAATAGGAAAAAATATTTTAGAAAATAATAAATCAAATAAAAAAGTTGATTTAAGAAGTAAAAGTTCACATTCAAGAACTAATGAAACAACAGATAAAGAAATAGAAAATTTTACTTCATTAAAGAAAAAAAAGATAAAAACAGTAAAAACTGAAACAGAAAGTCCAAAAATATTAAATAAAAGTGCAAGAGAACCATTTGATTTTAAATTTGAAATATCTAATATTCAAGAACAAATAAAACATGTTGAAGATACTTTAAATAATACTGAAAAAGTGATAATTCTTCAAAAAAAAACAAAATCACCTGAAAGAGAAAGAAAAATAAAATTTGATTTTGAATTTAAAAAAATAAAATTAGAAGCTGATTTAAATTTTTTTTTTGAAGAAAATAATAAAATGATATTAGATAATATTATTCCTTTTTGTGAAATTGAAGAAGCAATGAATTTATTATCTTTTAATAAGAAATTTTGTAAAGAAGAAAGAATAAAATATATTAATAATTTAATTAAAAATTTTGGTGAAAAACAAATTGAACAAAAAATAAATGAAATTGAAAATAAAAATGAAGAAGCTTTAAATAATCCTTTACCTGAATTTCAATTATCAAAATATTCATTAAAAATTATTGAAGAATTAAATCAAGAAGTTTTTTTAAATATTTTTTATTATGATGAATTACCAAATAAATATAAAGATATTTTAATAGTTTATAAATTATTTATTCAATTAATTAAAAATGAAAATTTATTACAAATAACAAATGATAAAGAATTTTGGAGAGAAATTTCAAATTATTTTATTACAGAAGGAAAAAATAAATTAGGAGATTTTATTCTTAATTTATCAAAAAATTTTTCTTTTGATGATAATAATATTAATAAAATGAGAAATTTAATTCATAAAAATAAAGCTAAAATATCACGTACTTATTATTCTAAAATTTGTGGAACTACTGCATCAATTGTTTTTATTTTAAAAGATGCATTGGAATATTCTGGTATTTTAATTAATGAAAAAAAAACTCCTATTAAAAGAATTTATGACAATTTAATTAAGGAAAAAGAAAAAATAAATAAACTTAATGATATTTTAAAAAATGCTCAAAATTTGTAAATATTTTTATTTATTAATTAATTTTTATAAAACAAAATTCTTAAAAAAATATTTTAATATTATAATTTCTATTATTTATTATATTTTTAATAAAAATATAATTAAATCAAATAAAAAAATAAATTTTAAATAATATTTTCAGAATTTAATGTATTATTTTTAATAGTATTATTTTTCCCTTTTGTATTTATTTCTTCTTCATTTTGAATATTATTATCAGAATTTAAACTTTTTTTAGGTAATTCTAAAATATTTTGTTTATCTTCTTTCTCTAACTCATTTAATTTTTGTAAATAATTTTCAAAAAATGAAATATTATAAATTAAAACTTCTTCTTCTTTCTTTAAAGCTAAATATCTATTTAAACATTGATTTTTTTCATTTTCAACTTGATTATATTCAATTTTCATTTGTTTTTCAATTTCTTCTAATTTATTCATATTTTTCATTATATTAAAAAAGGAAAAAAATTAAATAATTATATATAAAAACATTATGATAAAGAATTATGACTTAAGGCTTGTTTAAGATAATTAATATAACTTGAATCAGTATCTTTATATTCATCACTTGTTTTATTTATAGAACTATTTAATATATTAAAATCATTAGAAATTTTATCTGAATTTTTATTAATTTTTGGTTTAAAAGGAAAATTAGGTGTTAATTCTTTTAATTTTTTTATTCTATTTTCATTTTCAGGAAATCTCATTATTGTTTGTTTATCATCAAAATTTAATACTTGATATAATTTAAAACAACCTTCAATAAAATCATCTTTAAAAATTGGATCTTCTGAATTTTTAACTTCTTCAATTAATGGATTTAATACTTTTATAACATTTTTAGGAATTTTTGAAATTTCAATATTATTATTTGAAATTTTATTATCATTATCAGAATCAAGTAAATCAAATATTTTTTCAAAAGTTTTATATTTTTTCTTTTCATAAATTTTATTTGAAGAATCATCAATTGATAAATTTTTTTTTTCTAAATTTGAAAATGATTTTTGTGTATTTGATTTATCCATTTTTTTTTCTGCTTTTGAATATAAATAATCAAAGACATCTTTACTTCTTGATAAATAAAAAGTGTTATTGTTATTTTCATTTATTACTGGAGTAAAAAATTCTTGTCCTGTTTTATTATCAAATGGTTCATTTATTTCTTGATATAATTTATTTCTTTTTTCTTTTGATTTTATATAATAAATTTTTTGTCTTTCTTCAAAAGATTTATTTATTAAATTTCCTTTTGAATAATCTGTAAATTCTGGTTTAAATGAACAATTTTGATACATTTCTGTTTCTATTTGTTTTAATCTTTTTTTGTTTTTTTCTTTACTTTTATACATTATATTTATTCTTTCTTTTTTAGATAAATGTTTTTTATTTTCTATTTTTAAACTTTTAGAATTAAAAGTTGGAATAAATGAATATTCTTCTTCTTTATATTTATCTTTTAATTTTTTCATTTTTTTATCTAATATATCTTTATAATTTAATAAAGATTTATCATTTTTATAATTTATTCTATTTTTTTTTGATTCTTCTAAAATAAGAGTAGTATTTGAATTTATTTTTGGTTTAAAAGTATATGATTCATTATTTATGTCTTTTAATAAATTTTCTTTTAATTCATTTATTCTTTTATTTTCTAATTCTACTAATTTAACTCCTTTTTCATATAATCTTTCTCCTGTATTAGTAAAAGAATTTTTTTGAATATCTTTATATATTTTTGTCTTTATTTTATTATGATATGGTGATTTTTTATATGGTTTATTTAATTTTGTGATTGAATTATTTTTTTTATCTATTTTATTATATTCAGTTAAATTATATGTGGTTAAAATACTATTTGAAAATGAATTTACATTAGTTATTTTTTTATGATGAGAAAAAGGCTTTAAATTTAATGAATCTTTATTTTTTGAAATTTGATATAAATTGGTTAAACTTATATTATTTGAAAATGATTTTAAATTAGTTAAAGTTTTATTATTTTTAAGATTAGTAAAACTTTTATTTTTTAAATCAGTTAAACTTTTATTCTTTAAATCAGTTAAACTTTTATGATTTTTTAAATTTGTTCTACTTATTTGATTTGAATATGATTTATTTCTACTATGTACTTTATTCATTTTTTCTTTTATATTATTTAAAAATCTTTCATATGAAAATAATGTATGTTCACTTGGATTTATATTTTTTTTATTTATTGATGTGAATATTTTTGTAGATTGTGGAACAGGAATTTGTTCTTTTTTATTATGCTTTAATTCTATAAATTTCCTTTGTTTATTTTTATTTAAATTAGGATTTTTTCTTATCATTTTTTCAGGATTTATATTATGTTTTTTTGTTATTAAATTATCAACTTTTTTTTTTGGTGAATAATCTTTTTGATTTTCAATTTTTATATAATTATTTTTTTCATTATTACCTTTATTTATATTTGAATTGTTTTTTATATTTGAATTATTATTCTTTATTTTTGAATCATCATTATTTAAATTTTTATTTTCATAATTTAAAAAATTCTTTTTATTAATATTAATATTATTATTACTTAAATTATTAATTTGTCTTGTTGACTCTTCATCAACTTCTTCTATTGTTGGTGAAAAATGTTTTTCTGAATTTATAAATTCATTTATATATTTAGTAATTTGATTTTTTAAAAAATCCATTGAAGAATAATCTAAATTATATTGTTTACAAAAATTAAAAGATAATTCTTCTGGATTTGAGTCTAAATAAATAGCTAAATTTCCATTTTTTCCTTGTTCTAATTCAATAGTCATTACATATATTGGTTCATCTTTAATTTGTTTTTTATGTTTTTTTTGAGGCAAAAATTTATTTTTTTTATTTAAGTTTTCCATTATATTTAAATATAAAATAATTTAAATTAATATATTTCATATTATAAATTATACCTATAATTTAATTTAAAAATAAAAAATTATTAAGAAATATTATTATTTATAATAATATTTATAAATTGATATAATAAAATTTTTAAAAATTAATTTATAAATTTAATATTATATATCAATTTATACATATAAAAATACAAAAATTATAATGTCAAATTAACTTTAAAAAAAATAAAAAAACTACTAATCAGAATCTTCTTCATAAGAATCTTCATAAACATTATCTTCTTCATCACCATCTTCAATATTAATAATATCATCTTCATCTAAAGGAATATCATCACTTTTTTGACTAGATGGACTTTTTAAAGTATTATTCAAAGTTTCAATATTAATTTCTTTTTCATCTTCAAAAACTTTTAATTGAATTTTTTCTTGTGAAATTTGATATTTTTTTAAAAATTCTTCTTCTACTTTTTCACTATATAAAATATCATTTATTTCATTTCTTTTATAAGATAAAATTAAAATACTAATTCCTAAAAAAGGACACATATATAATAAAACAGGTTGAGGATAATTAAATAAAAAATTAATTAAAGCACTTGTAAACAAAGCAATAGAATACATAATAATACCTAATTTATAATAACAATTTGTATTTTTTAAAAAATCAAATCTTTTTAAAAATTTTAAAGTAAAACCTGGAATTGCAATATCGCCTAAACCTAAAACAATACAATTATTTAAAGGATGTTTTTCATTTAAAAATTTAGGTATTTGTAATTTAATTGGTAAATTAATTTTCGATGCTGCATAAACCATAATATTATCACCTTTGAAAAATAAAGGTGAAATATAAACCCAAAATACATCATAAAGTAGAGTTATAAAAAGAAATATTAAACATATTCTAAAATTTTTTATATGATAAACTGATATTATTGAATATGATAAAAATCCGACTAAAATATTATTTATTATCCAATGTTTTGTAAACCAGTAAATTATTGTTATTGATAATGAAATTATATTTATTATTAATTGATATATTTGAAGACTGAATCTTGATAATAATTTTTTAGATAAAAATGAAAATTTTTCACTTTTAAATAATTCACAATTTTCATATATTTCTTCTAATTTAATACTTATTGATATAAAAATTTGTTGTATTATTAATATTGTATAAAAATTTAAAAAAAATTTTCCTTTAAAATAATATAAAATCAAAAGAGTTAATGAACCTAATAATATGACATAAAATACAGAATTTACATTAATTTCTCCATCATCAATATTTGAATTTGAATTAACTACTTTAACTTCTGTTTTTGTTGTTATCCATTCATAATAAATTGCATTTATAAAAATTAATAAAAATGAAATATAAATACCTAATTTTGATATTAATTCATTATTTTTATTTAAATCACAATATTTTAAATAAGAAAATATTGTCTTATTTTCATATTTTGCTGAAATTAAACCCCAATTTTTATTTAATTTAGAATATATATTTTCATTACATTTTTGAATTATTGATAATGTATAAAATTTTAAATTAATTTCATTAATATCATAATTAATATCTATTAAATTTGGATTATCTGAAGTTATTTGTAAATTATTTTTACTAAACAAAAAAATTTCTTCATCTGATAAATTGATTTTAAAAAATGTATCATTTTCATTTTTTTGTAAATTATACATATAATTAAAAGAACAATCACATTTATTTTCATTATTTATTTCATAGTCAAAAGCATTATTTAGTTGGGATGAATTATATACAAAATAATTATTTGAATTTATACTAAGTGATACATCAAAATTAAATATAAAAGTAAAAAAATTGAAAAATAATAATATTTGTAATATATTTATTTCCATATTTATTAATTGATAAATTAAATAGATGCATTATAAATTTTGATATATACAATTTTTTTAATCTTGAAATCTATATGAAATTTATATCATTAAAATTTTTAAAGAATTATCATAAAATATATTTTTTCAATATTTCTAGATTTAATTATATCTAAATTCTTTCTTTTTCTTATTTTTTATTCTTTAATATAAAAAATCAAAACAAATTAAATAACAAAAAATTAGTTAGTTTTAATTTAATAAATTATTTTTTTTCCACAATTTAAAATTTTAATTTATTTTTAGATTGTTAAACTTATATTTTGTTTATTATTTTGTATTATTTATTTCTTTTAAATAATATGCATAATTTAAATTTAATTATTATTTTATTTTTTTTATGAACAAAATAAAAATTAAATAAATGAAATAACTTCTTTATTCAAAAAAATAAAAATAAAAAAACCCCTATAAAAAAAAACAATCTAAAAACAAAATAAAAAAAAATAAACAAAAAAAAAAAAAAAAAAAAAAAAAAAAAAAAAAAAAAAAAAAAAAAAACAAAAAATCTTAATAAAAAAAAAAAAATTATAAATTAAAAAAAAAAAAAAAAAAAACAAATAAACAAAAAAAAAAAAAAAATAACCAAAAATTCTTATTAAAATAACAAAACTTTTAACTTAAAAAAAAAAAAATAAAAAACCCCAAAACACATTTTTAATGTGAACACAACTCAACCATTAATTTTCTATAATCTCCTCCAATATCTTTTTTAATATCTTCAACCATATCATTTCCATACAATTGTTTATAATATTGTTTAATTTGTGGCATATCAATTTCATCTCTAGTAATAAGAACTCTAATTAAAAGATGATCATTAGTACCAAATCCTTTAATAGCATCTTTAACTCTAGTAGCAAAATATTCACTAGGACTAATAGTAGCATAAACAATACTTCTCAAAGCTTTTTTAGTATTTCCAGAAAATTCCTTTTCAATAGCATCTAAAATAGTATGTCCTGCAATTTTATGATATTCTCTAGCAATACAAGCAATTTCAGCAGGTGAACATCCAGTAAAAATCTTATTAAAAACAGAAGAATCAGTTCCCCATTTTTTCTCTCCTGCATCAAATAAATCTTGAGCTTCTTTTTGACATTGACTTTGATTTGGATTATTATTTTCACTTCTTTTACATTGTAATATTGAAACTAATAATCTTTCTAAATCACCATGTACTTCTCCTTTAACATCACTTTCTAAATCTTTTTTATATTTTTCTTTATATTTTTCTTTTATTTTCTTTAACATCCAATTTGGTCTTGATGTTATTATTTCTATTATTGAGTCTTCATCTGTTCCTGCACCTTTCATTGCTTTTTTTAATGAGTCACAATCATATTCTATTGGTTCTGTAAATAATGCTACCATTGCGTCTTCTAATTTACCACGAAGTTCACTTTTTAAATCTGATATTAAATCACGACCATAGGCTGTTTTGTATTCTTCTTTTATTTTTTGACGTTGAGAATTTGTACGATTTGCTACTATTTTTATTAAGGCGTCTTCATCGGTACCAAAACCTTTCATTGCATTACGTATTGCTTCTGCATCGGAACTCATTTTTTTTTTTTTTTTTTTTTTTTATTTTTTTTTTTTTTATTTTTTTTTTTTGGGGTTTTTTGGAGTTTTTTATTTGAGTATTGATATCAATTTTTTTATTTATTTGGTTTTTAGGTTTAAAAATGTTTTTTGGAGTAGAGAAATATATTTAATTTTTAGTTTTTTCGTTTGTTATAATATTATTTTGGTGTTTTTTATTTTTTTTATTTTAACATCATTAAAATATGTAATTTTAATTAATAATTATATTTTTATTAATTATTTATATTAATTTTTATTTTTTATGTATTATTTTTAAATATTGATTATTGAAGTTTGTAATTATTTATTATTAATTATTTTGTTATTTAATTATTAGTAAATTATTAACTTATAAATAAAAAAGTCAATTTTTTTAATCAAATTATTTTTTTTCATTTATGATTTTTATTTCATAATTGTAATAAAATATAAATGGAAAATAATAATAAAGTAAATTTAAAGATTAAAAATAACAAAGTCAAAAATGTAATGAATTATATTTATGAAGATCAATTTATTAATTTAGTAAATTCAGTTTCTTCTTCAATAAAAGAGTATTTTAAAAATAATAAACTATATATGAATAATTTAAAATTATGTATTGATGGAATAAATGAACAAACTTTATTTTCTAAAAGTGCAGTTAATGATATTTTAGTTTATTTAAATCAAATAACAAAATCCAAATCTAATGTAACAAATAAAAATATGAATGAAAAATATATAAAAGAAAAATTGTATTCGATAAATGATAGAATTAATAAAATAAATCAATATAAAAATAATCTTATTGAAAATATAAAAAATAGTGAAATGACTTTTATTAATTTTTATGAAGAACAACAAAATTTATTTAATAAAATGAGGATTATTCAAAATAAAAACTTAAATAATTTTCATTCAGAGATTCTTTTTAATAATTTTATAAAAAATCAATCAAGAAAAAATTATAATACAGTTTCTCATTCACCAAAAAATAAAAATTTAAATATAAATAATACTTTAAATTCAAGAAATAAAATTTTTAGTTCATCATTGGATAATAATACTAATAATTGTCAAAAAGAAGATGATTATTCTAAATTAAAATTACAATATAATGAATTATTTAAAGAATATGAAAATCTAAAAAACTTATTATTAAAGAGAAAGAATCCTAATAATAATTTAAAAAAATTAATACCATCAAATTCAAATGCTAAAGGGTTAAAATTAAAAATAAGAAGTAAAAGTTTACAAAATGAAAATTCATTAAATAAAGAAATTGAAAATAATACTAATTCAAGAAATATAAAATTAATAAAAAATAATAGTTCTGAAAGTAATAGTTTAGATTTTAACAGATATTCAAGTTCAAATGATAATTTTGATAAAAAATTAAATAATTTAAATATAATTAAATCAAATGAAAATAATATAGAAACTAAAAATAAAAATAATTTATTAAATCAAGAAATTCCAAATTCAAACTCTCATGATTCTTCTAATAGTAATATAAATTTAGCAACAATGGTATTGAATTTTTTAAAAAATATGAAACTTTTACAAGAAAGTATATCAAAAAAATTAGATAATGTTCAAGAATTAAAAAAAAATTTTGAAATAAAAAAAAAAGATTTAATTAAAATAAGTGAAAATATACTTGAAAATTCAAATATAAATATAAACTTAATTACTGTTAATAATTCCCAAAATTTTTCAAATAAAAATCTAAGTCCAATAATTCAACAAACACCAGAAAAAGATACTTATAAAGAAAAAGAATCTTTAGGTGGATCATTTAATAACTTAAATAGTGATATAAATAAATTAAAAAAAGAATTAAAAATAAAAGATGAAAACATCAAAAAAGAAAAAAATTTAAATTTAATGAAAGAAAATCAATTAAATAACGAAAAATCACAAAATAAAGATTTAAAAGAACATATTTATAGTCTTCAAACTCAAATTAAAGATTTATCTTCCCTTTCTGATTCTCAAAATAAAACAATTAAAAATTTACAAACTATTAATAATGAATTATCAAATGGAAAAAATGAATTAAATGATAAAATAAATTCATTATTAAATGAAAATTCAAATTTTAAAAATAAAAATAATTCATTAATAAATGAAAATAAAGAATATCAAAATAAATTAGATACTTTAAATAAAGAATATCTTAATTCATTACAAATAATAGAATCATTAAAAAAAGAAAATTCTATAAATTTAAATCAAATCAATTCAAATATTATTTCAGACAATAAAAATATTAATGAATTAAATGAAATTAAAGAAAAAAATATAAAATTAGAAAATGAAATATCATCATTAAAAATTGACAATCAAAAATTACAAAAAACAATAAATGAACATAATACAAATATAATATCTTTAAGAACTAAAAATGAAGGAATGATAAATGAAAAAGATAAAATAATTGATAATTTAAGACTATCAATAAAAGATTTAAATAGTCAAATTGAATCTTTTAATAATAATACAAAAAATTTATCAAATGAAGAAATTTCAACACTTCAAAAAAATAATGAAGATTATAAAGAACAAATAACTTTATTAAATAAAGAAAATAGAGATTTAAAAAATAAGATGGCAGAAATTAAAAATGAATATGTTTCACATGATGAAGATTTAGAAAATTTAAAAAAAGGTTTAATAGAAATTAATGAAAATACATTTTCAAAAATAAAACAATTTAAAGAAAAAAATTTAAAATTAGAATCAATAAGAAATGAATATTCAAAGAAAATAAAAGAAGAAGAAAAAAAAAAAGAAATAAAAAATGATAATGAAATCTATTATGAATTAGAAAATAATTCAAATGAATATTCAAATTATATAAATATAATAAAGAAATATACAAAAAATATAACAGAAATAAATTCAGACTTACAAAATAAAATAATTAAAAAAATTGATAATCAATTAAATAAAGAATTAGATATATTAAAAAATGAAAATCAAAAATTAAAAGAACAATTAGGAAAAATAAAGGATTCGACTAATAATAAAAAAGAAGGTAAAGAAGGTTTTAAAACAATATCAGATAAAAATGAACAACATTTAAATTTTATTGATGAAGATTTATCTGAACTTAGAAATGATTTAAAAAATGAAATGGAAAATAATTATTTATTAAAAGAACAATTAAATTTACTTAAAAAAGAAGTTAAAGAATATCAAAATCAAAATAATGAATTACAAAATAAAGTTAATTTACTTTCAAAAAAAGCTTCTTTAGTTGATGATAATGTTTTAGATAAAATTGAAGTATTACAAATCTTAAAACAGACATTTGAAAAATTAATTGAGTCTATACAATTTGTTGGTCAAGTTAAAGAATTAATTATAATGATTCTTAAATTATTAAATTATTCTGAAAATGATATTCAAAAAATAATTGATAAAAAAGAAAAAAGGAATTTATTTGGAATTTTCAAATAATTAATTCTCTAACAATACAATAATTTTTTTTATATAAATATAATTTTATAAAAATATAAATAATAGATAATTACATTTATAATTTATAATAATTATATTTTATAATTTTTTAATATATTTATTTTTGATGATTTCTTTTAGGAATAATTTTTATAATATTTTTCTTAGTTTTTTTAAAAATATAAATTAAAAATTTCACAAAATAAATTAATATATATAACAAACACAAATCAAATTTTATGAGAATTTGTATATGTCTAAATAAAAATAATTTAAAATAAAGTATAAAAATAAATAAATAATTTTCAAAAATGAAACAATTAATTAAAAGTAATAGTGAAAGACAACATTATATTATTGAATTACAAAAAAAAGCAACAAAAAAAGAATTAAAAATTCATCCAGAAATGTCTTTAATATTAAATCATGATAAGAAAATAAAATTAGATTTATTAAACAATATAAAATCAAATTCAATATCAACATCTCATATTAAAGATCCAAAACAAGTTGAATTAATTGAAAGTTTAAATAGTTTTAACAATTTATTTTTACATTATAATAAAATAGGAAAAATAAATAATAAAAAAATAGCAGAAAAAGATAATAGTTCATTTGAACAAGATTACAAACTTTATAAAAAAAGAAGAGAAAGAGATATAATAAGTGAAAATGAAATGTATAATGATATTAAAGAAAGATATAAAGAAAAAAATATTCAAATTCCAAATATTTCACCAAAAAAAAATATATTTAGTCCTAATATTTTAATTTTACAAGATAATGATTTAAAAAGATATATAGAATTTAATTTATTATCAAACAAAAAAAACCAAAAATCAATTCATTTTTTAAAGAAATTAAAAAAAGAATTTGATTTACAAAGAAAAGAAAATAATAATAAAACAAATAAAATGATGTCAATATTGTTTCATAAAAAAGAGGAAATAAATCCTTTATTTGAAAAGAAAAAAAAAATAATATCTGACAAAAAAGAAATTATGAAATCAAGAGAAGAAATATCAAGAATAAAAAGTACATTTAATAACATTTCAAATATTGAACAATTTTTTCAAGAAAAAGATAATTCAATTTCAAATATAAATAATAATTATAAATCAAGAAACAGATTTGAAATTGATAAAATAAAAAAATTAAATAGAAGTAATTCAATTTCTCAATATGAAAATTATCAAGTTGAAACAACAGCAGAAAAATTGCCTTTAATAAAAAAAATAAAAAGAAGATCATTAATAAATTTAAAGAAAAGAAATATTAAATATGAAGAAGAAAAAAGTGAAAATAAAGTTAAACAATTTATTAAGCTTTTTCCTTCTCATTTATATAAAAGATTAATTGGTACTACTTCAGATACAAGAAAAATTATATTAAGATTTAAATCACCTTTAGAAAAATTATATGAAAAAGTTTCTTCAACTGATGATATATTAAAATATAATAAAAAAATTAAAAATTATTTAAAAAATAGAGGATTAGATATTAGTGATGATGTTTCAGTTAAACAAATATGTAAACAAATTAATAATTCTAAAATTAAAATTGTTGATAAAGATTTATTAAAAAAAGATATTGAATTAAGAAGCCATGATTTTGATAGTGTGGAATTATCAAAAGAAAAAATGGAAAAACTAAATTTTGATAATAATATTAGGGAAATTATGAATGCTTCTCAAAATAAGATGTTAGAATTGTTTTGTCATTATTATAAAGATAACAATTAAAAATATTTATAAATTTTTCTTATATTTTTATACTTTTTTATATTAATTTAAAAAGTTTTTATTATTTTTAATTTATAAATTAATAAGAAAATAATAATTAATTAATTAATAAAAAATATAAATTAATAAAAATAAAATAATAAAATTATTGAAAAAGGATTTATTATTTTAAATCTTTAAATTTATAAGTTGATTCAAAATAATAATAAACTTATTTTTATTAAGATAATTAAGCTATTATTTTTTCACCTGATTTAAATTCTATTTCATTAATAAAATTATATATAATTGATTTAAACATTTACTCTATATTTTCTTTATTAAAAGAAAAATTGTCTTTATATTTATACATAACTTAGATAGGTTTTTAAATTGATTATTATTAATATATATAATTGAATTAAATTTTAAATTCAAAAAGTATAATAAAATAATTTTATATTCATATATAATTGATTTAATATCAAATAAGATAAATTTTCAAATTACATAAATATTTTTTTATTTATAATTTAAAAACAATAATTGAATTAATTTTAACTAGTTGAATTATTAATTATACAATCATTTATTAGTTTATTCATAACAAAAACACCATAAATATCTTTTAATAATAAAAAATATATTCCGTTTTTCATTAAATAACATAATAATATTTGTTTTTCATTTAAATTAATTAATTTAATATACATTTCACATATATGAGATGCAAATTTATTTTTAGAAAGTCTAAAGAAATTAGATAATATTAAATTTTTAATATTTTTCATTTCTTTATTTTCCCACCACAATTCTAAAATAAACTGTACAAAATAATTTCCATAAGGATTTTCAGATATTTTTATAAAATTTTGCATTAAATTAGAAATAATACTTTTATATATAAATTCATTATTTGAATAATAAACAAATTTTTTTAATGTGACAACACCATACATATCACAAGAAAGAATATGAATACTATTTAAAAATAATTTATTAATATATATTCTTTTATTTTCAGGAATATTTGAAATTATTTTTTGCATAACATAAGAACCATTTGAATTTAAACAAACATTTAAAAATTGTTCTAAAGAATTAAAAACATAATTTATATATTCAATTTCCTCATCTAATTCAATTAATTCTATAAGAATTTGTATTGGATGATTAGAAAATTGATTAATTGAAAGAGAAATAAATTCAGGAATAATTTCTTTTAATATTATTAATCTTTGTTGAGAAGAACATAATTTTAGTAAATCAGAACAAAAATAATTTCCATTTTTATCTTTCATTAATTTTGTAAAATTACCTTTTAATACTTTAATTAAATTTGAAATTTCTAAAGAATTAAAATCTTTTATTGAATTTTGAAGTAAGATTGCAGTTTTTTGTTTTGAAATAGCAGAAAATATTTCTTCTTTAGATATGATATTTTGAGATGATGTATATGATGTATCATTTAAATTCTCATTTGAACTTTGAGAATTTGCTTTATCAAAATTTTCTTTAAATTGTTTAAATGAAAAATTTTCGTTTAATAAATCAGTAGATTTATTTTTTGAGTCTATATCTTTTATTAGGTCTCCTAAGAAAAAATTCTCCAAACTTTGAGGAAATTGTGACATTTATTTTTTTTAAGATTTTATTTTTAAATTCTGAATTTTTTATAAACAATGATATGATAAAATAAATTATAATTTAATAAAAGAATAAGATTGTTATTTTGTAATATGTTTAAATTTTTTTTGTTTGGGATTTTTTTTGTATTTGAGAAATATATAGTTTTAAGAAAATATATTATAAAAAATATATATTTAGAAAAATTTGAATATTATGATGCAATTTTATTAAATTATTAAAATAAAAATATTTTTTAAAATCATTTCAATTCAAAATTATAATATATAATTATTATAATTTTAATTAATATTTATTTATTAAAATCATAAATTTTTAATAAATATTTTTTTATTAAAATAATTAATTCAATAATTAAAATCAAACAACCTTTAAAAATCTAAATAAAACATTTTAAAAAAGAATAAATGGAAAAAATTATTAATATATAATAATTTTTTCTCAATTTTCATATATTAAATTATAATATAAATAGAAAATATATAAATAAATTGTATAGATAAAATAAAACAATACTTCATATATTTATAAAATAACCATATCATTTTATAAAATCTAATATTGATTTTTGAATACTTATATTAATCTTAGAATTTTTATACATTGAACCTCCATTTGATTTAATTGAAGAAATATCTAATAAACTTGAATTATCCATTTGAATTTTAATCTTATTATTTCTTTCTGATGTAAATAAATTTGGTTTATCAAAATCACAATTATTATAATCAAATTTGTTTTGATATTTTATTTTAATTGGTGAATCTTTTTTAACACTATTTTTTCTTGAACTATTATTATTTGGTAATACAATTTTAATAATTTTTTTATCTTTTCTTAATTCTTTAGAAACTTTCTTAATTAGATCTTTGTCATTTAAATTTCTTTTTGATGAAGTTCTTTTTGTATTTATACTTTTACTTGTATTATTATTTTTATCACTATTATTAATTGTTTCACTTTCTTTTGTTGTAACACTTTGTTTTTCTTTGGAAAATTTTTCTTTTTTTAATATATAACTTGCATTAATTCTAAATTTTCCATTGTTAAATTCTTCAATTCCTTTTAATAAATTTAAACATATTTTTTCTTCGTTTTTTTCAAAATTAATAATATCATCTTTTGTTATTCGGTTATTTGAACAAAAAATTTTTTCAAAACTAAAATCTGGTTGAAATTTAAGTAATATATTATTTGCTTTATTTAATGATTTTGTTTTTGATAATCTTATATTTGATGATTTTTCTTTTTCTATTTTATTATTTTTTTTTCCTATTAATACTCCAAAATTTTCTTTTTTTTTATTTTCTAATGAAAAATTAGAATGTTTTAATTTTGAATCATAACTTTCATACATTATTTTTTGTCTTTGACGATTTCTTTCAAATCTATCAATTATATTTCTTTGATTAATGTTTTTCATTATTTTATTTAAAAAAAATAATCAAGTTAGAAAAAAAATTGATAATTATTAAATAGAAAATAATTAAGATATATGAAAAAAAAAAAATTTTAGAAAAAATATTATTATTATGATATATATTCAATAAAAATAATATAAAATATTTTATAATTAAATGGATACTAAGAAAGAAGAAGAAAAAACTCAAAATAATAATA
>JAEEGK010012819.1_pt1 | contig 18987 bp, 20 predicted proteins | sample 8958771 | NCBI WGS metagenome assembly JAEEGK01 (sample SAMN16246547, study PRJNA631951) | gut metagenome | biome: gut microbiome; feature: rumen; material: SC-attached | host: Bos | place: Iran: Karaj | collected 2018-10
CTTTTTTAAGTGAACGACTCATAATTTCTCAGTATTATTCGGTTATTTCTTTCTTCTTTCAATGATGAACTTGTTGGAAACGGCCTTCGGGTTACGCGTCTTCTTACCCTTTGCAGGGAGACCCTTGCGGGAACGCGGATGACCACCGGAAGCACGTCCTTCACCACCACCCATCGGGTGATCGTGCGGGTTCATGACAACACCACGGTTGTGCGGACGGCGACCGAGCCAACGGCTGCGGCCGGCCTTTCCGGACGACTCGAGGTTGTGATCCGGGTTGGAAACGGTACCGACGGTGGCGCGGCAGGCCACAGGGACCATGCGGGTCTCGCCGGAGGGCAGGCGCAGGATTGCGTAGTTGCCTTCACGGGCGGCGAGCTGGGCGAACGTACCGGCGGAACGGGCCATAGCGGCACCCTGGCCGGGACGAAGCTCGATTGCGTGGACGAGCGTACCGACGGGAATAGCACTGAGCGGGAGGCAGTTGCCGACCTCCGGGGCCGCGGTGGCGCCGGATTCGACAATCTGGCCGACCTGGAGACCGTTCGGAGCGAGGATGTAACGCTTCTCGCCGTCCTCATACTGGACGAGCGCGATGCGGGCGCTGCGGTTCGGGTCGTATTCAATCGTGAGGACCGTAGCCTTCACGTTGTCCTTGTTGCGAAGGAAGTCGATGAGACGGTACATGCGCTTGTGACCGCCGCCGATGTAACGGACGGTCATCTGGCCGGTGTTGTTGCGGCCGCCGGTCCGCTTCAGCGGAACGAGGAGCTTCTTGTACGGTTTCTTCGCGGTAATCTCCTCGAAGGAGCTGATGGCCTTGTTGCGCTGGCCAGGGGTTACCGGTTTGTATTTCTTGATAGCCATGGTACTTCCTCCTCTTAGATGTTAGCGTAGAAATCGATCTTGTCTTCACCGGCGAGGGTCACGAAGGCCTTCTTGTAGTGGTTGGTACGGCCCTTGAGGAGACCGGCCTTGGTGTAGCGGGATTTCCGCTTGCCATGATAGTTGCAGGTGTTGACGTCGGCGACGTTGACATTGTACATCTGCTCGACGGCGGCCTTGATCTGGATCTTGTTGGCGTTGCGGTCGACGATGAAACCGTAGCGGTTCAGTTTTTCGCCCTGAGCCGTCATTTTCTCGGTTACGATAGGCTTAATTAAGATTCCCATTTTCTCGTTCTCCTTTATTTAACCCTTGCAGCGAGAATGTCCTGGACACCGTCCACGAGCACCAGGTGGTGCGCGTTCATGATGACGTACGTGTTGATTTCGTCAACCGTGATGACCTTCACTTCGGGAAGATTGCGTGAGGAAAGATAGATATTGTCCGAGTTGGACGGAAGGACGAAGAGAACCTTGCGGTCTCCGGCCTTGAGATTGGCGATGATGCTCTTGAACTCCTTGGTCTTCGGGGCGTCCATGGTGAACGGCTCCACGAGGGTGAGCTTGCCTTCGGCCGCCTTGTAGGAGAGGGCGGAGTGGCGGGCGAGCTGCTTGACCTTCTTGTTCAGCTTGCTGTCATAGGTGCGCGGCTTCGGACCGAAGACGCGGCCGCCGCCGACGAAGATGTTGGCCTTCAGGGAACCGTGACGGGCGCCGCCGCCGCCTTTCTGGCGGCCGAGCTTCTTGGTGGAATAAGCCACCTCGCTGCGGTCCTTGGTCTTGGAGGTACCCTGGCGCTGGTTGCGCATATACTGGAGGACGTCCAGATAGATGACGTGGTCGTTGGGCTCGATGCCGAAGACGTTCTCGTCAAGGACGACTTTCTTTCCGGATTCAGTTCCGTCAATCTTGTAAACAGACAATTCCATAATTACGCCTCCACAATTAAATAAGAACCCTTGGCTCCGGGAACGGAACCCTTGACGACGATGAGATTGTTCTCAGGGATGACTTTGAGGACCTCGAGGTTGAAAACCTTCACACGCTCGTTGCCCATGTGACCCGCCATGCGCATTCCCGGGAAAACGCGGGACGGCCAGGAGGATGCACCCATGGAACCGGGGTGACGGAGTCGGTTGTGCTGGCCGTGGGTCTGGCCACCGACACCGGCGAATCCGTGGCGCTTCACGACGCCCTGGAAACCCTTACCCTTGGAGGTACCGACAACGTCCACGAACTTGACGTCTTCCGTGAAGACATCGGCGACCGTGAGGACGTCACCGAGCTTGAGATCACCGGCGAAGTCGGCCTCGAACTCGAGCACCTTCTTCTTGGGGGTGGTCCCTGCCTTTTCGAAATGGCCCTTCAGAGCCTTGCTGGTCTGCTTCTCTTTTTTCTCGTCATAGGCAAGCTGAATGGCGGCATAACCATCGGTCTCCACCGTACGAACCTGCGTGACAACACAAGGACCAGCCTCAACGACGGTGCATGGAATATTCTTTCCATCAGCACCGAAGACGGAAATCATTCCGACTTTTTTTCCAATTAAACCAGGCATTGGTGTTTGTTAATTAATTGTTTGTTAATACTTTAGCGCCGATGTGCCGGCACTCCGCCTTTTTTGCGGACCGCAAAGGTACAAAGAAAACCGCTGAATTCCAAACAGATTCGGCGGTTTTCAACAAGTTTTTCAACAAATGGCCCCGGTCGGGGGACGGGCGGTTGTCGGCGAGGGCGAGTGGTTGCAGGCGTGGGCGTGGGCGTGGACATGAGCGTGGGCGTGGGCGCTGGCCGGAGCGGCGCCTCTCTGCCATTCCGGGCCCACCTCACGACCCAATGAGGGGGCAAAAACGAACCATTCCGTCCCTCGAATGCGCAAAACGAGCAACGCAGGGGCAAAAAAGGTGTGTTTTGCACCTTGATTGAAGAGAGGACGGAAAATCTGTGCAAATCATGGGGTAATTGCACATATCTCCCGGAATAATCACAATATATGTGCAAAACATAGGGCTTTCGAACATATTCTATGTGTTCGTTGACTCCGGGCCCGTCTTGCCGGCCATCTTCGTCCAGTCGCTTTTCCTCTACATCTCGCCTTGCGCGTTGCAAGAAAAGAAAAGGGGGCTTCATTGTGTGAAGCCCCTGAACTCAGATACTGAAGAATGACGTGAAGTTTTCTTCGGCGGTTTTCTGTTTATCCTCCGGGATATTCGCGAAGTAGTCAAAACCTGTAATGTCCTGAATCTGCTTGATCGTTACCTTCTCAAACTCCAGAGTCTCATGGTTGATGAGGAACGCCGCTCCGGTGGCGGAACTTACTTCACCAGAAGAAGTGTACTTCACCTTCATGATGCACTTGTAGTACCGTGTCGGAACCGGGCATTTGACATTATTGGCATCCGTCGCATCGGTATTGTATCCCGCGTCGAAGATCGCGCCCGTCACGACATAGAGCGTATCTCTGCCGGTCGTCGCCTTTCCCACGTTCTGGACAGCCGTTTCAAGGTCATCCCATTTGCTGTCGGAACTGGAATTGAGCGAACTTGTCTGCGGCGTCATGTTGGAGTAATAATCCGTCTGGTACATCTGGTAGACCGTCGTCCGCCTGTCGTTGGACGCAATCTGATGCCCGCGGGTATAACCTCCGCCATAGCTTGACGAGAGCATCGGCTGCCAGGAATAATCCGATCCGAATACCAGCGCCGGGTCATAATTCCAACTGTCGCCCCGAGTAACTTTCCACGGATATGCGTCCGCATGCATCACACAAGCCGACCAAAGCGCGGCTTTCTTGCTCTTGTCATAGAGCATCGTGTAGTTCCGCAACTTTTTGCCGTTGTACACGAACGTGTGCGTCACAACCTTCTGGTTGGAGTTTCCCGTAACATCGTAACGATACCACTTGGAAACCTCGTCGGATCCGCTGAAATCTACTTCGTTGCCCGACGCGACTGTTCCCACCAGGTTTACCGCGGGTATCTCCCCACAAGAGAGATACCCCGGTTTATCTGCAGTGTCTCCACCCCCGGAGGTTCCGCCTCCGGATTCGTTTCACTCAAAGAAGACTTCTATCTTAGTTATTTGAGTATTATGAGCTGAAGTAACCTTCAAAGTATAGACTGTTCCTGCGGCTTGGTAACCGGAATCAATATTGTATGTGTTGACTCCGGTAGCACCTGTAGTCTCCGTGCTAACTGCAGTCTCACCAACAAATATGTTCTGTTTTACTGATCCGGAAGCACCCTCCCGGCCAGTCACAACAATCTTCGTGACAGGTTGGCTATAAGCAGGGAAATTGATGTAAGCATCTTTTTTACCCATCATGAAATAGCCGGTGTTCATTTTAAAGTTTGCACTGCCAGAGCCGGTAAAACTGACTTCACCATTAGAAAGCGTACCGTTAGATACGGTCCAATCGCTTCCAGTGAAATCATATACGACACTGTTGTTGCTCGCTACTTTGAATGTCGCCGTAACATTGACATTTGCAGCGGGCATGGTAAACTTATTGTTTGTAACAGTGACCGCATTGTTCTCGGCATCAACAACAGTTAAAGCATCCAGGTCGTATCCCTCTGCAGGGGTGACGGTCAGCGTAATCTCTGTACCGACGATCGCCTCAGATGCGCTGGCCGTGACGGTTCCATTCTCGGAAGGATTCACTGTGATGGTGTACTTTTCTTCTCCAGTTACCCCATTCAGGGAATAAAGGTAGCCATCCTGAGAAATCTCAGCCTGACCATTAAACATCTTAACTTTACCACAAAGAATAACCTTATCGCCGACCTCAATGTTAGTCTGGCCATTCTGCCATGCAACATTACCGAGATACAGAATCCGATAAGCCTCAAACTGAACGCTGGAAGTATTTCCGTCGTCAGAGATATAGAAGGTTGCATTTCCATAAGAGCCATACGCACCATTGCTGGCAATCTGCGAAATGATACCCTGAATGTAGATATAGTCGGGGCTTGTTGCGGTGCCCAAATTTTCAGTGTAGGCAACGGCGGCCGTCACATTGTAAGGATCCTCAAGCGTGCCAGACCCGCTCGGCTGGATACCAGCTTCTTCCTCAACCCAAGAATAAGGATACAGGGTTACCGGCTTCTGTGACGCGCTTTCATAGCAACTGAAAAGAGAATTGCCGGAATTGAATTGCATAACATTATGATTGCCAGACTTCGTAGCCTTGATTGAGAAGGTTCCGTCCGTTTCTTTTTCCACTGCCCAATAGTAATCAGCACCTCCGATTGTGGCTGCTCCCTTCAAATGGTTGGCAGAAGAACTGGCGGCATACAAGTAATTCTCGGAAGCGTCCTTGATTGTATAAAGGCCGGCGTAATCTCCTTCGGACACCTTTTCAAGATGCATCTTGATCTCAGCCACCTTGGTAGAGGCAATCTTTTCATTGTCCACATCCAGTTTCACACCAAGGGCCGAAAGATTGTTCCCGGAAACATAGGCCTGGGCGGCATAAGCATTATCCCCGTTCACACCCGTAATCACCCAGTCACCGGTGTAATCGGTGCTGACGACAGGCTCGCCGGCAGGGAGCTTCACTCCGAACTTGGAGAACTTTCCAACCGTGAAATTGACGGTTCCGAAAGATTTGGTATAGACAAACTGATCGGATTTCACGACAACAGTCAGGGAGTTGCCTTCGTTCGGCATCGTAACGAAATAAACCGGGAACTCACCGTTCTCGCCCACCTCAATATTGTCATAGGAAAGGGAGAGAGAATTCGCACCCGTCGTCTGCCCCTTCATCGCACCATTCTCATAGTAGCCGACAAGAGTTTTGTCAGAGGTAATGGTGATTTCATAAATCTTTTCGCCGGCGGCCAAGTTCTTGAGGGTCATCTTGTTCATGGCAGCAGGACGGGAGAAATCGAGAAGAGCCTCGTCCAGTCCGTCCACGGTGACATCTTCGGCAACCAGGACATCGGCACCGGGATCGAAATTGTCGGCTTTCGGGCTCTGGTTCACATTGATTTTAGGTTTGTTCGACGATGTCCAATCAGAGGAAACGGCCGTACGCAGCGTGGAACCGGCATTAACGGTCGCGGTCACGGTGAGAACCTTGTTGTCGGAAGAGATGGCGACAGTCCGATCTGCAACCTCGGTCAGCGTTTCTTTTCCGTCAGCACTCTCGCCAACAACGAACAGTTTCAGATTACTCTTATCCTCGGCGGTCCACTCATAAGACACTTTATCCGTTCCTTCAACCGCGGCAGTTCTGGTTTCGTCTCCGGGCTTCTGGGCGGTAAGGGTGACAGTCACCATTTCCTTTTCATTGACGGTGACATCCTTCTGGCAAGCGGAGAATGCGAGAGCGGCAAGTGCCGTGAATCCGAAAAGCAAAGTTTTTTTCATGATATTGTCCTCCTACTTAAAACTCGCCCTGATCATCATACTCATCGTCAGGAAGCGTACCCGATTCCTGACCGGTCTGGCAGAAATTCCCCTCGTACCTGACCACGAGGAGTTCGGCCTCAGGAGCCGAATAAAGTTGTTTTTTGTTCATAACGTTATGATTTATTAGTAATTACTATCGTGTTATGTCTTATCTTGGCTAAATCCCGAACCACAAAGTTACGAATAAATACCGAATAAGCGCTCTAATTTCAAAGAAAAACGGGCGGGGAGGACCCGCCCGATACTGGGAAAAACGAGGTTACAATTTATAAGTTATAAGCGGTCGACATCGGCCCAGCCGAATTTGGCGGGGTAGAGCCAGGCGCGGTCGGTGCGTTCCATGACGCCGTAATCCAGGGAGATCTTGGGACAGGCCGAGTAGGCGCGGTCGACGAAGGAGGGGTCGCCGATCTGGGTTTCCCAGCCTTTGAAGAGGGAGGTGACGTCGGGGATGTAGCGTTCCATCTCCTCGCGGATGACAGAGGCTTTCCAGAGGAAGATGCCGGAGTTCCAGAAGAATTCGCCGGTTCGGATGAAGACTTCGGCGAGTTCCAGCGGCGGTTTTTCGGTGAAGGTCTTCACCTGGAGGGGCTGCTCCAGCTGCCAGGCGTCCCGGCCTTCCTTGACCTGGATGTAGCCGAAGTTCACGTCGGGGTTCTTGGGAACGATGCCGAGGGTCATCAGGACGTCGTGGTCGGTGACGAATTCGAACATGGCGTCGATCGTGGCCGCAAAAAGGTCCTCATCCCGGATGACGAGGTCGCACGGGGAGGCGACGATGATGGCTTCGGGGTCGCGCGTGAGAATGGTATAGGTGGCGAAAGCCATGCAGGGGGCCGTCTTCCGGGCGAGGGGTTCCTGCAGGAGATTCTCTTCGGGGATCTCAGGCAGCAGGATGCGCGCCGTCGCGGCGTATTTGGCGAGGGTGACCACCAGGATGTTCTCCCGGGGCATGAACCGCGCGAAGCGGTCATAGGTCATCCGGAGATAGGCCGCGGGCGATGAGCCTCCGGCCATGATGACACAGTAGCGGTGTGTATCCATAAAAGGTTTATGTGGTTACTTGTACATCGGTATCCAGGCCTGGGGGAAATACTTCACGTGCAGGTCGTCTCCTGAAAAGGTCACGGAGACCACGTCGAAGAACACCTCCCGGTCGGAACCGGATTCGTTCAAATATTTCAAGGCGGCCGCGCTGATGCGGCGTTGCTTGCGTGCGTCCACCTTCTCTTCGGGGGTCGCATCGGCGTCCAGCCGCGTTTTTACCTCTACAAAATGCAAGCCATCGGAGTCCTCGGAAATCACGTCAACCTCCAAATGGCTGCCACGCCAGTTCCGCGCCACGATCCGGTGTCCGCGGGACTGCAGAAACTCGCAGGCTTTGTCCTCCCCCAACCGCCCGAAGGCGCGCTTCCCCCTCTCCTGCATGGGCCTATCCGAATTTGACCACGGTGACGCCGGAACCGCCGAACTGGATGTGTTCGTCGGTCGCGGAAATGACGCCCGGGACGGTCCGGACATATTTCTGAATCTCCTCCCGAAGGGCGCCCGTGCCCTTTCCGTGGAGGATGCGCACGGTGCCGACGTCCAGCATGATGGCGTCGTCGATGTAGCGCATTACGTTTTCGATGGCTTCGCTCACCCGCTGGCCGCGGACGTCCAGCTCCAGACGGAAATTGGCCTTGCGCTCGGCGATGCCGGCGTCATAGACCTGACGGGGCTTCGGCGTCTCCCGTACCGCGGCGCGGTATTCGTTGGAAGTGACGCGCTCCACCCGGTCCAAAGGCAGTTTCGTGGACAGGTTGCCCACAATCACGGTGACGGCTTTGGTCGAGACTTTGGAAACCTCGCCCACCATGCCGCTGTCCTTGATCCGCACTTTCTCGCCCACCTTGAGCGGGGCGGTGCGGAAGGCCGTCAGCTTCTCCTCCTCGGAGGTGCCGGCGTCAGCCGCTTCCTGCCCGTCCTTCGGGGCGCGGCGGGCCTTGCGGGCTTTCTCCCGCTCCTTGCGTTCCTTGAGCGTCTTGAGCTTGCGGTCCAGATACTCCTCCCGGTTCCGCTTGTCGTCCAGCTTCTTTTCGGCGAGAGCGCCCAGGAAGTCGGACAACTGCCCGCGGGCGTCCTTGGTGGCCTCTTTCTCGGCCTGGGACTCCTTGATGGTGCGGATGGTGCTTTCCACCTGCCGGTTGGCTCCCTTGATGATCTCCTCGGCCTCCTTCTTCGCCTCGTCCAGGATCTTCTGGCGCAGCGCCTTGATGTCCTCGAGCTCCTTCTGGTATTTGTCCGTAACGGCCTCGAGGGTCTTGTCCGTCGCCCGGATCTTCGTCAGTTTCTCGTCCAGGACACGGCGGTTGCGGGCGATTTTCCGGAGGTTCCGTTCAATGCCCACGAATTCCTCGCCGGCCCGTTCCTCGGCATCTTTGACGATGGGTTCCGGAAGGCCCATCTTCCGGGCCAGCTCGAAAGCGAAGGAATTGCCGGGCAGGCCCATTTCCAGCACGAACAGCGGAGCGATCTTCTGCGCGTCGAACTGCATGGCGCCGTTCACCACGCCCGTGTCACCGGAGGCGGCGTATAACTTCAGGTTCGTATAATGCGTCGTGATGACGCCGTAGGTGCCCCGGCGGTCCAGTTCGGCGAGAATGGCCTCGGCGATGGCGCCGCCCGCGGCGGGCTCCGTACCGGAACCGAACTCGTCAATCAGCACGAGTGTCTTTCCGTCGGCCTCTTTCAGCATCGCGTTCATGTCGGCGAGGAAGGAACTGTAGGTGGAAAGGTCGTTGTCGATGGACTGGTCGTCGCCGATGGAGACCATGATCCGGTCGAAAACGGGCAGCTCCGAGGTCTCGGAAGTGGGGATGAGCATGCCCCACTGGAACATGTACTGAAGCAGGCCCACCGTCTTGAGACACACGGACTTGCCGCCCGCATTGGGGCCGGAGATCAGCAGGATGTGCTTCTCCGGGGTGAGGGTGGCCGTCAGCGGGACGATGGTTCTTCCCTCCTTCCGCAGGGCCTTTTCCAGCAGCGGATGGCGTGCCTTCCGGAGCGACAGCTCACCGTTTTCGGACAGGACGGGCATTCCGGCGATGAAATCCAGGGCCACATTGGCCTTCGCCATCAGGAAGTCGACCTCGCCCAGGAAGATGGCGGCCGCGGACAGGTCAGGGACATAGGGGCGCAGGAACTCGGAGAACTCGTGCAGGATGCGGGCGATCTCGCGGGTTTCGGCGAAGCGGAGTTCGGAGATTTCGTTGGTGAGGGCGACGATTTCGGCCGGTTCGATGAAGGTGGTCTTGCCGGTGGCGGACTCGTCATAGACGAAACCCGCGAACTGGCGCTTTTTCGCCGACGCCACCGGGATGAGCATCTTGCCGTCGCGGATGGACACGCAGGCATCGGCCTCGACGAGACCCTCCTGCTGCGCCTTCCGGAGGATGGCGTTCATCCGTTTGGAGACGTTGATCTCCCGTTCGCGGATGGAGGTCCGGATCTCGTACAGCTTGTCCGATGCCGTATCTTTGATTTCACCGTATTTGTCCAGGATGCCGTCGATGCGGCGCTGCACCTCCGGAAAACCCGGGAAGCCAGCGGCCATCTGCTTGAGGGCGGGATAGATGCCGTCCTTCATGCCGCGGAAGAAGCCCGTCACCCGGCGGAGGGTGTCCAGCATCGTCCGGAGCCGCCCCAGGGAGAGCAGGTCGATGGAGGCGTTCTTGCCGATGGGTTCCAGGAAATGGAGGCAGTCGATGTAGCCGCTGGTGGGGAAGGTCTCTTCGAACATGAGGATGAGACGCATCTCGTCGGTGAGCTGCAGGCGACGGCGGATGACGGATGGATCCGTGCTCAGCTCCTCGCTTTCCACGCGCCCGGCGGCATAGTCCGTCGAACAGCGGTCGGCAATGAGGGTGCGGACCCGGTCGAAACCGAGCTTGAGTTCCAGTCTGCGTCCTGCGTCGTCCATTCCTTACTCCTTCTTGCCCTCTTCCTTGTCCGTCGACATCGCGGAACCCAGCAGCTGCCGGAGTTCCTGGATCGACTCCACCTCCCGCGCCTCTCCGTTGCGGACGAAGCGCACGCCGCCGCTTTCCTCGGAAACCACGATCACGTCCGCGTCGGTGTCTTCCGACAGGCCGATGGCCGCGCGGTGGCGCATCCCGTAATGGGCGGGAATGTCGGTGCGGTTGGTCATCGGGAGCTGGCAGCGGGCCGCGGCGATCCGGTTGCCGACGATGATCATCGCGCCGTCGTGCAGCGGGGAGTTCTTGAAAAAGATGTTCATGATGAGCCGGCGGTTGATTTCCGCGTCGAAGCGGTCGCCCGTGTCCATGAATTCGTCCATCGACGATTTGTGCTGGAGGACGATGAGGGCGCCAGTCTTTTCGGCCGACATGGCCCGGACGGCCTCCACGAGCTCCTCCACGCTCCGGCTGCCCAGCTGCTCCGCCTTGATGCCGAGCAGGCGGTTGAACAGGTCGCCCGTGCGGCGGGAGATGCCCGTCTGCATGGCGAAGCGGTTCAGCAGGTGGCGGATTTCCGGCTGGAAGATGATGAGGATGGCCAGCACGCCCACGTCCAGGAGGGCGTTCAGGAGGGCCGTCATCATCCGCATGTTCAGGGCGGAGGCGATGGCCTGCGCCACCAGCAGCAGGGAGAGCACCAGGACGATGTTCAGCACGGTGGAGTCGCCCCGGATGCTGCGCAGCAGAAAGAAAATCAGCAGCGCGACCATCCCGATGTCCAGGACGTCCGCCCAGCCGAACTGCAGGAAACTGAATATGCCCAGCACGCGCGTCATACGGGACAAAGTTAGCAAAAGATTTCGTACCTTTGAAAACTTTAATGCGATGAGATGGAATTCAGAGTCTTGAAATTCGGAGGGTCTTCGGTCGCGGACGCGACGAACATGTCACGCGTGCTGGATATCGTGGGGGCGGAGACGGAGAAAGGGCGCGTGGTGCTCGTGAGCTCGGCGATCAGCGGGTGTACGGACGGACTGCTGGCCGCGGCGGCCGGCGACGCGTCCGGGCTGCCCGCGCTCCGGGAACGGCACCTGGCGATTGTCCGGAGGCTGTTCACCGGTCAAGAACGCGCCGAGGCCGCCGGGGAAGTGGCGCATCTCTTCGACGAGATGGAAGCCGCGCCCGCGGACGAAAAAGTCACCTACGGAGAACTCCTTTCCACCCGCATCCTCGCCCGGAAAATCGCCTGCGACGGCGTGAAGGTCCATTGGGCCGACTCCCGGGAACTCGTCGTGAAAGACGACCCGCCCCTGACTTACCGGCTGATCCGCGAGGCCGTTTCGGCCACCGACGCCCGGATCATCGTCGCGCCGGGCTTCATCTGCCGCGATTCCGCGGGCAAGGCCTGCACCCTGGGCCGGGGCGGGTCGGACTACAGCGCCGCCCTTTATGCGGCCGCCCTGCAGGCCGGCTCCCTCCAGATCTGGACCGACGTCCCCGGCATCATGACGGCGAACCCGAAACAAGTCCCCGCCGCCCGCACCATCCCCGGCATGTCCTACCGAGCCGCCCTGGAAATGGCGGAACACGGCGCCAAGGTGCTCTACGCCCCCACCGTCGCCCCGGCCATGGAAGCCGGCATCGACATTGAAATCCGAAACACCTTCGACCCTTCCGGCCCGTTCACCCGCATTTCGGCGCGGCCGGATCCCACCCCGTGGGTGGGCGTGGCCTCCGCCGGGGGCGTGATCTGCCTGGCGGGCACGCCGGAAGCCTCTTTCGACGATGTCACCGACACCGTCCGGGAGGCCCTCCGAAACGCCGGCATCGCCCCGCTGGAGGTCCGGGTGGACGGACTGAACGTCCTGGTCCGCGTCCGGGAAGCCATCGAACTGCCGGCGCTCCGGGTCCTGCACCGGACCTTCTTCGAGTCCCGGCCGCTGCGGGAGGTCAATCTGTTCATCGCGGGATTCGGCGCCGTGGGCAAAGCCCTCTCCGGCATGGTCGGCCGGACCGCCGCCACGGTGGCGGAGCGCACCGGCAAGGTGCTCCGCGTGGCCGGCCTCGCCGACAGCCGGCGCTGGCGCATCGATCTGGGCGGCGTCACGAACCTGGACGACGGCGTGACGGGCGACTTCGTGGACGCGGTCATCGACATCGCCCCCAAGGGTTCCGTCTTCGTGGACTGCACCGACAGCGAAACCCTTTACCGGCGCTATCCGGACCTGTTCCGCGCCGGCCTGCATATCGTCTCCTCGAACCGGCGCTCTTTCGCGGTCCCCTATGTCGAATATGCCGCCATGCAGGCCGAGGCACGCGAGAACGGATGCTTCTTCCGGTATGAAACCACGGTCGGCGCGGCCCTGCCCATGCTGGAATCCCTGTCCATCGGCGCGAACAGCTGCGATGAGATCCTGTCCATCGAAGCCGTCGTCTCCTGCACTCTGAACCAGATTCTCAGCGCCTACGGAGAGGGACCGACGTTCGCCTCGCTCGTCCGGGCGGCGCAGGAAGCCGGGCTCACCGAGCCTGACCCGCGCCTGGACCTCGGCGGCCGCGACGCGCTCCGCAAGCTGCTCATCCTCGCCCGCGAAGCCGGCGTCCGGCTGGAGGAGAAGGACGTGGTCATCGAACCGATGATTCCCGCCTCGCTCTTCGGCGTACCGCTGGACGCTTTCTATAAAGGCCTCGAGGAGATGGAACCGGTGTTCTCCCAAGCGCAGCGCGACGCGCTCGCCAAAGGCTGCCGCCGCCGCTTCGTCGCGTTCCTGGAGAAAGACGGATCAGCCCCGCTCGGCTACAAGGCCGGCATCCGCGTGGAGGAAGTCCGTGCGACCCACCCGGCCTACTACCTCCGCGGCACGGAGAACGCCATTCTCATCCGCAGCGCCTTCCATCCCTCGCCCATCGTCATCCAAGGCCCCGGCGAAGGCGCCCGGCAGGCTGCCGCCAGCTTGTTAAATGATATTTTACGATAATTTTTAAGATTATTTATTATCTTTGCAAAGGTTAGTTTTAGTAGAACGAATTTAATAATCCTGAACGTATGAAAGTTGCAGTCGTGGGAGCGACCGGCCTGGTCGGCTCCAAAATGTTGCAAGTGCTGGAAGAGCGTCATTTCCCCGTGACCGAGCTCTTCCCCGTGGCTTCCTCCCGTTCTTACGGAAAGAAGGTTGTGTTCCAGGGCAGCGAGTGGCCCGTGATGAGCGCTGACGAGGCCATCGCGAAGCGGCCGGCCGTCGCGATCTTCAGCGCCGGCGGCGCCGCTTCCGGCGAGCTGGCCCCGAAGTTCGCGGCCGTGGGCTGCCGCGTCGTGGACAACTCCTCCTATTGGCGCATGGACCCGACCAAGAAACTGGTCATTCCTGAGATCAACGGCGACGTCCTGGGCCCCGATGACTACATCATCGCGAACCCGAACTGTTCCACCATCCAGATGCTCATGGCCCTGGCCCCCCTCCACAAGGCCTACGGCATCAAACGCATCGTCGTTAGCACCTACCAGAGCGTCTCCGGCAGCGGTGCCAAGGGCGTGAATCAGCTCAAGGCCGAACGCGCCGGCGGCACCGGCGACTTCTATCCGCATCCCATCGACCTGAACACCCTGCCGCACATCGACGTCTTCCTGGACAACGGCTACACGAAGGAAGAGATGAAAATGGTCAACGAGACCCATAAAATCCTCCGCGACGACTCCATCGCCGTCACCGCCACCACCGTCCGCGTGCCGGTCTGGGGCGGACACAGCGAGAGTGTCAATGTGGAATTCCGCCAGCCCTTTGACCTGGACGAGGCCCGCGCCCTGATGGCCGCGATGCCCGGCGTCGTCATTCAGGACGACCCCGCGAACAAGGTCTACCCGATGCCGCGCTTCGCCGAGGGCAAGGACGAAGTCTTCGTCGGCCGCATCCGCCGCGACTTCTCCGTCGAAAACGGCCTCAACCTCTGGTGCGTCGCCGACAACCTCCGCAAAGGCGCCGCCACCAACGCCGTCCAGATCGCCCAGCTCCTGCTGGAGAAGGGCCTGCTGGCCGACTAAGGTGAATGGATCGGGCCGGCGGAAGGCTGGCGCTGATCATGTGGCGTCCGTTCGTCCGTAATGGAACAAATGGAGGGGCATAATCACGCAGTTTTGCCCCTCCATACCCAAAAAGAACCCATCGAAGGGCAAAAACCGGCTCTTTTGCCCTTCGATTGAAAAACAAAACCCACAAAGGGGCAAATCGAACGCCTTTTGCTCCTATGTTGGGGAACAACGAACGGCCCCCGGCTCCGTGAGTAAAAACGAGGCCTTTTGCTCACGAGATTGAGAGAAATTAGGAAGAATATGTGCGAAATCGGTCTATTTTGCACATATTTGGTGGGAAATAGATGAAAAATGTGCGAAACGAGGCGGTTTTGCACATTCATGTCAGGAAAAATATGGACTTGGGTTTTTTTAAGGAGCTGCTGAGCATCGATTCCACTTCGGGGAAGGAGCGGAAGGTGGCGGAGTGGCTTGCGGAGCGCCTGCCGGGGATGTTCCCTGCTACGAATCGGCCCGTGTCCCGGGTCGATGAAGTCGGTGACGGCACTCTCAACCTGCTGCTTACCTGGGGCAATCCTCGCATCGTATTCTGTTCGCATCTCGACACGGTTCCGCCGTACATTGAGCCCCTATTCCCGGAGGGGGTGTTCCTCCGGGAGACCGTCATTAAAGGAAGGGGTTCCTGCGACGCAAAGGGGCAGGTGTTTGCCATCGTGGAGACGTGCAAGAAGCTTGCGGAAGAAGGGAAGACCGATTTCGGAATGTTGCTGCTGGCCGGAGAGGAAACCGGCTCGTGGGGCGCGAAGGCGTTCGCCAAGACGGATTTCAGGGCGGAGTACCTGGTCGTGGGCGAGCCGACGGACAATTGCATGGTGTCCGCGTCCAAGGGGACAAAGTCGTTCGACCTCAAATTCACGGGCAAGCCGTTCCATTCGGGGTATCCTCAGTTCGGAGTGAGTGCCGTGAATCTGTTCGTGGAGTTCGTGAACCGGCTGAAAACGAAGGACTTCGGCATGGACCCGGTCCTGGGCGAAACCACGTGGAACATCGGTCTGCTCCACAGCGACAACCCGCAGAACATCCTGTCCCCCGAACTCACCTGCCGCATCTACTTCCGCACGACCTTCGTCTCGGACGAGGCCGTGCAACAGTGGATGGCCGACGCGCCTTCCGTCATTCCCGGATTGACCGGGAATCTCACCGTCACCCAGCGCGGGGGCGACACGCCGGCCCGGTATTGGACTGTGCCGGACCTGCCGGCCAAGAGCGTGGCCTTCGGCAGCGATGCGCCGCACCTGACCAACTTCAAGCACAAGGCCATCTGCGGACCGGGCAGCATCACCGTCGCGCACCGCGATGATGAGCACGTCCTCATCGCAGACCTTGGGACTGCCGTGGAACAATATCTTAAGCTTTATTCCGCCGCCACAAGCATGGCGGAAAACACATAATAACCCCAAAACGCTCTCCCACACGTGCCGCAGCACGCCGGAGAGAACAAAAACAAGGGAAAATGCTCTCGGCGGGGAACTAGGGTCCGCTTGGGAACAAGGATATGCTTAATTAAAAGGATAAGAAGGGGAAATGGGGAAAAACAGATTTTACATCAAAGACCGGGAAAACCTGGGAATGATGACGGCTGCGCGCGTCATCGTTGACAAGGAGACCGGCGTGAATTATCTTTTCGTTGCCTGTGGTTATGGTGGCGGCCTGACGCCGCTGCTTGACTCCGACGGGAGGCCCATCGTTACGAAAGACGGGTACAACAAGTAGAAAAGCCCCTCCGCCGCATGAAACTGAAACTCTCCGACGACCAGAAGTCCTTTGTCAAATGGGTGGGAATTCTCGCTCCCATCTATATCATCTTCTATCAGATGTTCCACTGGATGCGCAACCGGGCTTTCGCCTGGAAGGATCTGTTGACGCAGGTGATCATGGCTCTGGCCCTTGTCGTGCTCGGGGTGCTGTTTTTCGCCCTGGCGGACCGTCTCACCGGCAACAAGAAACAATAATAAACCTATATCATGAAAGTAATCATCAGCGGATACGGCCGGATGGGCCATATGGTGGAAAAGGAGCTGGCAAGGCGGGGAATCGAACTCGTCGCGGCCAGCGAGGACATTTGCAGTGTCGACCCGGCCGTCGCGCGGGAGTGCGTGGTCATCGACTTCACCTGGCCGGATGCGTTCCGGGCCAATTATCCCTTCATCGCGAAGCACTTCAAGGCCGCGGTGGTGGGGACGACCGGATGGAACGATATTGAGGCCGATGTCTTCAAGGCCTTCGAAGAGGCGGGGACGCCGCTCATCTATGCATCGAACTTCTCGCTCGGCGTCAATGCCTTGTTCGCCGCCGTGGAGCGGGTGAGCAAGATGCTGAAGGGCAACGGCTACACCCCCGCCGTGGAGGAGACGCACCATATCCACAAACTGGACGCCCCGTCCGGCACGGCCAAGAGCCTCGGAAAACTGCTTGAGGAAGGCCTGGGCGTGGAGCCTGAGATCACGGCCCATCGCATCGGCGAAGTCCCCGGCATCCACACGGTCACATACACCTCTGAGGTCGACAAGCTCACCCTCACCCACGAAGCGTTCGGGCGCGAAGGCCTCGCCGCCGGCGCCGTCGCCGCCGCCCTCATGACCGAGGGCCTCAAGGGCGTCCACGAGTTCAAGGAGCTCCTTTAGTATTCAGGGGAATATTATTCATAAAATAACGAGGATTATTTCGTAACTTCGCGAGCGGTTAAAAGAAAGAAGGTTATGCTTACTCTCAAAGGATGCGGGACGGCGCTCTTTACGCCGTTCAAGGATGGGAAGCTGGACGAAGCCGCTTTTGCGGCGACAGTCCGCCGGCAGGTTGAGGCCGGGATTCACTTCCTGGTGCCGCTCGGGACGACGGGCGAGACGCCGTGTCTCTCCGTGGCCGAGCGCCAGAAAGTGCTGGCCCTTGCACGCGAGAATGCGCCGGGCAAGACGCTCCTCGTGGGCGGGGGCACAAACTCGCTCACGGCCACGCTGGAAAGCATGGCGCAGCTGCCCGGTGCCGACGCCTACCTCATTGTCGTCCCCTACTACAACAAGCCCAACCAGACGGGCCTGTACGAGTACTACAAGGCCGTGGCCGGCAGTACGGACAAACCTATCGTCATTTATAACGTGCCCGGGCGCACGGGCGCGAACATCGCGGCCGAGACAACGCTCCGCCTCGCGGAGGAGATTCCCAACATCATCGCGGTGAAGGAAGCCTCGAGCAACTACAAGCAGATCAGCGAGATCATCCGCTGCAAACCCAAAGGGTTCAGCGTGCTGTCCGGCAATGACGACGAAACGCTGTCGCTGATGGCCACCGGCGCCGACGGGGTCGTCTCCGTCGCCTCCAACATCGCCCCGCGTGAGATGGTGGCGCTCGTGGAGGCCCTGCAGGCGGACGACATGGTCAAGGCCCGCGCTTATCATCACCTCCTGACTCCCCTCTTCAAGGCCTGCTTCGTGGAGCCGAACCCCATTCCCGGCAAGGCCGCCATGGCCCGCCTGGGCCTGATGGCGAACGAACTTCGCCTCCCGCTTGTCCCGGCCTCCCAGAAGACCGAAGAATTGATGGAGAAAGTATTGAAAGTTTTATTTAACGATTAAAGATTCCTTCGTCGGTCTTATGACCTCCTCGGAATGACAATATGAATATGGATATTACCCTCGAACGTTTCAACGAAGTCATCGAAGGCCTGGAAAAAGGCGAAATCCGCGTGGCGGAGAAAATCGACGGCCGGTGGGTCGTCAACAAATGGGTGAAGGAAGTGATCCTGGCCGGATTCAAGCTCGGCGCGGTCACCGACATGTCCCAGGGTCAGTTCCCGTTCTTCGACAAGGCCACCTTCCCGGTGCGTCAGTTCAAGGCCGAGGACGGCGTGCGCATCGTTCCGGGCGGGTCCAGCATCCGCCGCGGCGCCTACCTCGCCCCCGGATCCATCGTCATGCCCCCGGCCTATGTCAATGTGGGCGCTTACGTGGGTGAAGGCACGATGGTCGACTCGCATGTGACCATCGGTTCCTGCGCCCAGGTGGGCCGGCACATCCATATTTCCGCATCGACCCAGATCGGCGGCGTGCTCGAACCCGCCGGCGCCATGCCTACCATCATCGAGGACGGCGCCTTCATCGGCGGCAACTGCGGCATTTACGAGGGCACCATCGTGGAAGAAGGCGCGGTCGTCGCTTCGGGCGTCATCATCACCTCCTCCACCGCCATCTTCGACGCCACGACCGGCGAATTCATCCGCCGCAACGCCGACGGCCGCGTGGTCGTCCCCCGCGGCGCCGTCGTCGTCTCCGGCTCCAAGCCCATCGTCCGGAACGGCAAGCCCCTCGAGAGCGGCGTGCATCTCTACTGCCCCGTCATCGTCAAATACCGCGACGAAAAGACCTCCGGCAGCGTGCAGCTCGAAGACCTGCTGCGCTAGCGCCCTGTCATTCTGAGCGAAGTCCTTCCTGTCATTCTGAGCGAAGTCGAAGAATCTCAAAATTCCTTTTAACAACCGGCGGCATTCTGCGTCTTATGAGTGCAGCCGGTTGATTTTTGATATGAAAAAGTTACTGATTACCCTCCTCATGCTCCTGAGCCTCGGCGCCGCAGCCCGGGCCGGAGAACAGAACCCGCAACTGAGAAGCCTGGTTTCCTCCTACAAGGGGACCGAAGGATTTGA
>JAEEGK010012821.1_pt1 | contig 18987 bp, 14 predicted proteins | sample 8958771 | NCBI WGS metagenome assembly JAEEGK01 (sample SAMN16246547, study PRJNA631951) | gut metagenome | biome: gut microbiome; feature: rumen; material: SC-attached | host: Bos | place: Iran: Karaj | collected 2018-10
ATGCAAACTTCAGGCTGTGATTGTGCATAGCCTGATAGCAAAGCGTTGACTTACCGCTTCGCCTGACACCAATGACAACCTGTGCCTGAGTGCTTTTAAAGTCAATCAGACTCTCTTCACGCCGCTGGCATAATGCCTCTTCAGCTCTGCCTTCCATTTCCTCCTGCTGGTCAGTGAGGATGAATTCCAATGTTCTTTTGTCAACCATAATGATGAAATTTTGGGTGCAAAGATACGAAGAAGAAACGTAAAACGCGATATTTTACATAAAAACATAGCATCAGAATACGATATTTTACAGGAAATGGCGTTTCAGAACGCGATATTATACATAATAACGCTGCAATTTGTAGTTTTGTCGGGAAAGGACTACACGGACATAGTGCGCTCAATAATCTCCTGAATAAACTCCGAATTCATCTGATTATAGTAGTCTTTATATCATTCCTCAAAACATAAAAATTTCACCTAATAATATAAAAAGGTATAGGCAAAGGGAACGATATCACATAATAATTCGTATATTTGCACAGTCGAATTAGAACTAAGAATGCGTCTGACATTCAACAGGACAAGGCGTGTGTATAAAATATCAAAATGATTTGAGTGCATAGACCTCATTCAGAACGACAAACAACATGGTATAATTTCAAATAGATGGAACAGAAATTCGGGAAAAACAGTATTGATATTGAGGCGCTGCGTGAGTTCTGCGAGCGGGAGGGTGAGGAGATTGCTTACCCAAGGGTGACCAGCTAGAGCGCGAGGGAGAGCCGGCGCAGTGGTTGGTGTTCGTGGACCGGGGATGCTTCAAGTATATGGTGTACAACGACGAGGAGGGCAAGGACTACTGCACGGGCTTCTCCTACTATGGTGAGTTCGTGGATGACTCCCTGACATTTTTAATCATGGAGACAGGTCATTGGTTCCTTTTAGGAAATAGATCAACAACTTGTCCCTGTATCTTAGGAAAAATATATAGAAATATGAAATAAATTATATTAGTTGGGAATTCCACATATCAAAATGAGGTGTTGCCAACTCAACAAAAAACTAACTATAAAAAGGCTATTAATTAGAAATATCAAAATTATTATCTTGGATATACGCCCTCATCTATGAGTTTCTTTATTTTAAGCACAGTAGCCTCTTTGTCAGCAGCGTAAGTCACACCAAACCACTTCGACGTGGTGTCGAGAACTTTGACGGTCGACGTTCCCTCATTGATTAGCTTGCTCACCAAGAGCGGGATGAAGAACTCTGCCTTTAGGTTCTCGAAATTCTTCGGATTGCTTAAGAACTCTTTGAAGTATGCTTCGCTGTGTTCGAAGTAGTCAGGAGTGAATCCCCACATGTTCATCGACACTGGTATATTTTCTTCCAATGGTTGCCATTCGCCATTCTCGTCTTTGTACTTGATAATACCGTCGATGCGAAGAATCTCTGTGCGCTCAACGACATCCGTCAGATGGCGCTTGTCGTTATAGGCACAGACGCCACGAGCCACAGAACCGTTTTCCGAAAGCGTATTGCACACTCGAAAGCCCACCATCGCATACTGGTTCTTGGCTCCTTCGGGCAGCGAACTTAGGAACTTGCCAATCTGTATAAAGGCATCACGACCATAGAAGTCATCGCAGTTGATGACACAGAACGGCTCTTTGATGACATCCTTGCCCATCAGTACGGCATGGTTAGTGCCCCAGGGCTTCACCCGGCCTTCAGGTACAGTGAAGCCCTCGGGCAGTGCGTCGAGCGACTGGAAACATATTTCACACTTTACCATGCCCTCGTATTTGGAGAGTATCTGCGTGCGGAACTGCTCATTAAAGTCTTTGCGTATGACCCACACGATTTTTCCAAAACCTGCCTGAATGGCATCGTAGATACTATAGTCCATAATGGTCTCACCATTGGGACCCAGGCCGTCAAGCTGTTTCAGCCCGCCGTAGCGGCTACCCATTCCTGCCGCCAAAAGAAATAATGTTGGTTTCATATTGTAAACTCTATTTAATGTTACGCATTTTCTTCTCCCAGTTCCATGCTGCCTCCAGCGTCTGCTCCAAGGTGCGCTCAGCTTTCCAACCCAATTCCTTGTTGGCCATAGATGTGTCTGCCCATATGGAAGGGACATCTCCTGCCCGACGACCGACAATTTTGTAGTTCAGTTTCAGGTGATTCACCTGTTCAAACTTGGTGACCAACTCCAGCACAGATACGGGGCGACCTGTACCTATATTGAAGATTTCGTAATTCTGGATCATCCTGCCCTGTGTCATGCGATCGATGGTAGCCACGTGGGCCTTGGCCAGGTCTACCACGTCGATATAGTCGCGCAAACAGGTGCCGTCGGGTGTGTCATAATCATTGCCAAAAACCGACAGACATTCACGCAGCCCAGCTGCCGTCTGGGTAATAAAGGGTAGCAGATTGTTGGGTACGCCACGGGGTAGTTCGCCTATCAATGCTGAAGGGTGAGCACCTATGGGGTTGAAATAGCGAAGAGCTACACCATGCAATGACTCGTAAGCCCTGCAACTGTCGCGCAAAATGTCCTCTGCCATCTGCTTCGTGTTGCCGTAGGGTGAAGTGGCTGGCTTGCGCTCAGTCTGTTCCGTTACGGGCAAATGCTCCGCATCGCCATAGACGGTAGCTGATGACGAGAAGAGAATGTTCGGCCTGCCGTATTCCACCATCAGTTGGCAGATGTTCATAAACGAGGTGAGGTTATTCTGGTAGTACATCAATGGTTTCTCCATTGACTCGCCCACCGCCTTGTAAGCGGCAAAGTGAATGACGGAATTAAACTGGTACTTCTCGAAGACACCCTTCAATGTCGTGATGTCGCAGGTGTCCACCTGCTCAAAGGGAATATCCACACCCGTAATCTGACGGATGCCCTCTAAAGCGGTCAGTTCTGAGTTGGAGAGGTTGTCAACGATGACCACGCCGTAGCCTGCCTGTGTCAGTTCTACGGCAACGTGAGAGCCGATATAACCGGCGCCTCCTGATACAAAGATAGTCTCTTTCATTTTGCTTACTTTTAAGAGGAAGGAGGGAACTCCCAGTAACTGCCCTCCTTCCGAAAAAACTAACTAACCTAATTTATAACTAACAAATAAAGCATGGTACGAAACTATTTGTCTTATGGAAATCTGGGATTGGCGATTTTACTGGCCTCCATGATAAGAAATGAGGTTTACTCAATTTATCACCACATTTATAGAAATTACATAGAACTGTCCTCCCACTCATTGAATTCAAATTATGTTTGAAGAATGCCTGAAAAGGAATGATTAATGCTATTTGCCAATGAAATACTCCTTTTTTCAATGGAATAGAATGGCGCTTTAACGACGTCCACCTCATTACTTTTTCAAGATGTTCTTTAGGTGCTAATTCTCTATTATCTTTACCTTTACCAACACCAAGTAATAAGGTGCCAATACAATTACACTCCAAATTGTAGTACCAACCATCATTTTCTGGGGCAATAAAGAATTCACAGCAAGAGTCTTCCCACACGCAATCATTATCCTGGACAACTAATGCCCGAATGTATTGTTCTTCAATGTCATATTGAAGAACAATCTGATTGGCTGTATGAGCTATTCTAAATATAACCTTTGGTTTGTACGGGTAATCATCTGACCAATTTTGGCAGCCAATGTCATTCCAATCAACACCAAACTTATCAAGCATGTTTGGTACTGATTCTGCATTAGAAAACATTAAAGGTATTTTTTTTATTACTAACTCCATGATGTTATGTATTTTCTAATGTAACCCTCTTTATCTTTAATGCAGTTAAAAAACTCTAGTTGATTACGTGCCCTAATAAGATTATGAGATGGATATTGTATCTTGTAGTAAATGTCCCCATTCAAATAATCTGTTAAGAATCGGACACCTTGCATCATTGGGAACAAAGCTATAGCATAAGGTAAAAGCTCAACCTCCTGTTTGGTAATGAATGACTTTGTATTAGATAAGTATCCCTTTGTGAACGATTCAAAAATATCTTCCCGAAAACGGATCTTATCAATTTCAGGAGAATCTTCAGCAACGGAATTTGCAGCAGTTCTTAGGAAGTCACCATAGTCAGAAAAGATAAAACTTGGCATAACAGTATCTAGATCTATCACACAAAGGAAATGTCCACACTCATCAAAAAGCATATTATTAACTTTTGTATCGCAATGACAAAGTCTTTTAGGGAGTTTCCCTTCACGGAACAGTTTCTCTGCTAAACACATATCATCAGCATAAGCCTTTATAGTATATAATTCTTTTTCCACTTCAGTTACCCGCTTGACGACATCTAATTTGACAGCTTCTGACAATTGAGCTATACGCAACTCCATATTATGAAAGTTTGGGATTGTCTCGCCTAATCGCTCTGGCACATCAGACAGCATTTGCTCAAATTGGCCAAAGGCCACACCTGCTTCGTAAGAACTGGCAGGTGTAACCTCATTATAAGTATATGAATGAGGAATTAGTATCGACATTCTCCAATATTGATCATTATCATCATGATAATATGATTTCCCATTGTCAACTGACATAAACTGTAAGACTTTACGTTCCAAATCAGGAGATCTTGCTTCTATCAATTTCTGTCGGATATGATTGGTGACAACATCTATATTGTGCTGCAACAAATCAATATTCCTAAATACCTGATGATTTATTCTTTGTAATACATAATCAGGCGTAAAAGACTCTATTGTTGACACTAAATATGTGTCGTTAATAAGCCCAGATCCTAAGAGGCGAATCCCGTTGATTGTCCCTTCATGATGAAAACATTTAGCGATATTAAGAAGTGTCTCCCTATCCATACCCTATATCAATCCTCACTTCGTTTAGCGTTCCATACAAGTGTCGTTAGAATAACAGACAGTAATGCGGAACCAATCCAGAACCAGTTTACATAGGTAAAGTCATAAGTTTCAACACCATTAACAATCGTCTTGTTACCTTCAATAAGGATACCATTCATGATGTCTTGAAGTCCCGCGCCAAGATAACTAGCAATACCGACAACCCCTAAAGCAGCACCAGCAGCGGCTCGAGGAGCGATATCCACAGCCATCAGGCCACCCAAGAAACATATCAACACGCCGATACCTAAGCCAAAAAGGATCATTGCAGTAACATCTATCCAAAAATGCACTCCTGGAACAAGCAGAAACAGACACAAAGCCACAACATCCATCAAGCCAAATATTAATGCCGGCATATTTCTGCTACCTTTGAAGAATTTATCAGAGATCCAGCCCGAGAAAACCGTACCTATAATACCACAGACAGAACTAATGGAAACTATAAGACTTGCATCTAATGTTGTATAACCCTTTTGCGCTTCCAGATAAAAAACGCCCCATGAGTTGACAGCGTATCTACTAATATACATAAATGCACTTGCTAATGCCAAAATCCAAATTGCTGGGTTCTTCAGGACAAGTTTTTGTGCTCTATTGAAATCTTGGGGTTTGTCTGCCTGCTTGGGATCTGGCGATTTGTACTCATCCAATAAGAATCCTTGACTTTGAGGAGTATCCTTCATAAATAGATAGAGCATTACAAATCCCAAAATCCCAATAATTCCAGCACCTATGAATCCGTATCGCCAGCCCATCCAACTTACCAACATTGCTATGGTGATGAAGGTTATAGCCTCACCGAGGTTATGACTTGCACTCCAGATTCCATAGAATGTTCCTCTTTCCTTTGAATTGAACCATCTATTTAAAGACACGACTCCAGCAGGTGCTCCCATTGACTGAAGCCACCCATTTATTCCCCACAATACTGCAAAGACAATGAACATGTCGGTAAAACCAAGTATCAAATTGACAATAGCGGTGAGTAATAACCCTGTTGCCATAAAACGGCGTACATTGCAACGGTCAGCAAGGAATCCATTTGCTAACTTCCCGACGGCATAAACAAAGAAAAGACAGGATCCAATAATTCCCAACTGTGTTTCTGTAAATACCCCTTCATCAACAATTGGCTTACGGACAACATTCATGCTTAGCCGACACACATAATAAAGTGCGTAGCAACATGTAGCAGTGAAGAATGTTGTCAACTGTATCTTCTTAAACTTGCTTTTCGGAACATCGGAAGAGTAATTGGGTGGAGAAATCTTGTAGAAGGATAATATCTTTTTAAACATAATCATCTTCTAATTAATCATGAAGGTTACGTGAACGTAAGTAATCAAGTAAGAATTGCGGGCGATCGGTTTGAATGATTCTTGCTCCCAAGACATCAATAAGGTAGCCATAACCATTGTCGAAGTCTTGAAGAGATGCATCATCGTCATGTCCACCAGCCATAGTGTCCCAAAGCGTATTATACCAGATCAAAGAACGTCCTTTCATTGTATCTTCTAACTTCTTCGGCAAGGGATTTGAATCTTCTTTGTACAGGAGCTCAAATGCCACAGGATGCATGTCATTGATAAAAGTTTCAATCTGTTCCTCTGCATTTGGTTTGTCAAGATTCACAATAGGCATGTATATAACATCTTTGAGATAATCGCCATATAAAGCTTTAACCTTTTCAGCAGATTCATTACCTTTCATAACAATTTGCTTCGTTGTTCCTGTCTTTATCATCAGTTCATATACTTGATCAAAATAGCGATCTGCCTTATCAAGATTCAACATGATTTTGCCTTTGGCATGAAGTAAGGCCTCTTCCAGAGTCGGTACATTGTGAATAGTCCTAATAGCACAGCCATTTTTTAATTTCAACGTCTTAATATAGGCTAGCGTTGTATCTGCTATTGCACCCTTACCCGTTGTCGTCCTATTCAGGGTTGGGTCATGCATCAAAATGAGTTGACCATCTTTTGTGCGCTGCACATCTAACTCAACAATATCAACGCCCATTTTTATAGCATTATCTATAGCTGCTAATGAATTTTCTGGATAATTGCGCCAGTCTCCTCGGTGAGAAGCAACAATTACAGAACTGTAATCACGATTTAATAATTTCTCCCTAATAAGGGAAACGCGATCCTGAGCAAATGCACTAACAGAGATTAATGCAATCAACGATAATAAAATCTTTTTCATTGTTTTATGGTTCTTTTATTAATTGACTTTAAGTAATTATTCAGTTGCATAGGATGGTCACTGAAGATAATGTCAGCACCAGTATCCAATAACCATTTATAAGAATTCTGCAGATCAGTAGCCGCTAACTCATCATCATGTCCACCATTGAACTTTGCCCATAACGAATTCAGCCAAATTCTATAGCCTCTGGCCTTTAGTTTCGGTATCTCCTTTAGTATTTCAAGCTGGTCGTTTTCAAAAGAGAAGCTAGCAATCGGAGTCTTAAAATATTCCATGAAATCAGAGAGTTTCTCCCTATCACGCTGTCCTTTACAAACCAAAACAGGAATATAAATGATTTCTGGCGGCAAGGCGCCAACTCTCTCTTTAAATTGAGCACTACTAAAGGAACTCCTTAATACAATCTGCGAAAGACAACCATGCTCACGAGCTTTATTTATTACTAAATCTTTATATTTTGTCCATTTGTCAACTTGGATGAGGATTCGCCCTTTTGCAAGTTTAAGAACTTCTTCAAATGTGGGGATTCTTTGGCGTGTTACGACACCTATTGGTGACAAAAGATAGAGATTCTTCAGTTCTTCTAACGTATAATCACAAACTTTACCTTTGCCTGTGGTAGTACGGTCAAGGGTCTCATCATGCATCACGACGAGAACCCCATCACGTGTCATCTGAAGATCAATTTCAATACCATCTATACCTTCATCTATGCACCTTTGATAAGCTAAAAGCGAATTCTCTGTTGGGGCATTACGCCAATCTCCTCGATGGGCGAATATCATCACGTAATTGCTCTTGCCTCCATCAAGAATGAGGGAACGCAAAGTATCTACTCTACTGCTTTGTGCCCAAAGCAACATAGGCATACATGCGAAAAAGAGGACTGCTTTTAGTCTCATACGATTATATTGAATATGACGGGGAAAGGGTTTGCTTCCCCCGTTAGTTTATTTAGAAATTGGTGCTGTCTTCCCAACCCGGATTCTGTGTCAAAGCGCCACCAGAGAGAACTCTTTCACTAGCGGGAATAGGCCACAGATAATCCCGGTTCTCGTTCCAAGAAACCGTAATCTTTGGAATAGCATGTATAAATCCTGAAGTAGATCCTGAGAGTATAACATCTTTACCGATTTGTTTAGCTGTTCCACTAAAACTACCTTTACTACCACTGTAAAGCAGGAGATCAGCCTTACCATCGCCATCCATATCATATTCACCTTCACCAGGGAAGTAGCATCCATAAAAAGGCTTGGTTAACTGTTGTCCTTCTTTCCAACGAAGGATATCCCAAATCCTGAATCCTTCCATTGCTAATTCAACAGTACGCTCACGGCGTATTTCAAGAATAACACCAGTATTAGCACTCTGAGTAATATTGGGGTAGTACTCAACCATTAGCGGATCTTTTGTGGCATTAGCAGCCTTCATATCCAAATGGGGCATCTTTGCCCGATCTCGAATCTTATTGATTGACTTGTCAAGGTCTGCTTGAGTCAACGTTCCTAACTCTGCCTTGGCTTCAGCAAAATTGAGATATACCTCTGCAGTACGGAACAATGGGAAATCGGTATAAGATTTGTTGGATCCATCATATGCCGTTGCATTAACAAATTTAATTGGCTGATAACCTGTCAATGCATTTAAATCATTTTTAGAAACTTTTGATGCTCCAGTCTGAATGTAGCCAGGACACAATACCGTCTGTGCAAGTCGAGGATCACGGTTAGATACTTCGTCAGCAAAGATTTTCTTATCATAATTCTCCTGTGAAGAATAGAAAGAACCGTCAGCCATCAAATAATGGTTTATGAAACGCTTTGTAAAACCTGCACGATCATTTTTAATATTAAATTGGACACTATGCAAGACATTTGCAGTAACACTATACTTCCTTGTTAAGATTATTTCATCAGACTTTGTATCTATACTATTGAACAAGTCACGATAAGGCTCTTTCCCTGACGTATAGAGTTTATATCCACCATCATTGATAAACGACTCAGCAGCATCGGCAGCGAGCTGAAGGTACTTCTCTGCATTAGCCATCGAATGATACTTCCTAAAAGTACCCTCGTAAAGGGCTACACGAGACTTTAAAGCAAGAGCCGTCCACTTTGTTACGTGAGCATTATCTTTTGCAGTAGGAAGCATGTTGATAGCTTTATCTAAATCTGCCATAATACTGTCCATCACAAGTCCTCGATCATCACGAGCCTTTCTTAGTTGGCTGACATCATCAGATAGCAAAACCTCGCTATACCAAGGTACATCTCCATACCGGCGAACTTTAATCCAGTAGAAGTATGCTCTCATAAAGTAAGAAACACCATCATACTGTTTCTTAGCCGCCAGATCTTCGCAATTTTGTGAATTCTCAAAATAGTAGTTAATCTTGCGAAGCATCGACCAAGTCCATGCACTTTCATCTGCAGCAGAGCGTTGCCCCATCATCAAATCTCCCAAAGAGTTGTCAATCATATCATCTGCATTTGAACCAGCGGCATCATTAGCCTCAAGCATCTGAGTATAATAACCATTGCACCACAACTCCATGTCCGATGCTTTTTTGAAATATGTATTAGGACTCATAGTGTCCTCAGGCTCCAGCGTCATCTCGCAAGAGCATAATAGACCAAGACTAAACAGGCCCATTATTAAATGCTTATATCTTTTCATAATTGTTTACTTTATTTTAAAATTTGACATCTATGCCTACAGAGAAGGACTTGGAATACCCGTATCCTACACCAGAGCCAGAATTGTAAGTAGCCGTAGCGTTCGCCATTTCAGGATCCACTGTCTTACAGTATTTTTTCATCGGTGATGTGTACCAGAGATTCTCACCAGTAAAGTAAACGCGTATAGACTGGAAAATGCTCTGATTCTTGAGAGGGAGTGTATAACCAATGGTCAGATTCTTCAGTCGCAGATATGAAGCATTCTGAAGGTAACGATCAGTAGGAACGCCTAGTGAACCACCGCTATATGACTGATAACCTCGCTGACGTGGGAAATATGCACCAGTATTATCCTCGCTCCAACAATTGTCAAGGAAATCATTATGAATAAAAGACAATGAAGGGAAGGAATATGGACCCCAGAAGTCATAGGCATAAGCGGTTGGGAACCAATCGCATTTGCCAACACCCTGGAAGAATGCAGATATATCAAATCCGTAGTAACTTGCATCAAATCTTAATGAATAAGAATAACGTGGCAGAGAATTACCAATTACGCTCTTATCACCTGGGTCTTCAACTGTTCCCGAACCTTCGTCAATTCTGTTATTTCCATCTACATCTATAAATTTCACATCACCTGCCATCAGGTGATTGTCGACTTTGGAGTTGTAAACACGCTGATTAACTGCTTTGTCATTAATCTGAGCCTGATAGGTTGCTGCCTCTTCGTCTGTAGCAAACAGACCTTCGACTTTATAACCCCATATTTCGCCCAAAGTCATTCCTTCATAATAGTCAGAGATGAGTTTGTCCGGATTGTTGAATTTCGTAATCTTTGATTTATAATCTCCAAGTGTTGCTGCGATTCCATAATCAAAACGATGACCAGCTAACTTAAAATGATCATTCCATCTCAAATAGATTTCCCAACCATTTGTACGCAAGTCTGCACAATTTTCTTTTGGGGTAGTTGCACCATAAACAGAAGGCAAGGTTAAGGAGTGCGTCAGCATATCCTTGGTATCGCGTCTGAAAATATCAATCGTAGCATTTAGACGACTATCTAAGAAGCTCAGGTCAAGTCCCCAGTTGTATGTGGTTACAGTTTCCCATGTTAGATTATTAGATAATGGTGAAGAAACACTTGAATAGTTTGCTTTATTTGCACCATCAAAAGTATATCCCATCACATTATCAGTTGTAATTTTGTCAAAATAAGCATAGTTCGATACCTGTTGATTTCCAAGACTTCCAACAGAGAAACGCAATTTAGCATTATTCCAGAAAGTAGAAAGAGGTTCCCAGAACTTTTCCTGGCTCATACGCCATCCTACAGAAGCAGACGGGAAAAAGCCCCAACGATCACTTTCGGCAAATCTTGAAGAACCATCAAAACGTCCACTGGCTTCAAACAGGTACTTGCCTTCATAATCATAATTTATGCGAGCAAAATAGCCAAGTGTGCGATAAGCAGAAATCTCTTCTGTAATTGTTGACTCTCCTGTTGCAACACTAAAAGAACTGAGGTCTTTGCTCAAAAGATCGTTTTGTTTCACGCTCAATTGGGTAAAACGCTGATCCTCATACTGGGTACCTGCCACAGCTTTGAAGTTATGCTTCTTATCCCAAGTATGTGTATAAGTACCATAGACATTTATCGAATGGCGATTTGTATTACCATGCAATTCCTGATAGTAATCTGTTATAGAACCAGAAGTAAATGTCTTTACTGCTCCATTTTTGTCTAAATAGTCAAAAGGCATACTTCTTCGATTATATTGGCGATTACGATATTTGTATGCATATGATGCAGTGATAACCAAATCTTTAAACACATCGATATCTAACTGGTTAGAAATAATAATGTCTTTATTACCTCTTGAATTCCTTGCTTCATTAGCGGTAAGGAATCCTGCATGACCTGCTCCAAGAGGTGAATTTGCACCTGTCATGGTATTCACATATTGAACGGTTTGTCCATCTGGTGTCAGTGGCATAACAGCGGAGTTCACGTTCGACTGCAAACTATGGATGGTCATCTGCTCATCATAATATCCTGCATACTTGTAATTTGTGTAGTTGAAGTTCACATTTCCTGTATAGCGTATGAATGGAGCAATCTCTGCACTCAATTTCGTACGGAAAGAATAGTTCTTGTATTTGTCATTGTAAATCTTGAACATACCATCTTGCTCAAGGAAACGGCCACTGATAAAGTAGTTCACCTTTTTGTTACCACCGGTTACTGATAAGTTGTGTTCCTGCTCAGGACGTGTGGTCTTATAAAAGTAATTGTACCAATCAAAGTTCGAATAGAAATATAGTTTGCCGTCTTTATCTATAGCCCATGGGCGGCTAGGATCTTCTGTCTTATCGTTTTTCCTAGCTTCTAGCATATCTAGGTCTTCGCCAGTATATCCCCACATTAGTTTTCCTTGATATACATTGTAGAACTGATTTACAATGTTCACATGATCATAACCTGTTGTGATGAAATCTGTAGACGTTGTGTTTTTTCGCCATGCATAGCGCCCGTTATAACTGACATTTACTTTACCATCAGAGTCCTTTCCACTTTTTGTAGTGATTAGGATAACACCAGAAGAAGCTTTTGCACCATAAATAGCAGATGCAGAAGCGTCTTTTAAAACAGAGATGGACTCAATATCGTTAGGGTTAATCTGATTCAGGCTGACTTCCATACCGTCACAGAGAACTAAAGGCGTACCCCCATTCACGGATGCGACACCACGGATGTCGATTGAATAATCAGAATCCATTGAACCAGAATTAAACGTTAGGTTTACGGCAGGATCTGCACCTTGAAGTGCGCCTGCAGCAGATGCCACAGGACGATTATTAATGTCATCTGAACTTATAGTAGCAACAGCACCAGTCAAGTTCGCTCTTTTTTGGGAGCCATAACCTACGACAACAACTTCACTTAAAACCCGCTTGTCTTCTTTAAGAATAATGTTTGAGAGTTTATCACCATCGTTTGCCTTTAATGTTTGAGAAGCAAATCCGATATAGGAGATTTCCAAGAGGTCATCATTTTCTACATTTTGTAGGGTAAAGTATCCATCATAGTCTGTGACAGTTCCGTTAGAAGAACCTTTCAACATAACAGTGGCTCCAATAAGAGGCTCCCCTTGCTCATCTAAAACGCGGCCAGAGACCTTTGCGCGTTGTCCTGTTCGTGTTTGTGATACGGTGCTCAATATGTCAGTTACTACAATTGAGTTTTTCGAAACAATGCTATAGCTGAGATTTCTACCTTGAAGGACTGCATCGAGTACTTGAGGTACTGGAGTTGCCTTGAAGGATACACTAATGTCATTGCGCGAATCAATGATAGCATCACGATATGAGAAACGATAGGAGGTCTGTTTCTCGATTTCCTTGAATACCTGCCTGAGACTAGCATTCTTTACATTGATTGATACAGTTTGATCTTGTGCTTGAGCATATAGACAGAAGAAGCTCATTAACCAAACTACAATCAAAAATTTCAGATTTAGATTCCTGTTCATTGTTTTAGTTATTGATACGTTTATAATTAATATACTATTATATTTATTTTGACAAGTAATTTATAAAAAAGTACCAAAAAAAAGAGGGCTCTTAAATATGCAAATTCATTACTTAGCAACTTGCAATCTGTAAGTTAACCACCCTCTAAAAACTAAGAAAAAGCCATTTTTTGACTCGAGAAGAGTTTGAAATGGCTTTTTCTATTGGAATTTTTCAATCTTTATGGTTTTTAAAATGGCATTTGAATTTTTGAAATGCCCTCATTCCCGTTTTATTTAAAATAGATTTGTTTTCCTTTAATAGTTGTTTTCAAATGATAAGTTTCTTCAAGAATTTGCAAACATTCACTCAAATTTCTGCTTGTCATCGAACCTGTAAAAAGATCATCTGAATGATTGCTTTCAATGTGAATTGTTACCTTATAATGGTCTTCAAGAGTTTTGAGCACATTACTTAATGGTGTATTATGAAATACAAGTTCACGTTTCTGCCATGAAGTAGCCTCTTCAATATTTTTAAATGAGGAAACAGTTAAGCATCCTGTTTTTTTGTCGTGAAAAGCTTTTTGGTAAGGAGATAATAATACTTCCTTACCAGAGATACACGATCTAAGTAAAACATTTCCTTCTTCCAAATATAATTCATCAATGTTGTTATGTGAACGAGATTTGAGATCAAACTTGGTACCTATTACTTGTATAATAGTGTTCTTGGTCTTCACGCAAAAGTGATTGTTGTTACTCTTTGCTACTATGAAATAACCTTCTCCTTCAAAATCTATTTTACGATTGTCTGAAAAGAAATTTTTTGGAGAATAACGTAATTCCGAATCTTCATTTAACAACACCTCGCTACCATCAGGTAATATAATCTTTGAATGTTCGTCTATACTTGTGCAGAATACAACCATCTGCTCTCCCATAAGCATGTAACTCTTATAGGTAAAAAACAGTGAAATAACAAGTATAGGCAGCAAAATCAGTGCAGCTACTTTAAATATATTATATAAATTCCACCAACAATAATGGTGATTATGAGTATTTTTAGTTAAAGAACCAATGCGCTGACGAATATGCGTGATTATGTCTTCTTCAACTTCGCCTATATCAGTATCATCCTCCAACCAATTATTCTTTATTATTTCGTCAAGCTGCTCATCACTTAAGTTGTTAACGTAATACCTAAGTTCCCCAAGTTCTTTTGGGGTTAAACAATTATTTTTGTATTTTATGAGTAAGTCCTCCATATTATTTGTATATATAATGAGACAAAGAGAAAACGGGAAAATACCACTACATTTTAAGTTGTTAGCATAAAAACCAAAACAATAATAAAGTTTTGGGTATTCCTAACTTCGTTTTGAGAGTTTTCAAGCCTACAGAAATCTGATTTTTTACTGTCTGCTCACTAAGTTCCAATTTTATGGATATCTCTTTAATCTTCATCCCCTCAAACTTGGACATCCGAATTACTTCTTGTTGTGTCTTAGGTAGATGCTTGAGCGCAGAGACTATCTTTTCTTCGAAATCCTGATATTCTAGTTGGTGATTTGTGTTTTCAACAGAAACTCTATTCTCGTATTCAATATAATCAGTATAAATTGGAGAATTTACTCTAGTCCGAAATGCGTTGATCAGAAAGTGTCTGGCTCGAAGATAAATTAAATACCTTAAAGATTCTCCTTGTTTGATTTTGTGATTATTTCTCCATAGCCACAAAAATACATCCAAGACTATTTCCTCAGCATCCTCTTTTCGTTTGCAATATTGAAAACAGAATAAAAATAATCGTTTGGCATACATCTTGTAGATTATGTCAAATGCGCGTTCAGAACCTGACTTTAATTCTGATAGAAGTTGTTCTTCTGAATACTTGTCCACCATCTTTTGCTTTAAAATAATTGCAAAGATACGTTTTTTATTTGAAATAATCCGTCAAAATCTCATTTATTGCCTTTCACCTATTAAAAAAATATAAATCTCCGTATTATGCTCTAATCTGCCGTCTTTTTGCTTATAAACTTGTATTATTACACCTTAAAGAGAAACAATAAAAGATATTCTACAGTAAAACTGCAACAGAGGTGTGAGCCGGATGACCTGTGGAGTCCCAAATAGACGAATACAGTAACGTCTCATATATGGGAGGTGTCAAAGATGGACTCAAAGACAGGTGTAAGTGCATCTTGGGTTAAGTTATTGCACTCCATGATGAGGGGAAAAGGATGTTTATCGCTATGTTCGACAAGCATCCTCATCAGATGGCATGAACAAAACAGAACGAGGACGCATTAGGCGAACTGAAGAGAAATATCTATAGGGACGCCGACATCTGTACTATGTTTATGAGTTATACGAGGACGAAGCAAACAAGTAGGGGCGAGCTTTGGTCAACTAGGTATCGTCAAGGTATTTAAGCCACGGCGCATCGTAATGATGTAGTGGTTTTTTCCACAAATCATTGAAATAATTCCTATTTAGTCCAATGGAGGTACACATAGAAAGCTATCTCCAACACAACCGTTATAAATGACAGGAGGGAAAGTGAGCCGACGATGTAGAACAAACGCTGTGACAGCCATACACCTTCGTTGTTCCTCACAATGTCAGTAAGTCTGTGACTCTGCTTCTGCCATAGAACTTCCTGCTGTTTGTATTGGTCGGCAAGCATCTGTTTCTCCTGTTCCATCCATTGGTTATGGAGTTTTTGCATCTTCTCCCAGTCATCATCAGACACATTCACCGTTACCTTCAACTTTGTGGGTGCATCTTCTATAACATGGTCGATGTGCTTATTGATTGTGTCAATCTTGCCACTGATGGTATTCACGGCAGCACCGAGCACTCCTTCTTCACGCTGGCTTTGGCGGATTGAAGATTCCAAGGATAGCTTGGCATTGATGACGGCAGTTGTTGCCTTGTCTATGTCGGTACTCAACTGTTTGAGTTGAGGAACCCTGTCAACAATGTCCTGTTCGGCATCCTTCTCCTGTATTTCCTCCTGTACTTCGTTGAACATTACATCGAAGTCAGGCTTATTCTCATTGTTCTTACTTTTTCTAATCATATATATGTGTGATTGTTTTAACGGTGGAAACCGCGTTTAACTGATTTTGGTTTGTACATGGAATGTGCCATCAATAGGCAGCGACGGGCAAACATACGTTCATCCTCATCATCCTTTTTGCCCCAATCAGATTCTGGGGTGGAACCGCCACCACCTCCGCAAGATTCGGACATGGATGTCGCGGCATCGATGTAGCCGGCAAAGAGAAGCATTGCTGTATAGGCAACATTCTCGATAGTGGCGGTATCATTGCCGTCAGGAACCTGAGCCTCATTAAGGAATATGTCCTTGACCGAGTTCGGAATCTTAATAACCTTTGCATCAATAGGTGTATCGATGTTGAACGTAGTGAAGGATGGTACAGGCATTGCCTGGACTCTTGGCTGCACTAAAGGCTGGGGCGATGTGGTTGTTTGGGCAGTCGGACGAACAGGACGGCTGCTTGGCGTAACAGTCGGAGTCGTTTGCTTCATCTTGACCTGAGTTGGCTTCGGATGGAACTTCTTCCATGTAGCTTCAAGCTGTGATGCCATGAATCTACGACCGATTTCTGAAGCCTTGAATACTGAGGCATTCTTGCCGATGGTATAGCCAACCAGTTTCCTGCTCTTATCGTAACGAGGTGTGAGTTCATAGCCTTTCATGCGAAGCATTTTGAAATAGTAGTCAACGTCAAACTCCTGCATCTTCTGTAGGGTGTATTCGCAGAACTCCGCAATCTCTGCTTTACGCATTTCACGTATCTCCTGTGGTTGCTTCCAGCCATACCGCATATTGATAATCTCCGCAGCCATCATTGCCCTCTTGTGAATATCGTGGACATCGTTGGTGTTACCTTCAAGGTCAACACGGCAGCAGTCAAGATGCAGGTGCAGTGTCCCAGACTTGGAATCGGAATGCAAGCCAGACACACTCATTGAGTTGCGGAAATTGGTCTTGACTTCCTTCTTCATGCCCTTGGGTATGAGTCCGATGGAGTCAAGAACTTCCAACGCTTCATCGCTAAGGTTCTCCCAATCATTCATGGTGAAGTTCTTTGCCTCTTCCTTTGAGGGGGAGATGACAAACGTGGTCATGAACCGTTCCAACTTTCGCCCGACTGTCCTGTCCTGCTGATGCAGCTGGCAGTGATGCTTCATCATGTACCAGATGGCGGTCGGATCAATACCTTCTGGCATGTGGTTTGCCTTGACCACTTTTGCCTTCTCCTTCTCCAATGCGTACCTCACGGCATTGCCACCGTAGGGTATGACTCTTGCAAGCATAATCATGGTTCTTTCTTTTCTTTGGTCAGTACAGGAGATGAAATATTCTCTTCGATGCTATACCAATGTTGGATGCGTTCCGCACTTGACCTAATCCACCATGTCATGAACTTCTCTGTCCTGAAGAGTTTCAACTTTTCCTCTTCCGTTTTCTTGGAAAGGACGCTGGTGATTTTTATCAGGTCAGTCCTTGCATAGACAAGGGAGTTCAAGGCATCGACCTCTTCCTTGGTGAGCCGCTGACGAGGATGATGCTTCAAGCCTGTCTCGGTGAGATAGCGATTCAAACTTATGCCACATTCCTTGGCAAGTGCCTTTAACTGCGACCAGACTTCATCCGTACATCTGAAAGCATGTACTCTGGTCGGCGTTTTCTTTGTTATTTTCTTTTTCTTCATTGTCAATAACTTTTAATGAAAGGGATGAATATAAAGCTGTTAGAAAGAAGGACACGGTCTGCGAGCCTGCGAGTAGCCCGAGAATCTTTTAGGAGTGCAAGAACAGGGACACCTGTTTTGTACTACAAAAGGATTTCTCGAAAAGTCCCTCTAAAAAATCGGGACTTTTGACTCCAAAGTTCCCGTCAGGGCTTAGAGGTGCTTTGCTGCTTGTAAGGCATCCTGCATCGGCAAACTTCCCTTGGGATGGTTGGGTTGTGCAGGTCGCAGACCAGAGTCCTTCAAGGCTGTCACTCGTTGCTATGGAAGCCATTAGGATTGGAATAGCCATTAGACTTCTGACTGTAGTCTACATTGTTATCAGACGAGGTGCTGTTAGGATTTAGCGATTGTCCTTCTTGCTGTGCTGATGGCTCATCATTTCTTTTCCCTTCATTCTGACTGCCATCGGCTTCTACATGCGAAGAAGGGATGTCAGCAGACTGATGGAAAATGTTGTTCTGAGAAGAATCGGAAGTCCTTCCATCCTTCACAGATTTACCCACATTGTTACTATCATTAGATGGTGGTGATGGATGGGGAACCCTGCTATCGGCAGACGGAATCACACCCGCGTTTCCTCCTTGGGAATTGTCGCTATCAGAGTCAGAATCTTCCGCACCTTTGTTTCTGTCATCTGGCACCTCGATAGTGATGACCTTGGCAGGTGGAACTTCCGCGGTGACGATTGCAGTGCCGTCGGCATTCCTTCTTGTTGCGAAGGGATTCTTGACAAACATGCCATCCACATACCAGCCCGAAAAAGCATGAAGCGTATGGATGCGGTTATCTCCTACTTTCTGTGAAGAGGAAATACCCAGAGCCTCCATCGCCTCTATCAGTTTGGGAACCGTCTTGCGGTCTTTATCCCATAGCTTGGCAAGTCGGGTATTGTCAACCATCA
>JAEEGK010012822.1_pt1 | contig 18986 bp, 18 predicted proteins | sample 8958771 | NCBI WGS metagenome assembly JAEEGK01 (sample SAMN16246547, study PRJNA631951) | gut metagenome | biome: gut microbiome; feature: rumen; material: SC-attached | host: Bos | place: Iran: Karaj | collected 2018-10
GAGGGCCAGCAGGCTTTTCCTAGTTCCAATAGTTATAGTTTTTTTCATCGTCAGGGTTTTCCTCGTCTTTGTCATCTAACATAAAAAAGCGGCTGATATCCGTTTTCACGTGTTCTTCTTCTTCCGTACCGGCGGCCTTGTTGATGTTGATCATGGGGTCCCGGAGGAACTTGTACATGAGCCGTTCGCTCATCACTTCAATTTTATGCTGCTGTTCTTCCGTCAGTTCCGGCATCTTGCGCAGGGTCTTGGCCAGGATGCGTTCCCGCAGGAAATCAAACTTGTCGTGGAGGCGTACCATGACGGGTCGCATGGAAAGATACCGCAGCCGTTCCTTCAGGGCTTCGATATCCTCTTCAATCAGGAACTTCGCCGCTTCCGCGTCCTGGTTCCGCAGCTCTTTGTTGGTATCCACCACGTTCTTCAGGTCGTCGATGTTGTACAGGACCACTCGGTCCAGGTCCGTGACTTCCGGATCCACGTCACGGGGCACGGCGATATCGATCAGAACCAGTGGATTAGGCTTCACGCGTTCCTCCAGGGCCAGGGCCAGCTGGTCGTGGTGGATGATGTAGTGGGTGGCTCCGGTGGAGGTGATGACGATGTCCGCGTTCACGACGTGGTCGATAAAGTCATCGAAGCGGATGACGGAACCGTTGAATTTGTCTGCCAGTTCCTTTGCGTGATCGTAGCTGCGGTTGGTGACGAAAATGGAAGGGGCGCCTTTGTCCATCAGATGCCGGGCGGTGAGTTCGCTCATCTTGCCGGCCCCGATAACCAGGATATCCGCGTCGCTCAGGTCGCCCACCACTTCGATGGCCAGGTCTACGGCGGCGGAAGAAACACTGACGCTCCGGTACGCAATCTGGGTCCGGGTGCGGATCTTCTTGCCTGAGGAGATGGCCTGGTTAAAGATTGTATTGAACATGAAAGAAGTGGTGCCTGAAATGCGGGCCAGATGATAGGCGTCCTTTACCTGGCTCAGGATCTGTCCTTCGCCCACGATGAGGGAGTCCAGACTGCTGGCTACCAGAAACAGGTGACGGACGCAGTGGACGCCGGTGAGCGTGTAAAAGTACTCTTTGTCAAAGGCTTTGCCGGCAATGCGTTTCACCGCATTGTGCAGCGCTTCCATGCCATCTTCCGGTTCCTGGGCAACCAAATACAGCTCCGTGCGGTTGCAGGTAGAAAGCAGGACGGCTTCCGAAAAGTCGTCGGACTCTTTCAGCAGCCGCAGCACGTGTTTGATCCGGCTGCGGGAAAAGTTGAATTTTTCCCGGACTTCCACAGGGGCGGTCTTATGGTTCAGCCCCAATACGATTAACTGCATGTATGATGATCTCCTTTGTCTGCTGCAAACGGCCTGCCTTGACCTGTTGCAGCAGCTGATTTGTGAGAGTGTTTCTCCAGAATTCCTGTCTGGCCTGTGGGTTGGGCAGACGCTGTTTTACGATTTCCCGTTGCTCGTCCAGAAATGCGGCGAAGGCGGCCATGTCGTCGCCGTACTGCTGTTGCAGATCCTCCAGCAGCAGATGGGTGAGGCGGGGATTGCCTCCTGTTGCGACGGAAAACAGCAGGTTGCCGTTTTCATAGGTTCCGGCTACGGAAAAATTGCCGGCTTCCGGGTTGTCCGCAACGTTTACCAGACAGTGGTGCTGCGTTGCCTCCCGGACTACGGCTTCGTTGACGGTACGGCTGTTCGTGGCGGCCACTACCAGAAAAGCGTGACTGACATCGCCAGCTTGATAATGGCGCTGACACAGAGTCAAAGCAGGATATTTTCTCTGTAACGTAATGATAGCAGGAAGAATATCCGGTGCGATTACCGTGACCGCAGCGCCGGCTTTCAAAAGTGACGCTGCTTTTCGCAAGGCTACGTTGCCGCCGCCGACGACCACGCACTGCTGGTTTTCCATATTCAGCTGTACCGAATAACGGAACTGATTATAAGCCATATATACCCCGGTCAGATAATAATGCTTCCTCTTTATCATTAAGAAACGAAAAAGAATAAGTGTAAAGACACACCTGCTATATTTTACCACAAAACCGATAATAATGTTACCTTTTTCTGGTTTTCTTTTCTATAATCTGTAAGAATTTTTTGTGAAATCGGGGGCAGGCGATTCCGCATGGGTACGGAAACCGGTTCCTGTTTTCTGCCTACGTTCCGATATTTTGAGAGTATTTACTCAGTGTATCCGGACCACATTGTTTTCTTAACAATGCGGGGCCGGTGTGTTATAATGATAAGGAAATACACATTAAGCAGTTCTGTTTATTCCTCTCACACAAGCTCGTTTAATCCGTATTTCCGATACTATTACTTATTTAGGAAAGGAACTCAGATTATGAACATTATTTTCAAACGTAAGAGCGTGCGCACGTATCTGGATATTGACGTGGATGACGCATCGGTGGAACAGATCATCCGGGCCGGTATGGCGGCTCCTTCCGCCAAGAACCAACGGCCCTGGGAGTTTTATGTGGTGCGAAATAAGGAAACGCTGGCCAAACTGGCAACCTGCACTCCGTATAGCAGACCGGTGGCCAATGCGCCTGTAGCCATCGTGGCATGTTACCGTACTAACGATTTGTTTGCGCCCCTTATGCCCCTCTTGGATATGAGCTGCTGCTGTGAGAACATGCTGATTCAGGCTTCCGCTATGGACCTGGGTTCCGTGTGGCTTTCCTTCGCGCCCCATCCGGAGCGGCAGGAACCGGCCAAAAAGGCTCTGAACCTGCCTGAAAATCTGGAAGTGTTTGCCGTATTGCCGGTGGGATATCCCAAAGGGGTAGGCAAAGTGATTGACCGGTTTGACCCGGCCCGCATTCACTGGGAAAAGTAAGGATTTCCGGTTTTGCCATAATTAAAACATATGACAGCGGTACAATGATGACGTGGGAGAATAGCAACCTGAACGGTGCTATGGGTGACGTCAGGCATGCAGTGCAGGGTCTTTGACACCGTTGGCGGCGAAGGCTTTGGCCCGGTCAATACAGGTACCGCAGGCGTCACAGGGGGTGTCCGATCCTTCGTAGCAGCTCCAGGTCAGATGATAGGGGGTCTGCAGGCGCAGGCCCTCTGCTATGATATCTGCTTTATGCATATGCACGAAAGGCGCTTCCACGGTAACCTTATCATACGTACCGATACGGATGGCGTCGGACATGCTCCGGTTGAATTCCGGCGAACAATCCGCATAGGCGTTGTCTGCTGCGTCATCCGCATGAGCGCCGATGTAGATTACACTTTCTTCATTGGGAAACAGGCTCATGGCCAGGCTGGCGCAGACTGACAGCATCAGTCCGTTCCGGAAGGGGACGTAGGTGGAAACGATACCGTCTTTGCGTTCGCTGATCTGTTCTGCATAGCTTTTATGGGAAATCGTTTCTGTGGAATCCGATAACAGAGAGCTGTTGGAGTATTGCAGGATCTGCTTCAGGTTGAATTCATAATGCTTCAGCTTGTAATACGCTGCAATCTTTTGTGCGCAGACCAGTTCCTTGTTATGTTTCTGTCCGTAAAAGATGGAAAGGGTCACCACATTTTCCGCACCGTATTTTTCCACCGCCAGGGAAATGCAGGTGGTACTGTCGATGCCGCCGCTGGATAACACGATTGCTTTCATAATGAACCTCCGGTTTATGTGATTGGTTGTTACAGGCTATTATAGACAATAGGAAACCCTTAGTCAATTGTACTGAATCTTAAGGAGGTAACCTGCCATGAAAAAGAAAATCAGTATTGCGCTCCTTGCCGCTGCCGTTCTTCTCTCTGCTTCGGCTTATGCTGCGGAGAATGTGCCGGTACCCGGATTACAGATGCCGCCACAGCTGATTCCCTACGGCAAGGTCAGCAAGGACGGCTATTTTAAAGGCATCCGCCTGGCCGGTAAGGTGAAAGTGGTTGAGAATTTTGCAAATATTAAAGTGCAGGTTGTCAACAGCTTTCCGGATTTAAAAGTTAAAACCGTGGAGAATTTCCCGAACAAGATCGGCGAATGGAAATTTGTGGAGAATTTCCCTGATTTTACGATTCAGTATGTTACCAGTTTCCCGGATATTAAAATCCAGTTTGTGAACAATTTCCCGGGAGTGCCGTGATAAGGCGTTTCATGCTCAGTGACGGGAAGATAATTTTGTGTCGGTTCGGGCTATGATCCGGAATGCCCGCACAATTGTTACGGTGAATGATATAATGTCAAAACTTTCTTCATTTCGATTCTTATTGTTGACATCAGCCTTCGTGATTTCCCACAGTATCCAGGTACTGGCATCGCCTTCCATTCTGGCGGAGTCTGCCATAATGATTAACGCCCGGACCGGTGGCGTGATTTTTGAAAAAAATGCAGATGTGCGGCGCGCCCCGGCCAGCCTGACCAAGATGATGACCTGTATCCTTTGTCTGGAATCCAAAGGCCTGAATGCAGAGTTTAAGGTGACACAGGCTGCGGCCGCAACGGAAGATTCCTACCTGAAGATGAAAGGTGGGGAGCGATTACTGTCCGGCGAACTGATGCGGGAAATGATGATGGAGTCAGATAACGGAGCCGCAGTTGTGGTGGCACAGAATGTGTCCGGCAGCATCCTGAAATTTGCAGACCGGATGAACGAAAAAGCCAAAGAACTGGGCTGCCGACGGACGCATTTCAGCAATCCCCACGGACTGACCGCCAAATGGCATTATTCTACGGCAAGGGATATGGCAAAGATTGCGGCCTATTGCATGAAAAATCCTGATTTCAGAAATCTGGTGAACCATCAGAAGTCTGTGATACACTGGAAGTCACCTTCCGGCAGAACCTATAAGTCTGAGACCACCAATGAGCTGCTGGGCAAATATAACGGCGCCAACGGGATCAAAACCGGCTGGACCAATGCGGCCAAAGGCTGTGTGGCCGCTTCTGCCAAACGCGGCAAGGTGGAACTGATTGCCATTGTCATGAAATCCAAAGATCATGATACCCGTTTTGCAGATGCCAAAAAGCTGTTGGACTATGGTTTTTCCGTAGGTGGGGAAGGGACAATCGTGGAAGACAAACCGGTGACACCGGTTTCAAAACGAATGCCGGATGTAAAGAAGCCGGGGACGGCGGTGACTTCAACACCTGCTGGAAAAACAAATGCTGAAACAACATCCGAAACCTCTGTTACCAATACCGGGACGGCTAATACAGGGACAACATCTGCAACACCTGTTGTATCCAATAAACCGGTTCCCAGGAATTCCGGTGTACGGATGCCCGTTTTGCGGAAACCGGGAGCGTAATGCATGTTGGAATGTTACAACTAATATAACCTTTATAAACGGCTGCACTTAAGCATCAGCAGTACAGCCGTTTTTATGTGAATAGTAATCATATCCCTGAACTGAGGTTAATACCATGGATAATCAACAGATTGCCCGGACCATTCTTACTGCGGTAGGTCCGGAAAACATAACCGAGGCCTATAACTGCATGACCCGGCTGCGGTTACGTGTTAAAGCGGTGACCGTGACCAAAGAAGAACTGAAAAAGATTGCCTGCGTGAAAGGCGTGATCATGAACGAGGGAGAAATCCATATTGTTCTGGGCCCCGGCAAAGCGGAAAACGTAGCAAAGGAATGTAAAGCGCTGCTGGCAGCCTGGGGGAAGAATCAGCCTGCAACGAACGCGCTTGCGACGGATTTGGCAAAATCCCGTATCGGCAGCGAACCGTCAGAATCTGTCTCTGCAAAGAGGCCATCGATTCTTACGGAAGAACAGCAATCCAAACACAAAATCGGCGATGGCAAAGAACTGCATGCCGAAATAAAAAAGCGAAACAGCGAGTCTGCGGTCAAACGGATGCTGCAGCGTGTCGGCCACATCTTTATCCCGCTGATTCCGGCATTTATCGGCTGCGGGCTGCTGACGGGACTGATCAGCCTGTTGCTGAAAATCAGTCCTGAAATGGCCGGCAATTCCTATGTCCAGTATCTGAAGCTGGCGGGGGGATCCATCTTTACCGTGTTGAACGCCTTTATCGGTCTGTATGCCTGTAAAGAATTTGGCGGTACCCCGGCTCTTGGCGGAGCTATGGCTGCTTTGCTGGCAGCACCGGGGCTGGCTGATATTACCTTTATGGGAAGTCCGCTGATTCCCGGACGGGGTGGCATCTTTGCTTCACTGTTGGCCGGTGCGGCTACGGCCCTCATTGAAACACGACTGCGCAAACGGATCCCGGAATCCGCCAGTCTGTTCCTGACGCCGCTGGTTACGATTACGATGGTTGCCATGGCCGGTCTGTTCTTTTTCCAGCCGTTGGGAGGCATTCTTTCCGATGTTCTCGGTTATTATACGGTGCATACGATTCAGACAGGCGGTGCGGTCACCGGGTTTGTCATCGGGGGAATCTTTCTTCCTATTGTGATGGTGGGCGTGCATCACGGGCTGACGCCGATCCATGCGGATATGCTGGCGTCCATGGGCATGACGATTCTGCTTCCCATTGCGGCCATGGCCGGCTGCGGACAGGTAGGGGCTTCCTTTGCCGTGTATCTCAAAAGCAAAAACAAATATCTGCGGCGGACCGTTCTGAGTTCGCTTCCCGTTGGTATGCTGGGCATCGGCGAACCGCTGATTTACGGTGTTACCTTACCTCTTGGCAAGCCGTTCGTCTGTGCCTGTATCGGCGGCGCCTTCGGGGGCGCGTGGCAGGCGTATCACGGAATCGGTTCCTATGCCCTGGGCATTTCCGGGATTCCGCTGGCGGCTGCTACCAACAACGTATGGTTGTATCTGATAGGTGTTTTTATTGCGTATCTGACAGGTTTTGCTGCTACCTGGCTGGTGGGGTTTGACGATCCGCCGGAAGAGGAAGGGAACATGTAATAGCAGGCTTTTGATGTAGGTATTGTGATTTGCTATCTGTAATCAGTAGTTGATAAACTGCTGATTGCAGATTTTTTATTGCGAGGTAGAGTGCGGGGAGAGACAGTTAAAATGTATACATGTATACATTGCGGTAAAATATAGATTAATTTGTGAAAAAATGGTAAAATACCCCTAACTTATATAGAAACGAGGGGATTTTATGAACTTATCTGTCCAAATTCTGGTTGCGTTGATTCTGTCTGTATGCGCCGGTCTGGTAATCGGACCCGAAGGCCTTCCGTTCGTTAACAAATGGATTGCGCCTATCGGTACCATCTTCATTAACTTCATCAAGATGATGATCGTGCCGGTTGTTACCTGCTCTTTGATCGTAGGCGTTACCAGCCTGGGCGGCGACAGCAAAAAGCTGGGCCGTATCAGCGCCAAGACCATCTGTCTGTATCTGATCACCACTGCCATAGCCATTGTTCTCGGTTTTGCCGTGGCCGGCATCATCCAACCCGGTGTGGGCCTGGATATTGCCGGAAAGGTTGCGCCGAAGGTTAAAGAAGCACCGACCTTTATGCAGGTCCTGGTGGACATGGTGCCTACCAACCCGATTGACGCTATGGCCAAAGGCCGGATTCTGCCAGTCATCATTTTTGCGCTGCTGGTAGGTATCGGCATCACCCAGTTAGATGAAAAGCGTTCCCGCTTCCTGATGGATTTATATGATGCGGGTGCGGAAGTCTGCTACAAGATCATCGCCATGGTTATGAAGTTTGCGCCTCTTGGCGTGTTCGCGTTACTGCTGCCGGTTGTCTGCAAAAACGGCCCCAAGGTACTTCTCCCGCTGTTAAGCGTAATTCTGGCTGTTGCCATCGGCTGTACCCTGCAGTGCATCCTGGTTTATTCCACGCTGGCATCTACCATGGGCGGCGTGAACCCGGTGAAGTTCTTCCGCGGCATGTCCGAAGCCATGATGCTGGCTTTCACCACCTGCTCCTCTGCGGCGGCACTGCCTGTTAATATGAAGAACTGCCAGGAAAAACTGGGGCTGTCCCGTGAAGTCACTTCCTTCGTACTGCCGCTGGGCTGCACCATCAACATGGATGGTACGGCGCTGTACATGGGCGTTTGTTCTCTGTTCGTAGCTAATGCTTTCGGTGTGAACCTGACTACTTCCGATATGATCATGATCGTCTTCACCGGTACCCTGGCATCCATCGGTACCGCCGGTGTTCCCGGCGCGGGTCTCATCATGCTGGCCATGGTGCTGCAGGCGGTTCAGCTGCCTATGGAAGGCTTGGCACTGGTGGCCGGTATCGACCGTGTACTGGATATGTTCCGTACCTGCGTTAACATCACCGGTGACGGCGCGGTTTGCTGCGTAGTAGATAAGACAGAACGGAAACATGCGGCCTAATTGCGGTCAATCGTTGTGAATCATAATTTTAAATAATGGAATAGGGCGGCGTCTAAAAACGCCGCCCTAAAATTTTACTGTTTTATATATTTGCATTTTACGTGGGATGTGGTACAATACAAAAATGAGCAGTAATGAAGACGATAGGTTAAGCAACAATGGAAGCAAACGTGGGGTTACCTTAACCTGTTGTTTTATAATGCTAAGAGAGAAGCAAAGGGAGAGAAGTATTCATGCGTATCATTTATAAGACAAATACAACATACAGTGCGGCGGAATTCGGAAAGATGAACCTGGAGATTCAGAAGCACGACAGTAAGTTCAGAAAAGCACAGTATATTATTGCGGCTATTATTGCGGTAATTATTGCTATCTGCCTGTACAATGCGTGGTATATTGCTGCAGTTGCCATGGTAGCTGTAGGGGTAGCCGTATTTTTATATGTCATTCCGCATAATGTGCGGAAGCAGGCGGAAAAGGAATTTGCCAAGAGTCGCCTGGAAGGCACCCCCAGCAACATGACCTTCTATCTGGATCATTATGAAGAAGTGAACAAGATGGGCCGTGCTGCCTACAAGTATGTACAGCTGCGTCACATTTATGAAACGCCTACCAATTTTTACCTGATGCTGAACGATAAGCAGGGCGCTATTGTGGAAAAGGCCAACTGCAAACCGGAACTGATCAAGTTCATCGGTAAAATCAAGGCACAGTATAAACTGTAAGAGATTCTGGGAAAACCGGTAAGGGTTGCATTGCTGCAGGAAACTGCCGGAAACGAGTCAGGACGTTCGAGTGGTCCGTGACTTTTGTGATACATAGTGAAAAGAGCAACACCCTCTGTCGGCAGATGTGGCAGAGGGTGTTTTTATCAGAAACAGAGGGGACGGAAGATGAAAAAGCGGTTGACAGCCTTGGTGATGGCATTCCTGTTGGGGTTGCTGCTATTCCATTTCCGGATACCCATCCCGTTCATGCTGAGCGGAATCATTTCCGCCTCGGTGCTGAAATTCTTTGTCTGGACAGATATGCGCTGGCCTGTGCTGTGGCGCAATCTGGGACTGATGGCTGCCGGTTACGGCATCGGCCGGAGTTTTACCCATGATACGCTGGTGCAGATGTCACAGCATGTTGCGGGCGTTTTTGGGGCATCCTTTGTCGCTATCGGCATATCGCTGCTGGTGGCCTGGTTCACCTATAAACATACCTTTGCCAATCTGCTGAGCTGCATTATGGGCATGCTGCCCGGCGGACTGAACCAAATGATGCTGATGGCGGACGAAGATCCGCGGGCAGATGCCAATGTAGTAGTCATGCAGCAGACTATCCGCCTCTTCGGCGTAGTCATTTCCGTTCCTTTTCTGGTAATCCATCTTCTGGGCGCTTCTGTCGTGCCTCAGGGGCTGCTGGTACCTGTGGGGGATAATACGGGGCTCACCTGGCTGCTTATGGTTCCCGTGGCCGGGATTGGTTCTGTGGTCGCCAAAAATCTGAAGGTTCCCACGGCGGCTTTAATTGGTCCGATTTTTGCCACGGCGGCATTTTCCATTATCTGTGCGGTGAACCTGCAAAAGCCTCCGCCCATCCTTATGAATCTGGCCCAGTTGAATATCGGTCTTTATATGGGATGTATGCTGGACAAGGAACGGCTGCTCCGGACACGGGTACTGCTGCCTTACGCCATCATCGGGACGCTGCTGATTATCGGCGGGAGCATCGTGGTGGCGGAGATACTGGTACGTTATTACGGAATCCCCATTGTCACGGCGTTTCTGGCCATGGCTCCCGGCGGCATGACGGAGATGTGTCTGGCGGGCATGAGCATGGGGGCCGATGTGTCCATTATCCTGACGTACCAGATTGTGCGCCTCCTGATGATGAACCTGACGGTGCCGTTCATCCTCCGCAGGTATTTTGATGACAGTTATACGGGGTAGGGCACCCGTTGAAATATAGTAAGTGAAGTAAATGTTATCTTGCAACAAGCTTCTGTAGTTTTATATACTTCAGTGCCTGTGTGTCAAGAAGAATAAAGCATAAAAATACGCAACGTTCTGTAGCTGTAAGAATCAGCAGTGAACGTTGCGTGTTTTTTATGATTTGTTTTCAACTAACATACCAGATTTTTTATGGGAGAAAAGGATAGAATGTAATAACATCCCGACCGACCAATACGTGTCGTAAAGCCTGAACAATAAAATTTATTCTCTCCAGGCACAGTGCTTCAGCGCGCCGGACCACTGGTTCATACGGAAGGATCCCCGCAGGGCGGCGTAGATAAAGTTTTCCGCTGTTTCCAGGGCGTCCGTGATAGCCATGCCTTTTGCCAGGCAGGCGGTGACCGCAGCGGAGAAGGTGCAGCCCGCCCCATGGTTATAGGAGTTGGGAATCTTCGGATGCCGTTTTTCCGTAAAGGTTTTGCCGTCGTAGACCAGTTCTACCGCATCGGTTCCGGGCAGGCGGTCGCCGGCTTTCAAAATTACGTTCTGGCAGCCTTTATCGTGGATTACAGCGGCAGCCTGTTTCATTTCCTCTACTGAGCTAATGGCAGCAGGCATATCTGCCAGGTAGGCGGCTTCCAGCAGGTTCGGCGTCATGACCAGCGCCCGCTTTACCAGCAATTCTTTAATGGCGGCCGCTGCTTCCGGCACCATGATGGTATCAATGCCTTTGCAGACCATGACCGGGTCGATGACGACATTTTTCAATTCATATTTGTCGATGGTGGCAGCAATCAGTTCTACCAGATCGGCGCTGCCCAGCATGCCGGTCTTCATGGCGTCACAGCCGATGCCCTGGAGGATTGTGACGAGCTGTTTTTCGATGACAGCGGTTTCAATGGGATAAATCTCGTGGGCCCAGTCCGCATTGGGATTTTGGGCTACGATGCAGGTGAGGGCGGTCATTCCGTACACGCCCAGCTCCTGAAAGGTTTTCAGATCGGCCTCCATACCGGCGCCGCCGCTGGTGTCCGAACCGGCGATGGTCATTGCTTTATACATGGTTAAAATCTCCCCTCATAAAATCAGTGTTACCATAAAACGGTGTCAGGATATGCTTTACGGGCAGGATTTCGCTTCCGTAGCGCGCTGCCTCTTGCCTCAGAATCATCTGAGAGTTTGTCCTGACGAAATGGCAATTCTAATTATACTCGTAAAATCAAAAAATGAAAGCACCAATTGTGTTATATTTGTCACAGAAACACTGATTTTTTTATTTAAAGTTATATGCTGTTACGATTTTTTCCCGATTAAACAGCACATCCTGCGGATATTCATACAGGCAGATGGCCAGATAGGAACCTGCGATGTTGTACAGGTTATCGAAGCCGCAGTGCTGCAGGGCCATGATGGCATTGTAGCTGCGCTGGCTGGACCGGCAGTGGAGATAGACAGGCCTGTCTTTGGGTATTTCTTCCATACGCTGCCGCAGCTGGCTTAAGGGAATATTGATTGCGTTCAGCAGGTGACCGGCGTTGTATTCGCCCGGTTCCCGCACGTCGACGATGCAGGCATTGCTTTCCACCAGTTCCCGTACATTTGTCAGGGGAACCTGACGGTATACGCCGTGAAGCAGGTTCAGTCCTACCAGCGCGGCCATGTTCACTGCGTCTTTGGCAGTACTGATCACCGGGGCGTAGCAGAGTTCCATATTCTTCAGGTCTTCCAGGGTGCCGTCCATGGAGATCAGGGCGGCGATCACATCGATGCGGCGGTCTGCTTCGCCCTTGCCGATAGCCTGGGCGCCCAAGAGACGTCCCGTCGGTGTTTCAAAGACAAGTTTGACATGGATGGGGTGGGCGTCCGGCATGAGGCTCACCTTGTCGGAAGGAATCACATAGGCAATTTCAAAAGGTATTCCTGCTGCTTTTGCCGCTTTTTCGTTCAGTCCGGTGCTGGCAGCCAGCAAAGAGAAGATACGGATGACAGACGAACCGATAAATCCTTTCTGCTGATTGCGGATCCCGTAAATATGATCTGCCGCGGCCCGGGCTTCCATCTGGGCGGGCCAGGCCAGGGCCAACCGCATGGGTTTGCAGGTGAGGCGGTTGAACACTTCGATAGCGTCGCCTACAGCATAAATGGAAGGGTCGCTGGTCTGGAAGTTGGCGTTGACTTTGATACCGCCGGTTTCACCGATGGCCAGTCCTGCGTTTTTGGCGAGTGTGGTTTCCGGACGGATGCCAACGGCCATCACCACTGCGTCGGCCTTTACCTGTCTTCCGCTGGAGAGTTCGATGACATTACTGCCAATCTTTTTCACTCCGTCCTTTACTATTAACGTCATACCCTTATCCAGCATTTCTTTGTGCAGGATCTGGGCCATGTCGTAATCAAACGGCGTCATGACCTGGTCCATGGCCTCAATCAGGGTGACTTTGTAACCGGCATGCACCAGGTTTTCCGCAATCTCGCAGCCGATAAATCCGCCGCCTACCACGGCAATATCCTCCGCTTTGTGGTCGCGGATGTAGGCATCCAGCTTCGCAATGTCTGCCACATTCCGAATGCCAAAGACATTATCATTGCGGATGCCTTCGATAGCCCCGGGCAGGATGGGTTCGCCGCCGGGGGAGAGAATCAGGGCATCGTATGTTTCTTTGTATTCGTTGCCGTCCGGGAGATTCTTTACCGTTACGGTCTTTTCTTCCCGGTTAATGGCGATGACTTCGTTTTCCGTACGCACTTCGATATTATATTTCTTTTTGAACTGGGCAGGATCCATCATTACAAGGTCTGCGCTGTCCGCAACAGTGCGGCTTAAGAAATAGGGCAGGGCGCAGTTGGAAAAGGAAACATGGGGTCCCCGTTCAAATACAATGATTTCTGCATGTTCATCCAGACGGCGGGCCCGGGCGGCGGCTGAAGCGCCACCGGCTACACCGCCGACCACCAAGATTCGCTTGCTCAAAACACTTCCTCCTTCGGTCCGTTCCTTTCGGTTTCCCGGACAATTTGTGAACGGTTCGCAATCAACCTTTTTGCAAATACAAACTATGTTAGTAATACTTTTGCAATCCACACGTACGTCAGTGCTGCAGGCTGCCAATTGTCCGTTTGTTATAAATACCGGTACCAGTGAATACTGATACCGGTGACTGTGACTAAAACACGGTTACCTCAATAAAATATTATTTCTTCAATGCAGCTTTCGTTGCTTCTTTTGCACAGAAACCGATGATCTTCTTGCAGTTACGGGCCCGCTCTTTCATGCCGTCTTTGGTGGATTCATCAAAGGGGAAACAAAGGTCACGGCATTCGATGGTACCGTATTCTTTGATGACATCTTTCACATAAACGGCGTGGCGGGGATAGATGCCGGTCTCGTCGTGATGCAGTTCATCAACCCGTTCCTCGAAGGTCTCTTTGGCATAGGGGTTCTTGCGTCCCTGTTTGCTTCCGATTACAACCATGCCGGCGTTTACTGCACCGCAGGTGTGCTTGGTAAAGCCCATACCACCGCCCATACCGGAAACCAGCGCAATGATTTCAGGCGGATATTCACTGATACCCAGATCCAGGAAGCCCTGCAGCACGCATTCGCCACAGTTCAGTCCGTGTTTGAAATGTTCCATGGCATTCTGGGAAGCTTTTTCAGCCAGCTGTTCAATCTCTTCTTCGGTGTAGATTTTCTTTTCTTCCATGATGATACTCCTCCTGTTGATAAACTTAAATGGGTTGTCTGATTCATCCGCAATCGCGCACTGCTTACAACAGCAGTTTTTACGGAACCTGTTTCTCTAAATTCTATTATACCATGAATTCAGACCTGTTGAAAATAGCAAAGAAATTAACGGAAAAGTTGGAATAAAGCTGGAATAAATCAGAAACGTTTTCGGGCCAATAAACAAAGAAAACGGCACTGCAGTGTGGTTCGTGATGCAGACTGCAATGCCGTTCAGTTCATCGGGTAAAAAGGAAACAGAAAAGCAAGTGTTTACTTTATGTGAATTGCTGTTTCATTCACTTGTTTCTATCTGTGTGGACGATGACCGCCGTGATGGGGTCCGCCATGATGGGGTCCGCCATGATGGTGGTGGTGATGATGACGGGGATGATCCCACCAGCCCCAGCCCCAGCTCATACCGACATAAACGGGCACATAGGTCTGGCGGGCTTCATAAGCGGCGATATCCCGTTCGTCCATAACCGCAAAACGGAGCTTTTGTGTTTTTACAAAGCCGCCAATCTCCACTTCGGCCAGAATATCTGCATACCCGCGGGCATTTCCGGTGATGCTTAACTGGCCGTTTTCCTCTTGGATGGTGGCAACATTTTCCGTAAGGCTGGTCAATGTGAGGTCATAGGGAAGGTTTCCGGGTACCCGGATCAAAACCTTGCCTTTGCCTTTTAACGGAATGATGGCGCCAGCCCTGTAAATTTCAACTTTTTTCAGCAATTTTTCCGTAGTGCCTTCCAGCAGTTCGATATTACCGTTCTCCGGGAAACGGCGGAATACACAGCTTTTATCTTTCGCAATAAAATATTCTCCCACCAGCGTTTCCATATCGCGGGTGAAGGCTTTCACATGCTGGAAATAATCACCGGTCAACGCTTTGTCCATACGGTAAAAGTAGTGCTTTCCGGCGTCCAGACCGGTTTTGGCAGGAGTCAGTCCTTCCAGCAGTGAAACAGCTTTAGCCAGCTTTTCGCCGCTGGTGATGTAGTATTGGGATAAAGCTTTTTCCCGGGCCGCCAGTCGTGCCGCTTCAGACTGGGAAACCGGGATGACGGCGCCGTTTTTGAATTGCGTTTTGGACGTTTCTGTCTGATCGGTTGCCGCCGCACCGGCGATTCCGGGTAAGGCAAGGCCGGCGGTCAGGACGGAAACAGCCAGGATTCCCGTTACAGCTCTTTTCCATTTTTTCATAGGCGTTCCTCCGAAATTTTAAACTTACAGAAAAACAGGTAATTGGTTTCTTTAAAGAGATGCATGATAACAGTAGTTTCTCTTTTGCAGTCAGTATACTGAGTATTTTTGACAATTCTATGACGATTTACTAAAAACCGAAAATCGGTTAAAATATATAATGAATTATTTAAGCATTATCGTTAATGATGTGAGGGCTATTATGATTGGCAGCAGAGTGATGGCCGTGGGCGATGTTCATGGTCAGTATGATAAATTAAAAAAGCTGATGCGGAAGATAAAGTTTGATCCGGCGCAGGATAAACTGATTTTTTTGGGAGACTTGATCGACCGGGGGCCGGAATCGTTGCAATGCTTTGATTATGTGATGCATTTGCAAAAACAGCATCCGGAGTCTGTTATTTATCTAATGGGGAATCACGAACGGGAAATGCTGGACTATTATGACGCTCTGGCAAAGACAAAGGATGAACTGGATGTGCGTCTTCTGAACCGGACCAGTCAATGGCTTGTGTATGGCGGAGATAAAACCCTGCCCCAATTGCAGAAACTGGGAGCCAAAGCCTTGCAGAACCGGCTGGATTACGCAAGAAATCTGCCTTTATATTACCGCATGGGGGATTTTTATTTCTGTCATGCAGGGGTAAAGCCGGGTGTTCCGTTGGATCAGCAGCAGGAAAAAGACCTGATTTGGATCAGAAGCGAGTTTTATGAAGGGTATCAGGGAAAAGAGACGGTTGTAGTCGGGCATACGCCGATCCAGAACCTGCAGTACATGTTTCAGGACATAACCTGGGATATGTACCCGGTCATCCGGGACAATCATATTATTTTGTGCGATACGGGATCTTATATGGAAAACGGAAGGCTTTCCTGTATTGATGTAATCACCAAATACGTATGGCAGGCCTGATATAACCGGCTGTGTGTTATGCTGAATCACTGCGACGAAACGGTATAACACAGTGATACGGAATTAATGAATCGGATGATCTGTTCTTTTTCTAACAATGGTTTTTGCAGTACAAGAAAGAAAGAAGGAAAGGAAACACAATGAAACATTTAAAAAAGCTTACTTTGCTCCATTCCAACGATTTGCACGGCGATTTTCTGGTAGAAAAAGTAGATGATAAGCTGGTGGGCGGTGTTTCCATGCTGTCCGGTTACGTAAATAAGGTACGCCGGGAAGAAGAAAATGTGATCTACGCCATTGCCGGGGATATGTTTCAAGGATCTTTGATCGATTCGGAATTCAAAGGTGTGTCTACTATTGAAATCATGAATCTCCTGGCGCCGGATGTGGTTACCATCGGCAACCACGAAGTGGATTACGGGCTGGCCCATCTTCTGTTTCTGGAAAAGTGTGCCAACTTTCCCATCATCAACGCCAATTTGTACATGAAACACAATGGCAGGCGCCTGTTCCGTTCCCATCGGATCCTGGAGATTGACGGGATGAAGGTACTGTTTATCGGTATTCTTACAGAAGAAGTGCTGCAGAAGACCAAGCTGGAAAAACTGATCGGCACGTTGGTGGATATCAGGGAAGCCGCGGACGAGGTAGGGCGCATCTGCGATGCATATCAGACAGAAGACATTGATTTCACCGTGCTGCTCACCCATGTCGGCATCGAGGCGGACCAGCAGCTGGCAGCGATCCTGGATCCCCGCTGGGGTGTGGACCTGATCATCGGGGGGCACAGTCATACGCTGCTGGAAAAACCCATTGAGGTAAACGGAATCCCCATTGTACAGGCAGCATCCGGTACCGATCAGATTGGCCGTTTCGATATCATGGTGGATACGGATCGGAACAGCATTGACAGTTACACCTGGCAGCTGATCCCCATCACACCGGATCATTGCCCGGAAGATGAGGCGCTGAAAGAAGTCATTGAAAAATATCACAACATTACGGAAACGAAATACAACCGGATTCTGACCCGTTTCCCGGAACGCTATACCCATCCTGCCCGGAACCGGGAAACCCAGGTGGGAAAAATATTTGCTGATGCCTTTAAAGATGCACTTGGACTGGATATCATGCTGCACGCTTCCGGAAGCCTCCGCAGCCATTCACTGGGTCCGATCATGACGCTGAAAGATTTACAGGAAATGGAACCTTTTGACGAAGAAGTGTACCGGTATGTAGTGACAGGGAGTCAGTTCCGCCATATGATGGAGTACATGCTGCGGGACGAAGCCTTTGACCCCAACGCTCATACGGAGTTTTACCAATTCTCCGAAGGGATGCGGATCGTGTACAATAAAAAGCAGAAAAAGGTTACCAGCTTTACCATGTATGGCCGGGAAGTCGGAGACGACGAGAAGCTGCGGGTAGGTATGCATCAGTTCCATTTCAAAAACCTGAAGACCGGATTGGATATTTCCGAATCGGAGATTACCCGAAACGGCATGCCGAAGGTTATTGCGACACGCAGCCTGGGACTGCTGGAAGAGTATTTTTCTTCCCACCCGCATCTGACAGCACCGGAAGAACAGCGGCTGGTGATTGAAGAGTAGGCGGGGACAGATTATTTTTAAACTTTTTTAATCAGTGTTTTCAAAAGAAAAAAACAGCGGCGGTTTTGCAAATACGTTACCGCCGCTGTATTTACTTATACGAACTATTGATACGATTTACTTCAAAAACCAAAAATATCCCAGCACCATCAGGCCCAATACGATGCGATAGTAACCGAACACGATAAAGTTATGCTTTTTGATGTAACTCATCAGGAACCGGATGACCAGGATGCTGACTACAAATGCTACTATGCAGCCCACTGCCAGGATCAGCAATTCGTTGCTGTTAAATACGAAGCCGACCCGCAGAATGTATTTTACAAGTTTCAGCAGGGAAGCACCGATCATGACGGGAATAGCCAGATAAAAGGTGAACTCTGCGGCTACGCTGCGCTCCAGCCCGATCAGCAGGCCGCCGATGATAGTGGAACCGGAACGGGATGTGCCCGGCACCAGGGACAGCAGTTGGAAGATACCTACCTGGATGGCTTTGCGGTAAGAGATATCCTTTACGTTTTTAACGCTTCCGGAACCGATGTTACGGGACTCGATCAGGATAAACAGTATGCCATAGAAAATCAGGGTGATTGCTACAACTTCCGGTGTAAAGAAATGTTCCTCCATCCAGTCGTCAAACAGGATACCGATGACGGCGGCAGGCAGGCAGGCTACAATGATTTTTCCCCACAGGTCCAGGGTAGGGCGGTCCAGGGTGAGGGCCCCGTCTTTTTGTTTCAGAGGCCAGATTTTTTCAAAGTACAAAAGGATGACAGCCAGGATGGCGCCTAACTGGATCACAACTTCAAACAGCTTGTAAAACTGGGCACTGACACCTAAATGGATAAATTCGTCCAACAGGATCATGTGGCCGGTGGACGATATGGGCAGCCACTCGGTGACGCCTTCAATGATGCCGAACAGTATGGCTTTAATAATTTCCAGCAAAATAAAAATCTCCTTACTCATAATAATACTTTCCTATTTTACCACAAATATAAAAAATAGCTATAGTTTTTTAAAAGTTTTGCTGACAGATTTTTGGAAGCGTTGAATAATTCATTTCATGCGCAGCTATCATACCAACGCATTTGAGGAATATGTCGTTGATGATGAGCAGATAATACTATGGTGGTAATGAGCGGTTTTAATACGTGCGGATAAGAGAAGGAAGTTTTCACAGATATTTTACTAAATTAAGCATATCGCGGTATTGCAATTCCTACTAATCTGATATATATTATTATGGTATCTGTTACGAATTAATCAGCGTTTCCCTAAACGTATCGGCAGATTCATGGTATAATATCTGTAAAATCTGTGCCAAA
>JAEEGK010012823.1_pt1 | contig 18986 bp, 17 predicted proteins | sample 8958771 | NCBI WGS metagenome assembly JAEEGK01 (sample SAMN16246547, study PRJNA631951) | gut metagenome | biome: gut microbiome; feature: rumen; material: SC-attached | host: Bos | place: Iran: Karaj | collected 2018-10
CTTCCTGCTGGCTTCAGGGCGTTTGGTCAACCTCGGTTGTGCCACGGGTCACGCCAGCTTTGTGATGAGCAACTCGTTCACCAACCAGACCTTGGCCCAGATGGACCTTTGGGAGAAGCGCGGACAATATAAAGTAGGTGTCTACTGCCTGCCCAAGTATTTTGACGAAGAAGTCGCCCGCTTGCACCTTGAGAAGATTGGCGTGAAGCTCACCAAGCTCACGCAGAAGCAGGCTGACTACATCGGTGTTCCCGTCGAGGGACCTTACAAGTCGGACATCTATCGCTATTAAGATGCCGCTATGAAAATTGCGGTAAATACGCGTTTGTTGCTGAAAAACAAGTTGGAAGGCATCGGGTGGGTGGCCTATGAGACCTTGCGTCGCATGGTCAAAGACCATCCCGAGGTGGAGTTCTACTTCATCTTCGACCGTGAGCCCGATCCGATGTTCATCTTCGGCGACAACGTGAAACCCATAGTGTTGTTCCCACAGGCGCGACACCCGTTCCTGTTCATTTGGTTCTTCGAGTTCTCGGTGACCAAGGCCTTGAAGAAGATCAAGCCCGACTTGTTCTTCTCGCCCGACGGCTACTTGAGTCTTCGCTCTGATGAGCCCCAAGTGACACAGTTCCATGACCTTAACTTCGAGCACTTCCCAAAGGACATGCCGAAAATCCATCTTTGGCACTACAAGAAATACTTCCCGAAGTTTGCCCGCAAGGCCAAGCGCATCGTGACGGTGTCGGAGTTCTCGAAACGGGACATTGTGGAGTGTTATGGTATTGAACCTGAGAAGATTGATGTGGCGTACAATGGTGTGAATGAGAGATTTGCGCCCATATCTGAAGAGGAGCAGGAAACCATCCGAGCCAAATATACGAAAGGGAATCCTTATTTCATGTTCGTGGGCTCGTTGCATCCGCGCAAAAACTTGGCGCGTTTGTTCACGGCCTTCGATTTGTTCAAGAGCCAGACACCATCCAATGTCAAGTTGTTGATTGTAGGGGAGAAGCGCTGGTGGTCGGAACCGATTGAGCAGGCCTATAGCTCCATGCGGTTCAAGGATGAGGTGGTCTTCGCCGGACGCTTGAGTGCGGAAGACCTGCATTTGGTGACGGCATCGGCCTTGGCATCGGTGTATGTGTCTTATTTTGAGGGTTTTGGCATTCCGATTTTGGAGGCCTTCAAGTGCGACACGCCAGTCATCACCTCCAATGTGACCTCTATGCCCGAGGTGGCTGAGGATGCGGCGCTGCTTGTCGACCCGTTCAGCGAGACCTCCATCGCCGAAGGCATGACGGAGATGCTTGATGAGAAGGTGCGTGAGTCTCTTATTGAGAAGGGTAGAGAACGTGCTAAAGTTTTCTCGTGGGATAAAGCTGCTGAGGACATTTGGAATTCTTTAATTAAGGCAATAAACGAATAAGATATGGCAAAAATAATAATGTATCCTGGCGAAGCCAAGAAAGATGCAGTCGATTGGAAAGAAGTCCAAGGACAACACATCACTGCTGTGAGACGCAACATTTTGGTGCTCGGCTCGGGTGGCCGCGAACATGCCTTGGCATGGAAGCTTGCCCAGAGCGAAGGTGCTCATGTTTTCATTGCACCAGGCAATGCTGGTACGGCACAAGTGGGTGTCAATGTGAATATTAAACTTTCTGATTTTGAAGCGATAAAAGAATTCTGTTTGAAACAGGAGATCAATCTTGTTGTGGTCGGCCCTGAGCAGCCTTTTGTGGATGGCATTGTGGATTTCTTCAAAGGTGATGCTGACCTGAAAGCTGTGAAGATCATCGGGCCCGACAAACGTGGTGCTGAGTTGGAAGGCAGCAAGGCCTTTGCCAAGGACTTTATGGCGAAGTATGGTGTGCCGACAGCGAAGTGTTTCAAAGTCAACAAGGATAACATTAACGAAGGTTTCAAGTTTCTTGAGAGCGTGAAAGCCCCATACGTGCTCAAAGCCGATGGCCTGGCAGCAGGTAAGGGCGTGTTGATTATCAACGACTTGCAGGAAGCCAAGGACGAGTTGGGCAAGATGCTCGACGGCAAATTCGGTGCCGCTTCTGCCACGGTGGTCATTGAGGAGTTTCTGAAAGGCATCGAGGTGTCGGTGTTCGTTTTGACTGACGGCGAGCATTATGTGCTGTTGCCCGAGGCCAAGGACTACAAGCGCATCGGTGATGGTGACCAGGGTTTGAACACGGGTGGCATGGGTGCCGTATCGCCCGTGCCGTTCTGCACCCCCGAGTTTTTGAACAGGGTAGAAGAGCGCATCGTGAAACCTACCTTAAAAGGCTTGAAAGCCGAAGGCATCGACTATAAAGGTTTCATTTTCTTGGGCTTGATGAACGATGGTGGCAATCCGTATGTCATTGAGTACAATGTCCGTATGGGCGACCCCGAGACCGAAGCCGTGATGACCCGCATCGAGGGCGACTTCGCTGACTTGCTCATGGCATGTGCTGATGGGCGACTGGATGAAGTGCATTACGCCAAGTGCGACAAGACCGCTGTCACGGTGATGATGGTCTCTGGTGGATATCCTGAAGCCTACAAGAAGGGCGTGAAAATGAGTGGATTGGACAACCTCAAGGAGGTGGTCGCCTTCCATGCTGGCACGGCATTTGATGCCGATATGAATGTGGTCACGGCGGGCGGGCGCGTCATCGCGGTGACGGCCCATGGCGATTCGATTGAAGAGGCGAGGGACACCGTCTATCGCGAGGTGGAAAAAATTCATTTCGAAGGCGTTAACTACCGCCACGACATTGGACTTGATTTGATGAGAATGCAATGATAAAGTTTTTCAGACAGAGCTATGCCGTTCAGTATGTGGTGGTTGCCTTATTGGCGATTGCCCTCTGGATTCCTGCGTTTGTGTCGGGAAAGGCCATCGTGGGCTTGGATGAGCCGGTCACGCCGCTCTTCAACCTTGTGGACAAGCTGTTGCGCGGTTCAGCTATTGCACAACATGCTGTTGCTTTTGTGTTGTTGGTGCTTGGCACCTTGGTTTTCAACTCCGTCATGGTGAAAAACCAGATTGTCGGCAAGGTGAGTTCGATGGGCGCCTTCGTTTTTGTCCTGTTGATGAGCCTCACTGTGACTCAGACCAACTTTTATCCCTTTGCCTTTTCGGTTTTGTTCATCTTATTGTCGATCAGTAATTTGTATGATACCTATCTATTGCCTAATCCTGAGATGAAGCTACTGAAGTCAGGTGTTTTCATCGCTCTGGCTTCCCTTTGTTATTTCCCTTCTATCTTGTTGTTACTATGGGCAATCATCGTGCTTCCCATCGCGAAGAAAGGCTCGTTGCGCTTGCAACTGATACCTCTTTTCGGGTATTTGTTTGTCTATTTCGTGTACTTTGTCTGTGTGTTCCTCTTTGGCGACTTCGGTGCCTTATTGCAGGGATATAAGGACTATTTTACCTCGTTCCATTTCACGGTGGAAGGGTTTAACTTGCGGAATATCATCTTGTTGTCCATCCTTATTGTTCCGACTGTGATGATGTTTCTTGGCAATAATTCAGGCTTTGAGAAGACGGTTGCTGTGCGCACCAAGATTTCAATGACGTTCATCCTTGCCATTTTCGCCTTGCTGACCTTGTTCTTGGGAGGCAATGTGTTGATGAATGGTTTGGTTTTCATCGTCTTGTCCATCCTTGTGTCGTACGCTTTTTCCTATATGGGCAACACGGGTTGGGCCAATCTGTTTCTGACGCTGTTTATCCTCTTGGTCTTTGCCAATCAGTATTACTTTAAATGGCTCTAAACCATGGGACTGTTAACGCATTATTCGGATAAGATTGAAGCAGGTTGCGATGAGGCTGGCCGTGGCTGTTTGGCAGGTCCGGTGGTGGCTGCTGCTGTCATTTTGAAGAAGAATGTGGATTATCCTGAACTCAATGACTCCAAGCAACTTACTGAGAAGAAAAGGATGCAATTGCGGGAATTGGTCATGAAAGAAGCCTTGAGCTATGGCATCGGCATTGTCACGGCACAAGAGATTGATGAGATCAACATCCTAAATGCTTCATTCTTAGCCATGCACAGGGCTTTGGACCAGCTGAAAGTACGTCCGGAGTTGCTGTTGATTGACGGTAACCGCTTCAATCCCTATAAAAAGGTGAAGCATGTCTGCATCGTAGGTGGCGACGCCAAATATCAATCCATAGCTGCGGCTTCCATTTTGGCCAAGACCACGAGGGACATGATGATGGTGGAGTACGGGGAACAATACCCCGTTTACAACTGGAAAAAGAACAAGGGCTATCCTACGCCCGAACACAAACAAGCCATCGCCGACCATGGCACCACGCCTTTGCATCGCATGACGTTCAACATGGCTATACAGTTAAAGTTGGATTTGTAATAAAACATTATAAAGCATAGAGTATGAAAAAGATAATCCATATCGCTTTTCTTTTCGTTTTGATGCTTTCAGGGGTTTCTATGAAGGCACAAACCGATGTGATGTCGGGTTATTGGGATGATGTGGATTTCAGCGATACCACCTTGGTCACCTCAAAGGCTTTCTCTGATAAGATGGTCAGTTACTTCTATTCTTTTACTGATGGCGATGAGCAACGCTTCGACAGTCTGTCCATTGCGGGTTTGGGTGTGCTGCTCGACAAGGCCAAAGTCAATATGAGCGTATATGAGCATGTGTTGGAGTTCGCCTTGAACGGCTATGCCTCCATGGGCAGGGATGCGGTGACGGATTATCTTTTGAATTATCCTCAACTTGCTGAGGGTGAGATAACTATGGAAGAAGGCCAGCGCTTGGATTCCATCACGGAGCCATATCAGAAGGTGAGAGTGAGTGCAAAAGCCCCTGACTTTGAAGGGGTTACTATCGATGGGAAGTCCTATAGCTTGTATGATTCCCAAGCGCCGCATATCATCATCGTTTTTTGGTCGACGGACTGCGAATACTGCCATGAGTTTTTGACGCAAATCCGCAAACATCTTGACTTGAAGTCTGATTTTGAATTGGTTACCTTTGCTTTGGCAGATAATGCAGATGAGGTGATAAAAGAGGCAAAAAAAATGCGTTTGCCGGGATACCATTTCTATGATGATTTGCGTTGGGATAGCAAAGCCTTTTTGGATTACCATATCACTTCTACGCCAACGGTGTTTGTTTTGGATCAAAACAAGACCATCGTTTGCAAACCTTATGATTGGCAGGAGCTAAAGGATTGGTTGAGATCAAATAATATTCCTTATTGAAAAATAGTATAGTTATATGAATATCAAAAAACATTTATTAGGTTGCATTGTGTTGTTCTTTTCAGCCGCACAATGCATAGCTCAGGATGCGGAATCGCGCTGGGTGGATTCGGTGTACAACAGTCTTACGCTGGAGCAGCGGGTGGGTCAGTTGATCTGTATGCGTGCCAATCAGCCGGACAAGCCTTTTTTTGATGATGTGGCGAAATACATCAAGAAGTACAACATCGGTGGCGTGTGTTTTTTCCGTGCCGATGCTGAGGCGCAGGTCAAGAAGACCAATGAATGGCAAGCTTTGGCGCAGACTCCTTTGATGGTTTCCATTGATGCGGAATGGGGCTTGGCCATGCGTGTCAACAAGACTTTGGCCTATCCCTATCAGATGACCTTGGGTGCTGTCGCCGATGAACAGCTGATTTATGAGATGGGACAACAGGTAGCCGAACAATGCCAGCGCATGGGCATCCATGTGAATTTTGCCCCTGTTGTGGATGTCAACTCCAATGCCGCCAACCCCGTAATCGGGATGCGCAGTTTTGGAGAGGACCCTGAAAATGTGGGTAATAAAGGCGTAGCTTACGCCATGGGTATGCAGAGCAAAGGGTTGATTACCAGTATGAAGCATTTTCCTGGCCATGGCAACACGTCCACAGACTCGCATCTGACCCTGCCCACAGTGACCCGTCCGATTGAGGAAGTGCGCGACATCGAGTTGGCACCTTTCCGCAAGATGATTGAGAATGGTGTGAATGGCGCAATGGTGGGTCATCTCTATTTTCCTGCCATCGAGAAGGTGAAGAACACTTCTTCCTCGTTGTCTTATGGTGTGGTCACTGACCTGCTGAAGGAGGAGATGGGCTTTGAAGGGCTGATCTTCACTGACGGTCTCGACATGAAGGGCGTATCGGAGAAGGTGCGTAACGATAGTGTGCCTTACGTGGCCTTCATGGCTGGCAATGACGTGCTGATTTTGCCCCACGATGTACCCTATGCCATCAAAACCATCAAGGCGGCGGCAGAACGTGACACTGTGGCAGCGGCGAGATTGGAGGAGAGCTGCAAGAAAATCCTGCGCTACAAGTACCGCGCTGGGCTCGATGATTATACGGCATTGTCGACCGAGAATCTGATGACGGACCTGAAGAAGAAGTCGTACATCGAGCTGCGCCAACAGCTGTATGATGAGGCCATCACCATGTTACGCAATGAAAATCAGGTGATTCCCTTGGCCAATAACAAAAAAATCGCAGTGGTGACTATTGGCAACACCAAAAACGATGTGAATAATGGCTTGATTGAGAGAGGTTTTAGCACCACTTCGTTTGTGGTGGAAAAGGATAAGATCGCTTCCAAGTCCGCCGACTGGCTGAAAAAGCTGGAAGCCTACGATTTGGTGGTGGTCAACATCGAAAAGACCACGATGTTTGCGAATAAGAACTATGGCATCAACGATGAGACTGTGAAGTTCTTCAACCGTTTGGTGGCCCAAAACGACGTGATTCTCAACCTGTTTGCGTGTCCCTACGCTTTGGATATGTTCCGCATCAACAACAGCGTGAAAGCTGTGGTGGTGGGATATCAGGATGAAGTGCCTGCCGTGGATGCGGTGGTGCGTCTGCTGGCGGGCGAGTTGGAGCCTCATGGCACCTTGCCCGTTTCGGTGTCGAAGTTCAAATGTGGTGAAGGTATTGTCATCGGCACTCCCGTAACACCGAGATATACCCTCCCGTTCAAGGAAGAGCCGGTGAAATCCGAACCTGTGAAAGGCCAACTTATGCAGAATGAGCCCATTCCCGTTGAAAGCGAGCCTGACATGACGTTACCAGTAATGAAGTTGGATGAGAAGTATGCCCAACGCTTGGACTCAGTGGCCAAGGCTGGCATCAAAGGGAAAGCTTATCCAGGGTGTCAGATTGTGGCGCTGAAGGACGGGCATGTGGTTTACGACACCTGCTTCGGCACGTTCACCTATGGTGGCGGCCATCATGTGCAACCTGATGACTTGTATGACATCGCTTCATGCACCAAGATTTTCGCTTCCACCTTGGCTATCATGAAGTTGTATGATGACGGCTTGATTGACCTCAACAAGACTTTAGCCGATTTTTTTCCCTATTTGAAGGGTAAGGCTCACGGCAAGCTGAAACTCATCGACATTATGACGCACCAGGCTGGACTAAAGGCTTGGATCCCTTTCTACAAGGTGACGGTGGATGAAAACGGACCGATGGAGGCGTTCTATAGTGATGAGATCGATAAAAGCCACAATGTCAGGGTGGCTGAAAACCTTTACCTCGTGAATGATTATGCCGACCGCATTTTCGATTCCGTTTCCAAGACGCCATTGGGGAAGAAGAAATACCTCTACAGCGATATTGGTTTCTATTACATGCCGAAAATTGTCAAGCAGCTGACCAACCAGAACATCGAAGACTACTTAAACGAGAAGTTCTACCATCCCATGAATCTGTGGCATATCTGTTACCAACCTTTGAATCATTTTATTCGGGAGCAGATTGCCCCTACCGAAAACGACACGGTTTTTCGTAAGCAGCTGATTTGGGGCGATGTGCATGACCAAGCTGCGGCCATGTTTGGTGGCGTGGCGGGTCATGCTGGCTTGTTTGCCAATGCCCGTGACCTGGCGGTACTCATGCAGATGCTTCTTGACGAAGGTACCTACAACGGTGTGCAATACCTGAAACCTGAGACGGTACGCTATTTCACCAGAGCGCCTTTTGCTTCCAGCAACGACAACCGTCGTGGCATCGGCTTCGACAAATTGCCAGTCAACAAGAAAGGTTCGAGTACGGCTTCCAAATCGGGCTCGATGAAAGGCTATGGGCATACGGGTTTTACGGGCACTTTCGTTTGGGCTGACCCGGAAAACAAAACGGTGCTCATTTTCCTTTCCAATCGAGTGTATCCATACCCCGAACCGAACAAACTGGCTCGTCAGGGTATCAGAACAGCCTTGCACGACATCTTGTATGAGGCCTATCCGATAGCGGAATGACAAAAAAGCACATCTTGTTGGGATGCGCTTTTTAGATGTAAATTACTGTTCAAAATCAGGTTACATTGTTCTAGACTTCAGGACTTTTTCTACTATGACCAGTGACTATGACCGCTTTCACTTCTGTTGGAGCAGTCATAGTCACTGGTCACAAGTCATTGTCTCTACCTGAAAACTAAAATAGACATATACTTAATGCGATAACCTTACTTGATTTCGTAGGTGTTGATGACGCCGATGGCTTCTTCCAACACCATCTTGACCATTCCGCCATCCGAGAGACGATAGGTCAGGATCACGGATTTGTAACCGCCTTTCGGCACCTTGCCTTTGGCTTTGATGGAGATGGTTTTCAGGTCTTTGTCCTCAGTGATAGTGGTCTCGGCATTGTTGTCGGCAGCGGCTTGTTCCCAATTGCCTGATAGACAGTTTAAAAGTGTGGCTCGCTGCAACTTGACCATCTTCACCTTCTCGGCATCGAGTTCAGCTTTCTTGCCGTCCAAGTTCATTTTGACTTTGTTGCCTTCGATGATGAAATAATCGCCTTGAGGCTCGGAGTAGATCATTCGGAGTTGGTCATTGCCATCGAAAACGATGTGGCCGACCTTGTTGGTGGTCTTGCCCGACAGTTTCATCACCTTCGTTTGGGTGAAGTCAGTGTTGTATTTCTGTTGGGCAAAAGCAGTGACTGAAAAAAGCACTGCTATGATAATCAGACTGATGCGTTTCATTTCGGGAGGTTGTCTAAATAAGTGACTACATCATTTACGGTTTCAAACTTGGCCAAAGCCTGATCGGGGATGGTGATGCCATAGTCGTCTTCAAGACGCATGAGCAGTTGCAGGATGTCGACGGAATCGGCACCGAGGTCTCTCTTGATTTGTGCGTCGAGCGTGACCCGCTCCGGGTCGATGCGCAACTGACGCGCTAAGGTGGTTTTTACAATTTCGTACATATTATATAGATTCAAAGATTTAATATTCAAGATTCAAGATTGGCTATCAGCGTTCAGCAATCAGCATTCAGCTCGCCTTAACTGAGCTGATAGCTGACAGCTGACGGCTGATAGCTTAATATTCATAATGTTCATACTTCATAATAATCTCTTCCATCTTCGATGACAATGAACTGACTTCCATCTTGTAGGCTTGTTCGATGCATTTCTCCACTGCTGTCGCCTTGCTGGAACCATGACCTTTCACGACCGTCTTCGAGGTGCCGAGCAGCACGCTGCCGCCGTAGTTTTGGTAGTTCATGAACTCTTTCTCCTCCATAAACATCCTCTTCATCAGCAGGGCGCCGAGCTTGTAGATGGGTCTCGAATAGATGTCTTTCTTCAACTTCTTCAGCAACTCCAAGGCAGTACCTTCTGTGGTCTTCACCAGCACGTTGCCCGAGAAGCCGTCGCAAACCACCACATCGTAGTTGCCCGACAGCAAGTCGCGGCTCTCCATATTGCCCACAAAATGGATTTCCGGGGTCTCGCTCAACAAAATGTGTGCCTTTTGTCGGATTTCATCGCCTTTTTCTGCTTCTTTTCCCACGTTGAGCAGTGTAATGCGCGGATTTTCAATGTTGTAGACATACTTCATGTATAGGCTCGACATGATGGCAAACTGTCGCAGATGCTCTGGGGTGACCTCCACATTAGCACCGCTGTCGCAGATGCCGACGATGCCACCATCCATGGTAGGCAGGAGAGGGCAGAAGGCAGGACGGATGACCCCTTTCACGCGACCGATGCGCGTCAAGGCTGCGGCCACGAGAGCACCCGTTGAACCCGTGCTCACCATCGCGTTGATGTCGTCGTTGTCACGCAACATCCTCACGGCCTTGATCATCGAACTTTCCTTTTTCAGGCGGATGACGTCGATGGGACGTTCCTCGCAGCCAATGACCTCGGGCGCGTGGACAATCTCAAGTCGCGAACTGTCGTAGGTTTTTCCTTTCAGGTAGTTCTGTAGGATGCCCTCATCACCCGTAAGGATGAGATACAGGTCGGGCATTTTTGCCATGGCCGCCAAAGCTCCGTCCACGTTGGCCTCGGGGCTGTGGTCGCCCCCGAAACAGTCTATTAGGATTTTAATCATTGCGTAGTTTTGTTTTTAATATGTTGTTTCTTGTTCGTGTCTTCGAATCCCCCGCCCTTCGGGCACCCCCTTAAAAGGGGGAAGCCTACCGCACGCTTGTTCTGCGTCGCTTTGCGCATCCCCCTTTTAAGGGGGGCAGGGGGGATTCGAAGTCTCGTTTTACATCACATTTTCAGCTGTTTGATATAACATCTATGGCGCTTGATTTTCTCTTCATCAAAGCGTTTCCACTGGTTTTGTATCGCGTAGTTGTCTTCAAGGTTCATGTTGGTCTCAGCGTACTTGACGTTTTTGAGCATCTTCATCATCTCAGCGGAAATGATGATGCTCACGCCGCGGTTGAGCCATTCGGGGTCGACGCCGATGAGGCAGAGGTCGATGACATCGGGCTTCTTCAAGGCTTTGAGCAACCGAACCAAGGTAGTTGGAGTCAGTCTGCCGCCCGATGGACGCACTGCGTCGGCAATGGCAGGGAAGGCCAAACCGAAGCAGACCATCTTGTCGTTCTCATCGAGGATGGCAGCTACATATCTGATGTCGATGACGAGCTTGAAGTTGTCAATCATCATTTTTTTCATCCCTTCGGTGAAGGGCACGGTGCCATAAAGCAATTCGTAGGATTTGTCCAACAATTCAAAGATGCCGTCGGCGTATTTATTAATGAAATCTTTGGTATTACGTGCAGGTCCGAGATGCAGGTTATAGCGTTTCATCACGAATTTCGCCAGCTTGTCGACCTCGCCATCGTAATCCTTAGGGATGCGCAGTCGGCTACCCGTCCAGTCTACTTCTTTTTGGTAACCTAAATTCTCGATAAAGGTCTGATAATATGGATGGTTGTAGGTCTCCTCGAAGGTGGCAGGATAGTCGAAACCGTCAATGAGCAATCCTTCGCGTTCGAGGTCGGAATAGCTCAGGGGTCCCACGACCTCGTTCATGCCTTTCTCGATGGCCCAAGCCTCAATGGCTTTGAAGAGTTCACGCGCGATTTCCTCATCTTCAATGACATCGAAATGGGTAAAACGCACTTGTTTCTTGCCAGTCTTTTCGTTGGCGGCTCGTTGCACAATGCCTGAGATGCGTCCCGACATCTTGCCGTCCTTGTAGGCGTTGAAATGGATGGAGTCGCACATGTCATTGTAAACGAAGTCCTTGCGGAAGATCTTCTTCTCGTCCATGTACAAAGGCGGCGTGAAGTAGGGATTGCCTTTGTAGAGCTTCAAAGGAAAGTCAAGGAATTCCTTCTGTTGTTTTTTAGTCTGTACCTGTTCGACAGTGATCATAAGAGTTGTTAGTTTGCAGTTGTTCAGTTAAGGCAGGTTGCTGAGTACTGAGCTTGTCGAAGTATCGAAACGCCGTCAATAAATTAAGTCGGCCCTTCGACGGGCTCAGGGATCTTAGCTTTTATTAACGGTGTTTGGCATGGAAGCAGATGCCGATGGCATTGGGGCCGCAGTGGCTTCCGATGGTCGGGTTGACGGGGGTGATGATGACGTTCAGGTCGTCGCCAAACTTCTCTTTCAGTTGGCGTTCGGCCTCGGTGGCGATGTCGAGAGCATCCGAGTGGCCAATGACCACGCGGTGGGCTTTCACGTCTTCGCCCAGTTCCTCTACAAACTTCACCAGACGTGCGATGGCCTTGGCACGACCCGTTTCTTTGCCGATGGAGATCATCTTGCCTTCGTTGTCGAGGTAGATGATGGGACGGATGCCGATGAAGCCGCCCATGGTGGCTGCCAAGCCGCTCACACGGCCGCTGCGACGAAAGAACTTCAGGTCATCGGCAAAGAAGTACATCGGGAACTTCGGCACTTCCACCTTGGCCCATTCCACGATTTCCTCGGCGGTCTTGCCCGCTTTGTACAATTCAGCGGCTTCAAGCACTACATTATAAGACAAAGCCGTAATGCCCAACGTGTCGATTTCATAGAACTTGCGTTCGGGGTATTTCTGCTTCAGTTTCTCCAAAGCCTGTCTCATGATGGTGAAGGTGTTGGAGGTACCCGATGAGAAATGCACATAAAGGATGTCATTGCCAGCAGCATACTCAGGCTCAAAATATTGGATATAAGCCTCTTCGCTCATGGCACTGGTGGTTGGCATAGTGCCTGCTCGGAGCATATCGTAGAACTTGTGGAAGTCGAATTCCTGGAAGTCGATATAGGGGTAAATCACTTGTTCACCCACGGTGTACGGCATGCTGATGAGTTTGATGCCATACTCGGCACACTCCTTGGGAGTGATGTCGCAATCGGTGTCGCTAAAGAAGGTCAGCATTTTGTGTTTTTTTAATTGGACTATGACCAGTGACCATGACTATGACAGCTTTCACTTACGTTGGAGCGGTCATAGTCATTGTCACAAGTCATTGTCGAAAATTCATTCATAAACAAACAATTATATAATCATAAACCGGCTGTGCGCCGTTGTTTAACATGATTTCAAGGTTCTTGTATTGGGTTTGCAGGTCGGCCACGAGGCGTTCCGCTTCTTCCGAAGGGACGTCCTCGCCATAGAATACCAGCATCACATCACGCGATGCGGCACCAAGGCGTTCAATGAGAGCTTTGGTGGCCGTTTCGCGGTCGGGACTGTCGGAAAGGATCTGTTTGCCGCTGTAGCCTACAAAGTCGCCCGTGTGGACGCTCACTTGTTCGCCTTCGGCATCACGGATGGCGGTGGATACCATGCCTGTCAGCACGGACTGCATGATTTCCGTGACGCTGGCGATGATTTCATCAACATTGGGATTGTCGCGGTCGATGTAGCCGATACCATAGTAGCCTTCGCCAATGGTGGTCGACGGAATTACATGGATGTCAGCGTCTTTATAGAGTTCGGCTGCCTGGTCGGCGGCCATCTTGATGTTCTTGTTGTTGGGGAAGACAAGGATGTGTTTCGCGTTGATGCGGGCAAAGGCATCCAGGAAGTCCTGTGTCGATGGGTTCATGGTCTGACCACCAGCAATCACTTCATCCGCGCCAATCTCGTGAAAGGCCTGGATGAGCCCGTCGCCCGAGGCTACGGTCACGATGCCGTAAGGCTTGGGTGGCAGCTTGAATGAGGCATTGTTCTGGTTGGTCGACTGGTGGTGTTGCAGCGCCATGTTCTCGATCTTGATGGTCAGGAACTCGCCATATTTCTGCATCTCATTGAGTATCTCGCCAGGTGTGAAGGTATGCACGTGCACTTTCACGATGGTGCCTTCGCGGAAGGCTACCACCGACTCGCCAACGCGGTTCAGATAGTCAAAGATTTCCTTCTCGTCAAAGGTGTCGAGGTCGACTTTGGAGCGCATCAAACGGAGCAGAAATTCCGTGCAGTAGCCGAACTCCAAGGTGCTGTCTTCGGTGAACTTGTCGAGTTCTACGGTAGGTGTAACGGCCGAAGTAGGTGCGATTTCTTCTTCTGAAATGATGCCGTTCAAGGCGTCGTTCATGCCACGGAAAATGCTCACTAGTCCAGCGCCGCCGCTATCGACCACGCCCGCGTCTTTCAGCACTTGGAGCAGTTCGGGCGTATGGTCGAGGGAGACTTGCATGGCCTCCAATAAGGTCTCAAAATAATGGTTCAAATCCGAACTTGCATCGGCATTGGCAGCACCTTCGCGCAGCACGGTGATGATAGTACCTTCAACGGGAATGGGTACGGATTTGTATGCCTCTTCCACAGCAGATTGCATGGCATTGGCGAAGGCCTTTGTGTCGGCTTCGATGACGCCTTGCAGACCTTTGGCGAGGCCAGCGAAGATTCGTGAGAGTATGACGCCAGAGTTGCCTCTTGCGCCGAGCAGCATACCCGAAGAAGCGGCTGAGGCTAGTTCAGAAAGGGTACCGAGTTGGTCGTTCAAGGCAGTACACCCCGCCTTGAGGGTCATCAGCATGTTGTCGCCCGTGTCGCCGTCGGGGATGGGGAAGACGTTGAGGTCGTTGATGACCTTTTTGTCCCTGCCCAGTTGTACCGCGCCTTGGCGCAGCATAGCGGCGAAAGTCAGGCTATCGAGTTCAGTGGTTTTCTGCATGCAAATGTTTTTCAAATAGTCTGCAAAAATACGGAATTTATTGAAACGATTTTAAGCGGAATTTCTATCTGTATCATTTTCGAAAAGTTGATCTAAAAAGTGATTTGTGACAGATTTTTGTAAGATTTAACTACGTTGAACGCAAAGCGTTTGTTTCTTAAAAACCATCCACTTCATCCATTTCCATCCCGAATTATCCATTTCGGATACAATTTTTGTATCTGATTAGGATAATTAAAGTATTGATTATCAAATAATTAATTTGGTTTTATTGGGATTTGTTGTAATTTTGCAATCTAATAGTTATTCTTTTTTCAAATGTGTTAAACTAAAAACAAATTAAAAATGACAGCATTTTTTTCAGTGACATGTCCGCATTGCGGAAGACCGACTCAGGTGGGATTTCAACAAGGATACACCACCAATGCAGCGCCACAGTGTTCAAAATGTGGGCGCCAATTCCTCGTTCGTTATTCGTGGCCTGGAGGCCATAGCGAGCCTACCATCTATGAGGTTAAAAAGTAATCTAAAAGAAGCTTTAAACCACCGTGTGTAACTAGAGGGCGGGGAAGCCTGCCCTCTTTAAAACTAATTTAAAACTAATATTTAATAATAAGTATAAAATGGAAAAACTATATGAGGCTCTCTCTTTAATGCAAAAGATTTGTGATTTCAATGTATCTGTTGATGATCTCAAAGACTTTACAATTGATATTACTGATAAACAGTGGATTGTAAACACAGTCGACAATGCTCGCTGTGCAATAGAATTGGATCGAATGAAGCAAATAATTAAGAAAGTTGAAAATGGAAAAACACTAATACAAGGAGGAGTCCCAGAATAAGCTATTGAAATTCAAATTATAAAACTATGGTCTATATTCCTTGTCAATGTTGCGGGCAAGAGTTTCCCAACACAAGCAAATGGTACGTTTGCGACAAATGCGGCTATCGTATTTGTCCCTATTGCCTACCCCACAACCGAGGCAAATACAGCAGCGGCGGCTTCAAGTGCAGCCAATGCGCTTATGGATATTTGAAAGAACATAAATAAAACAAATAGAAGAAAGGTATAAAACATGGAAGACCAACTACGCCAAAAAGCTATTTCTAAAAAGTATGATGGAATCCACGATTCTACTATAGAAACATTATTGCCTCGTGCAATTATTAGTGCAAAACTTCCGAATAAAGATTGTGTAGATTTTTCAGCTAGCCATTTTTATTGCTCTATAATTACAAAACATTTCTGTTGTGGAGAAAACCATGAAAAGTTTGCTAACCAAGATTTTGTTTCCTTTGAATTTTGTATTACCAAAGGATACTTGCGCGACTATCCACAGCTAGATAATATAGTGTTTGTCATAGATGGTGAAAGATTACCATTGCGATTTATTAATAAATCGATAGAAGATATTCAAATCACCCCCGACTTTTTTAGAGACTTTAATAGTGGTTTTTCTGGACTGTTTCCAGATAAAGATTCGGATTATAAATATAACGCCGTTCGTTGTACTTTTACGACGGGCATGTTTCCCGAAAACATTAAATTGATTGCTGAAGCACAAAGTGTGTCTATTTATCTTGACCCCGAGTGGTTGATTGATGCTAACGGAGGCAATATTCAATTTACAAAAGGTGAAGGAAGTTTTCAAATTGAAGGTATTCAAGGGTTAATGAAGCGTGCATATCATTTCTTTGTAGATGAAACATGCTACACTGAGTATTGCGAATCCTTCTATGAAGAGAGAAGAAAAAGGTCTGAGCAAATCAAGAAAAAACATGAAAAAGAAAAAAAAGAGGATTATGAATATGCAATTAAATTGAGGAATATTCTTTTTGTTGTTTTATTTGTTTCTGTCTTATTGATAATACTAAACCTCTCTTGCGATTGGGATTCTACTTTTTGGACTTTGATTTTGCCATTAATCGCAGGGGGATATAGTGTGTATAAGATAGGATACCTTTATGATTTATGGTAAAACGAAGGACTTCTCCCGTTTCATGGAAAAGAAATATCCACGAAAACTAAACTATCTCGATTACGAACATTCTTTCAGTCCAGAGTTGTTGAAAAGCTTCGAGGAAAGTCGACTCGACGGATTCGACATTGAGACCATGAGAGGCTTGATTTATGGCTATACCTTCACCGAGGATTATGCAAAAGGCGTGATACCTAAGTCTTTCAGCATGGATTATTGGGCATCAAGGCATGATTGTGCCCAAGAACAGCTTATCTTCGACACGATTAGTAGCACAGGCAATGGGTTAAGCCAAGAAAACGCCATTTGCGTGATATGTGTATGGCAGGAATACGAGTACATTAGCAGGGAATGGGCTTTGATGATTAAGAGCCAAAAACTGCTTTTGGACAAGAACATTGATTGTATAGAATTTGAAAAGTTACCGATGGTCGAAAAGCTATATTTTGATATAAGCCGTTGGTTTGAAAGGGTCAAGTGTCGTAAATACGAGCCTTTTGGCATTGTCGAGAATTAGATGGTGCGTTTGATAAACATTGAACGTTGAAAAATCAATAAATCCACAGCCAAAATGCTGTTCACTTACTTGGTTTGTATGACTTGCGAAAGCCTTTTTTTTACCTGAGTTGAAGGCTTGCCCAGTTTGTGGTATGGCGGTGGATGCAGGGATAGAATGCCGTGTTTTCCGGATTTTACCCCATGTAGTCTGCGGCAATTGTGGCATATTGGTTACTAAAGAAGCTAATGCTTGTCCATTTTGTGAAACTTCTATAAATCAAAGTGATATACACAAAATAGTGGAACAACCTGTGGAGTTGGAATTTTGATATAAAAAAGGCTGCCACATCAGTGCGATGTAATGGCCCACCTGCATTTCGAGAAAAGAAAATAGCATACTTTTCCTGTCAGAAACCAGCGAAATCCCGAAAAAAAGATAGATTTCGCTGGTTTCAGAATCATTCCTTATCCCTCACCAACCTCACACTTCTTGCGAAACACTTGTTGTTTGTGTTTTCATGGTTGAAAAAGGAGTCTGAGAAATAAACGCCCTTTGCATCGAAGATTTCGGAATGAGTGGCTGACCAATAAAAACCATATCTCCCTAACAACCCAACGGTGGTCCCGTCACGAATACCTGCTGCGGGGAGGAAAACCACTCCTTGTGATTCCATTTTGTCTTTCCAGAAAGGCTGGGGAATAGTGTTGCTCAAATAGCCGACATCATCATTGTTAACATCGTTTAGCTGATATGAGTTGTCCCAGTCATCAGGCAAGAGCAACAAGCCATTCACTCCCTCAACATTGGCCTTTGCGAATCGTATGCCTGTGGCGGTACTTCGTTCATCAAGGAGGTAGAACCATTCGTCTATGGTCATCGTGCGCCAAAGTCCTTCTTCATTGCCGCCATTGCTGATGGCATTGTAGCCCCAATCGGCTTGTCCATTAAAGTCACAAAGGTCACATGTGTCAGAACCGTATGCATTGTAAAGGCATACGCTTGAATCCAGGTCATCGCTTTTGTGACTCCAAGGTTGATAATTAATGGCACCATGCTCTTGCCCGTTGGAACTCCAACAAAACAAGTCAAACCACCCCCTGTGGTTTACTCCTTGTGTAACATTCGCATTATCGCCACCAATGTAGTCAAATTGGTTCTCTGCAAAACGCCAAATGCCTGTATAAGGCTTGTATTGCAGATTTCCTTTCGAGAAATACACCTGGTCGCCTGCTTCGTTGATGGTAAACAATCCGTTGATAGCTCCTTCGGGCGCAGGGGGACGCGGCGGTAGTGGCTCTTCCCTGAAGCCTACCAGCCAAATAATCGTTCCTATCAGCAGAGCAGCAACCAAACTTAATCCGACCTTTGAAGCCATCCAGATATGTTCGTTGCTCTTGATGGCCTTTTGCAATGCTCCAATGCTTTGATATCGCTCCTGTAGATTGTCTTTTAGGCAGCGCTGCACCACAGCATCTTTGGCCAAGCCAAAACGCTGCAAAATTTTGCCCAAGGCATAGATGTCGGTGGCTGGGCTGAACAATTTGGTCTTGGCAGTCTGTTGTTCTGGTGCACAATACTCACGAGTGAAGCCTACATCATGCAGGTAACTCTCGCTCCAACCGAAACCCAAATCAATAAGTTTCACATGATGGCCCTTGTTGGTGATGAGTATGTTGTTGGGGTTAAGGTCGAGATGCAGCATCTTCTTGTCGTGGAGATAGGACAAAGCAGAAAACAACTCGTCGCAGAATTGTTTCCTATGTCCTTTATCTTTGAAATAGTCAGGATGCTGAGCCACAAAAGCATCAAGGCTGTCGCCATCAATGTAATCCATACGGATGAAAGGGCCTTGTTCGTCCTCATCGTAGGCAAAATAACGCACAATGTTGGGATGCTCCAATTCGATGCCGAGTTCGAACTCCTTGCGGAACAAACTCATGTAAGCCTCAGAAAAACGCATGTCTTTCTTGGGCCGTTTGACGCAATACACACGGTTGTCCTTAACGAGTCGGTAGCAGTCGCAGGTGCCACCGCTGTCAAACAACACTTCATCTTGGTTGTGTTGTGCAGGGTTGATGAATTCGGAATCACTCATTAGGCTGCCTCTTTAATAAATAATTCAGTCAAGCCGTTCTGGCGTC
>JAEEGK010012825.1_pt1 | contig 18984 bp, 14 predicted proteins | sample 8958771 | NCBI WGS metagenome assembly JAEEGK01 (sample SAMN16246547, study PRJNA631951) | gut metagenome | biome: gut microbiome; feature: rumen; material: SC-attached | host: Bos | place: Iran: Karaj | collected 2018-10
GGCTGCAACCGTTTCAAGCCCATCTATATCGACCGCATCGTCAACGGTACTCTGCTTCCCAAAACGGAGATAGAGATCGTCAAGGAAACCCCCACCACCGTGGTGATGGACGCCCACGACGGCATGGGCATGGTGGCCAGCCATGCAATGATGGAAAGGCTCATCGAAAAAGCGAAGAAGCTGGGCATGGCGGGCGGCGCCATCCGCAATTCCACTCACTTCGGCATCGCCGGATACTGGACGGGCATGGCGGCCAAGGCCGGACTCATCGGCGTGGCGGGCACCAACGCCCGGCCCAGCATTGCACCCACCTTCGGCGTGGAAAACATGCTGGGTACCAACCCCCTGACCTTCTCCCTGCCCACGGACGAGGAGTTTGACTTCTGCATCGACTGCGCCACCAGCATCGTGCAGCGGGGAAAGATCGAATACTACGCCCGTTCCGGCAAGGAGACCCCTGCGGGCATGGTGGTCACCAGGGACGGCAGCACCGTCACGGACTCTGCGGAGATACTCAAGATGCTGGTGGCCGGAACGGCGGCCCTGGCCCCCCTGGGGGGCGGACCCGGCGACGAGATGTGCGGCTATAAGGGCTATGGCTACGCCACGGTAGTGGAGATCCTCTCAGCCGCCCTCTCCGGCGGCAATTTCATGAAGGCCCTCAGCGGCGTTTCCCCGGAGGGGAAGCCCCAGATGTATCACCTGGGCCACTTCTTCTTCGTGGTGGACCCGGAGGCCTTCGCCGGCGGGGACACCTTCCGGAAGATCGCCGGGGATATCTGCCGCGCCTTGCGCGCCAGCGCCAAGGCCCCAGGCTATGACCGCATCTATACCGCCGGGGAGAAGGAATACCTCACCTGGCTGGAGCGGAAGGACAAGGGCGTGCCCGTGGGCGAAGCGGTGCAAAAGGAAATGATCGCCCTTCGGGACAAGCACAGCCTGCCCTATCGTTTCCCCTTCGAGAGCTGACCTTGATGCATAGAAGCATAAACGCCTGCCCGGTTTCGGGCAGGCGTTTTAATTATTCAGTGGGTCTTGTACCAGTCTCTTACGTAGTCGTTGTAGAAATCCCCCACGATCTTCATCCTGGCCTGCACCTTGGGGTCCTTGAAGGAGCCGTTGACCATGCAGGAGAAGACGAAGCCGCCGCCGGGGGCCAGGGTGTCCACGTATTCCTTCAGCTTTTCCCGGAACGCCTCCTCCGGATATTCCACCTCCGATTCGGGACCTACGCCGTTCCAGCCGCCGCAGATCACGATACGCCGCCCGAATTTCTCCTTGACCCCCTTCAGGTCGTTCATGGCCTGGGCGGGGTTCCATGCCACCACGCCGATATCCAGCCAATCCTCGATGAACTCGTCGCATTTGCCGCAGTCGTGCATTTCCAGCAGGGTGCCGTTGTTCAGCACCAGGTCGGCGATGCGCTTATGGAAGGGCAGCACCATCTCCTGATACATCTCCCGGGAGATGAAAGGGGCGCGGGCGGTGGCGGTGTCGTCGGGGATGCAGATGGCGTCGGGCTTATAGTAGTACAGCAGGTTCTTGATGAGTTCCTCATGGTAAGTGGTGAGGGCGTCGAAAAGGGCCATGACCTCATCCGGTTCCTCCACCATGGCGCAGAGGCCCTCGGTGAAGCCCATGAAATCCGGCAGCTTCTGGAAGGTCTTGCCGTAGTACATGCTGAAGGCTTGCTTGGAGCGGTCGATGTTCTTGGTGTCCTCCTTGGCCAGGCGTTCCCAATCGATGCCCTCCAGGGAGGGGATGTGCACATCGTCCCGCCAGCGGCGGATATCGTGCAGGATGTAGCGGCCGGGATAGGGGATGGGCGTGCCGTCGAAGACGCCCTCCTTGCCGATGTATTCCACCCCGAATTCGTCCACGTGATAGCCTGGCAGCTTCACATTGGGAAAGTAGGAGCAGCGGGCGTTGGCCATGCCGAAGCGGGGCAGAAATTCCGGCATCTCCCCGTGGTACATGCGCAGGATATTCTCTCTGTCCGTGATCATATCTGTTTCCTCCGGTTCCTCCTGTAGTAACCAGTGATGAAATCATCGCGCACGTCTTGCCGGCATATTTCCCGCCTGATTTTGTCAAAAATCTTGCAATAAACAAAGTATTCCTGCGATTTTTAGCCTTCATCAGGCGAAAAATCTGCTCGACAATCCGCACACGCCGATTTAATCATCGGTTACTGAAACGCCGGGGACCGCCGGCGCCTGTGATGTTATATTAAAAAGATTATAGCACCACGGCTATGACGATGCAAACAGAAAATGATTGCGAAGTGCCGGGGGATATGATACCATCCAATCAGAGGCGGGCCGGACCTGGCCCGCAGAAAGAGGAGCCTGGAGCGAATGAAGAAAGTCATGCTGGTCTTCGGCACGAAGCCGGAGGCCGTGAAGATGTGCCCCCTGGTGCTGGAGCTGAAAAAGCGCCCCGGGGAATTCGAGACCGTGGTGTGCGTCACGGGGCAGCACCGGGAGATGCTGGCCCAGGGCCTGCGGGCCTTCCGGGTGACGCCGGACCATGACCTGGCGATCATGAAGGACCGGCAGACCCTCTTTGACATCACCGCCGCCATCCTGGAAAAGCTCCGGGCGGTGCTGGCAGCGGAGAAGCCGGACGTGGTCCTGGTCCACGGGGACACCACCACCACCTTCGCCGCGGCCCTGTGCTGCTTTTATCTCCAGATCCCCGTGGGGCATGTGGAGGCGGGCCTGCGCACCTACAACATCGCTTCCCCCTATCCCGAGGAATTCAACCGGGAGGCGGTGGGCATCATCGCCCGGTATAACTTCGCCCCCACGAAGCGGGCAAAGGAAAACCTGCTGCGGGAGGGGAAAGCGCCGGAGAGCGTGTTCATCACGGGCAACACCGCCATCGACGCCCTGAAGACCACGGTGCGGCAGGACTATTCCCACCCCCAGCTGGACTGGGCAGCAGACAGCCGCCTGGTGGTCATCACCGCCCACCGGCGGGAAAACCTGGGGCAGCCCATGCATCAGATGTTCCGGGCCATCCGGCGGATCCTGGAGGAGCACCCCGACGTCAAGGCCATCTATCCCATCCACATGAATCCTGTCGTGCGCCAGGCCGCGGCGGAGGAGCTGAGCGGCTGCGGGAGCATCCGCATCATCGAACCCCTGGACGTGCTGGATTTCCACAATTTCCTGGCCCGCAGCCACATGATCCTGACGGATTCCGGGGGCATCCAGGAGGAGGCCCCCAGCCTGGGAAAGCCGGTACTGGTGATGCGGGACACCACGGAGCGGCCGGAGGGCGTCGCCGCCGGGACCCTGCGCCTGGTGGGCACGGAGGAGGAGGCCATCTACCGCAATTTCAAGGAGCTGCTGGAGGACCCTGGCGCCTACGACGCCATGGCCCATGCCTCCAACCCCTACGGGGACGGCTTCGCCAGCCGAAGGATCGCGGATATCCTGGCGGAGGGGAAGACCGACGAATATGAATAAACAGGAGTATAAGATCGGGGTGCAGTTCATTTGAACTGCGCCCCGATTCTTTCTGTATCTATCCTTCCTCCGGCCACGGATGCAGGACCGCCAGGCAGAGTTGCGGCCTGTTCAGGAAGCGGGGGATACCGTTGGTGCCCGCCAGGCCGGGGGAGACCAGCAGAGCGCTGCCGTCCCGGTAGAATAGCCCGGCGTCGTATTCCCCCATTTTCCGGGCGGGAGGGATGAGCCCGCCGTAAAAGGGGAGGCGGATGACGCCGCCGTGGTTGTGGCCGGAAAACACCAGGCCGCAGCCCCCCTCCGCCAGCTCCGGGAAGAGACTGGGCCTGTGGCAGAGGGCAATGACGAAGTTATCTGTGTTTGCCCGGATGACCTTGCACAGATCCTGTGCTTTGATCATGTCTGCATAACCGTTGGGGTCCTCAAAGCCCGCCAGCGCCACCCGGTCCCCGCTGCGCTCCAGGAGCACCCATTCGTTGCGGAGCACCCTTACCCCCGTGTCCGCGATCCGGCGGAACAGCGGCTCCGGCTCCAGGTCCGCCCACTCGTGGTTGCCGCTGACGTAGTAGCAGGGGGCGATTGTCGTCAGGTCCTTCAGCAGGGCTTCCAGCTTCGGCCACTGCTCCTCCGCGTCCGTGATATCCCCGGTGAGGAAAATAAGGTCCGGCTTCGCATCGCGGGTGTGCCGCAGGAGAGGCTCATAAAGCTTCTCGTTGCCGTGCAGGTCGCTGATCTGGGCGATGCGGACCCCGTCGAAACCGGGCGGGATGCCGCAGGGCACGTCGTATTCCTTGGTACGCACGGTGCGGTTGTCCACCCAAAGGCGCAGCACCAGCAGCGCAACCAGCAGGAGGAACGTCCCCAGCCGCCGCATCTCCCTTCGGCGGCGGTAATCCTCACGCCTCCTTGTCACGGAGATAGATATGCCGGGTCTTGGTGGCGTCCACCACGCGGGCGTCCACCTCGAAGCGGGGCAGGCTGCGGATCAGGGGCGTCAGCTTCGTGAAGCCGAAGTTGCGGGGGTCGAAGTCCGGCTGTTTCTTCAGCAGCAGGCTCCCCAGTTCCCCCATGGAGGCCCAGCCGTCCTCGTCGGCGATGTCGGACACGGAGTCGGCGATCAGCTTGACGATCTCCTCCGGCACCCTGCCGCCCTTTTTGGCAGGCAGCGCTTCCTGCACCGGGGCGGCTGCGGGGGCTTCTGGCTTTTCCTGGGCCTTGATCGCAGTCTCTGTCTTGCCGTTCTGGGAAGCCTTCGTCTTCTTCTTTCCGCTGTCCCTGGCCGCTTTGGGCTGGGCGGCTTTTTCCCGGTTCTGCTGGGCCGCCCGGATCACCTCGATATAGATAAACTTGTCGCAGGCAACACGGAAAGCAACGGGGGTCTTCTGCTCGCCCATACCGATCACCTTCATGCCGGCCTCCCGGAGACGGATGGCCAGCCGGGTGAAGTCGCTGTCGCTGGAAACGATGCAGAACCCGTCGGTTTTCCCCTCGTACAAAATATCCATGGCGTCGATGATCATGGCCGAGTCGGTGGAATTCTTACCGGTGGTGTAGCTGTATTGCTGGATGGGCGTCACCGCATTCTCCAGCAGAAGGCTCTTCCATGCGCCCACGTTGGGGCTGGTCCAGTCCCCGTAGATGCGCTTGATGGTGGGAGTGCCGTAGATGGCGGCCTCCTCCATGATGGCCTTCATGCTGTTGCGGGGCACGTTGTCCGCGTCGATCAGCACCGCCAGCCGCAGGTCCTTGATTTCGTTTGTCAAATACTCACCTCCTTGTATTTCTTTCCCGCCGTTTTCTCCGTGGGCGGTGGTATTGCTTTGACAATATATCATCCTTTTCCTCGGAATACAACGGCATAACCGCCGAAAACCGCCAGAGGTTCCGCCGCCTCTGCCCTGGGGAGTATGCATATCCCCTCCGGCGGCTGACCATAGAAGCTGTATTTGCCGAAGGAAGAAGCCTGCCGGAAGGCTCCGTGAGGGTTCCGCCAGCGGACGGTGTCCAAAAACTCCCCGGCGTCCGCCCTGGTCTCAAATAGGACGTAGATATAGGGCATGTTCACCTTCCCGCTGATCCAGATATGGTCCGGCTCCAGGCTCTCGGCATAAGCGATGGCCTCCGTCAGCCCCTGGTGGAAGGCGGGCCCTATCTTTTCCGCCCCCTTCGTCACATACCAATTCCCAAGCAGGACCGCTGCCGCTCCCAGGGCCGCCAGACAGGGGAGAAGGGCGGGGGAGAAGCGCCTCCAAAGGAACGCAAGACCCTCCGCCTGGCACCAGATCAGGGGCAGGAACAGGAAATTCACCCGGTTCACGTTCACCTCTATGAACAGGGAAGCAGCCAGGGCGGAGAGCAGAGCCAGCAGCACATAGACCTGGGCATCCCCCAGTTCCCTTTTCCACAGCCGCCTCAGAAGGCTTCCCAGCCCCAGCAGCACGAAAAGCAGCCCCGGCAGGCCGTAAAACAGCCCGAAAGGCCCGGCGGAATTCCAGGGAAGACCGTCGGACTGCCGCCAAAGGATCTTCCCCAGGGCCAGCAGATGCGCCGGGGAGAAGGAGACGGTGGCCGCCTGCCGTGTTTCCGTCAGGGCGGGCAGGGTCATCCAAAGGAGCTTCATCTCCGGCAGCCCCAGGGCATTGCGCAGCTGGCAGAGGGCCAGGGGGAAGGCGATCAGCAGGAAAACGTCCAGCGCGAGGAGAAAATGCCGCAGCTTCACATAGCCCCGCCGGAGCACCCGGATCGAAGCCCCCAGCAGGAAAAGGGGCAGGAACAGAAAAGCCGTGCCATAGGCGTAGAGCCCCAAGGCGAATAGCGCAGCAGCCAGGCAGAGCATCCAGGGATACTGGTTCACATAACTCATCGCCAGGACCCCCAGCAGAAGGAAGGCCGGCAAAAGGTTGCTTTCCAGGGCCCAGCGGCTGAGCAGCAGGTGCCAGGGATTCAGGGCGAGCAGCGCGAGAGCCAGGAGGCCGAAGCCCTTGCCCCCCGCCTGCCGGGCCAGCAGCCAGAATGCCGCCAGGCTCACGCTGCCCCAGAAAGCGGCGCAGAGGCGCAGAGGTACGGTGCCGAGGCCGAAAAGGGCCAGGAAGGGGAGAGAGAGGTAAGCGTACAGCACATTCTGCCCGGACCCCCAACTGACGAAGAGCACGGGCCAGGCGTCGCCGCTGCGGTCCATGCCCCAGCGCAGCAGGCTCCAGGCGTCGAAACCGATGGAGGCCTCGTCCTGGTTCAGCCCCGGCGGGAAGGCGCCCAGACAGAGAAAACGCACGAGCACCCCCGCCAGCAGGAGCCCTGCCGCCAGGTAGGGTTCCCGCTTCAGAAGCGCTCTGCGCAGCCTTTTCACAGCCCTTGCCCCCTTTATCCCTTCGCGCATATGGTATCATGCTTAAATAGGAAAAACAACAAATTGTGGTGGCCAGAAGAAAAAAACGGCTGCGAACAGGGAACAAATTTCGCAATTTACCGTCAAAACTCATTGACGAAACAGGGTAAACAGCGTATTATTAGACTGATAGACAAGAAGAATTGGGCCTGGCCCACGTACATAAGAATGGAGGACGGATATGGCGCTTTTTAAAGAAGTCAAGTGCGGGCGCTGCGACCGGCGCTACAGCGCACTGCGAAGCAGGTGCCCCCACTGCGGTGCCCGGAAGAACCGGGACGGCAAAGCTTCAACGGCGGAGGGCGGCACCCGCTGGCAGGTGATCGTCGGCGCCGTGGTGCTGCTGGCCATCATCGCCGCCGCCGTCATCCTCATCACCACGTCCCTGAAGAATAAGGAACCGGAGCCCGGCGGCGCTACCAAGCCCCCGTCCTCCGCCTCGCCCAGCAGCGGCGTGCATGTGGTGGACGGCACGGATCCCACGCCTACCGCTCTGCCCGGCGAATCGGATCCCACCCCCACGCCCACCGCGCCTCCCACACCGACGCCCACCCCCGAACCGGTGGTGAATTCCATCACTTTGAGCCGCTCCGATTTCACTCTGAGCCAGGTCGGCGAGCAGTATACCATCCAGGCCACCATCTCCCCCGCGGGCACCAAGGTCAATATCGTCTGGATCTCCGAGGATCCCGATGTGGCCACCGTGGATGAAAACGGGACCGTCACCGCCGTGAACAAGGGCACCACCAAGGTGTCCGCCACCGCCGGCGGCGTTATCCAGGAGTGCATCGTCCGCGTCACCGCCGTGAATCCCAATGCCGGCAGCGGCGGCAATAGCGGCAGCGGCTCCATCAGCCTGAGCCACGTGGACGTGACCATCCATTCCGCCAAGAGCGAGACCTTCAAGCTCAGCGTGAAGGGCGCCGGGGATAATGCTGTGATCAGCTATTCCAGCGGCAATTCCTCCGTGGCCTCCGTCACCTCCGACGGCACGGTCAAGGCCGTGGGCAACGGCAACACGGACATCACCGTCACCGTCACCGTCAACGGTGAGACCTCCGAGCTGAAGTGCAAGGTCTATGTGGTGAACTGAACCGGGATTCCCAAAGGGCCGCCCACCGGGGCGGCCCTTTTTCATCCCTTCGGAAAGGAGCGGGAAATGACGCCTGAATACCGATATACCCTGCGGAAGCATTATGGCCGCCTGAGCCTGGCCCTCCTGGTCTACTATGTGGTCACCAACGCTGCGCAATTCGCCGCCCAGTATGCGGTGATGGCCTGGATGCCCGCCTGGGCGGAGGCGGGGTGGTTCCTGCCGGCGCTGGCCTTTCTGCCCATGTACTGCATCGGCTTCCCCATCTTCCTCTGGCTGCTGCCGAAGGCGCCGCCCAGGGAACTGATGCCTGAAAAACGGTCCATCCCCGGCAGAGAGCTCATCCCCATCCTGCTCATGTGCCTGGGCATCCTCTATCCCGGCAACCTGCTGGGTCAGGGGCTGGACTGGCTGCTGCGCCGGGTCTTCCATTCCTCCGGAGGCGGGAGCTCCCTGGATGTCCTGGCGAATTCTTCCAGCACCTGGGCTTTCTTCCTGGTGGCGGTGGTGCTGGCTCCCGTCATGGAGGAGCTCACCTTCCGCAAACTCCTGCTGGACCGGATGCGCCCCATCGACAAGCCCTCCGCCCTTCTCTTCACAGCCCTGGCCTTCGGCCTGTTCCATTCCAATATCGTGCAGTTTTTCTATGCCTTCGGCGTGGGCGTCATTTTCGGCTGCATCTATCTCCGCACCGGAAGGATCGCCTATTCCATGGCGCTGCACGTCATCATCAATTTCTTGGGCAGCGCGGCCGTGCTTTTCCTCATGGGGGATCTGGACCTGACGAATCTTGACCCCGCAGCGCTGATGGAGCATCTGCTGCCCCTGCTGGGTCTGGGCATCTATGCCCTGGTGCTGATCGCCGGTTCCATTGCGGGAATCGTGCTGCTCATCCGGCATCGCCGCAGCCTCCGCGTGGCGGACGAGGGGGACCGGCTCGGTTCCAGCAGCCGCTTCACCCTGGTTTTCTGCCGCCCCGGCTGGCTGCTCTACTGCCTGGCGGCCCTGGCGGTGATCGTGATTTCCTATCGGATATAAGGGGATTTTACCCGTCCCGTGAAATTTGGGATTGATTCCGGGGCAATAATATAGTATAAATGAAGAGGTCCGTCCCGTGCTTCGGCGCGGGGCAGGGTCGCACTAGTCGGGGAGTTAGCGGTGCCCTGTACCTGCAAACCGCTACAGCAGGGATGAATTCCCGCCCCCGGTCCTTCGGCGTGTTGTCTGCCCTCTGCAAGCAGTAATGACGAACCGGTCTTGCGCAATGCGGTCCCGTGAACCATGTCAGGCGGGAGACCGAGCAGCATTAAGCGGTGTACCGTGTGTGCCGCGAGGGTGCCGATTCCGAGCCGGCTACAGAGGTTACGAACGGGCCGTGGCGATCAAAGGCGGGTGTGCGGTCCTGCCCTGCGCCGAAGCGTCAGCAGCCGCTGACCCCGTCGCCGCAAGCATCTTGCCGTCATCTTTTCCGTCGGACTTTGTCTCAGAATCTTGAAATACACAAAGTATTCCGGCGATTCTTCGCCTTCGTCCGGCGAAAAACCTGTTCGACAATCTGCGCACAGCGATGGGGTCAGCGGCTGCTCTTTCAATCATTCCATGAAAGCGGCAACGGATAAGGAGCAGAGATGTATCAGGCTTTATACAGAAAATGGAGGCCCAAGACCTTTGACGAGGTCGTGGGCCAGGAGCATATCACGGAGATCCTGAAAAAGCAGGTGCTGACGGATCGGCCCAGCCATGCCTATCTCTTCACCGGCACCAGGGGCACCGGCAAGACCACCTGTGCCAAGCTCCTGGCCAAGGCGGTCAACTGCCGCAATCCCGTGGGGGGCAGTCCCTGCGGTCAGTGCGAGATCTGCCGGGGCATCGAATCCGGCTCCATCCTGGATGTGACGGAGATGGACGCCGCCTCCAACACCGGCGTGGACGACGTCCGCACCATCCGGGACGAGGCGGTCTATGCGCCTGCCGTCGCCCGGCGGCGGGTCTATATCATCGACGAAGTACACATGCTCTCCAAAGCTGCCTTCAATGCCCTGCTGAAGATCATGGAGGAGCCGCCGGAGCATCTCATTTTCATTCTCGCCACCACGGAGCTGTATAAGGTCCCGGCCACCATCCTGAGCCGCTGCCAGCGCTATTCCTTCCGGAGAGTGCCTGCGGAGTTCATCCGGCAAAGGCTGATGCAGGTGGCCGCAGCGGAGGATATGGAGCTGACTGAGGATGCCGCCGGGCTCCTGAGCCGCCTGGCCGACGGGGCCCTGCGTGATGCGCTGAGCCTGCTGGATCAGTGCTCCGGCGCTAGAGTCGACCGGGAGCGGGTGCTTTCCGCCATCGGCCTGGCGGAGAACGAGGAGATCATCCATATGGCCGAAGCCCTCCTGCGGGGGGATGCGGACACGGCGCTGGAGGTCATGGACGGGCTGTATAAGGGCGGGAAGGACGTTTCCGCCATCCTGGAGCAGCTCTCCGCCCTCTACCGGGATATCCTTTTGGGCCGGGTCGCCCCCAAAAACGGCGCGAGCCTGATGAACGGGGGCTTTTCCGAGGAAGCACTGGTCCGGCTGGGCGCCCTGGCGGACACCCAAAGCCTGCTGCGGGGGCTGGAGAAGGTACAGGACGCTTCTTCCAGGCTGGATCGCTCCGGCGACCGGCGGCTGACTGCCGAACTCTGCCTCCTGGCCTTGGCATCCCCGGCGTTCCCGGTGGCTTATTCGGCACCGGCGGCACCCGCAGCGGTCCCCGTGCCGCGCCCGGCAGAAGCCCCCTCCGCGCCCCCTCCGCCCAGGGAGGAAGCGCCCGCGGCTCAAAAGGAGGAAGCGCCGAAGCCCGCGCAGCCGGAAAAGCTTTCGGCGGCCTGGCTCTCCAAGCCGGAGGAAGCGCCTCCCCCGGCGAAGGCCGAAGACGAAAAAAACGGCGTGAGCTGGGAGCAGATCCTGGCCGCGCTGGAGGAGCAGCTGGATTTCCCGGAATACATGATGCTGTCCAACCCGGAAAGCCTCAGCGGCGCGCTGGAGGAAGGAACGCTAATCCTCAGCCCCAAAAACGATACCGTCAAGAGCATCCTGAACGCGGACCGGCTGGCACTGATCCGCCGGACGGCGGAAAAGCTGACGGGCGGCAGCACCCCGGTGACCCTTGCGTCTGCCAAGTCGGAGGGGGAGGGCCGTTTCGACCGGCTGGATCAGTTCATGGATAAGTTCAATATCAAATGAGAAAACAAAGATCGGGAGGTTAAAGATATGGCAAAGGGTGCTTTTCGCGGCGGCAGCTATGGCGGCGGCGGTGGTTTCGGCGGCGGCGTCAACATGAACATGATCAAGCAAGCCCAGAAGATGCAGCAGGATATGCTTAAGATGCAGGAGGAGCTGGAACAGGCGACTTATGAAGCTTCCGCCGGCGGCGTGGTGAAGGCCGTTGTCTCCGGCAAGGGCGAGCTGGTCAGCCTTACCATCGACCCCGTGGCGGTGGACCCGGAGGATGTGGAAATGCTGCAGGACACTGTCATCGCGGCGGTGAACGAGGCCATCCGCAAGGCGGAGGAGGCCAAGGCCGAGGGCATGGGCAAGCTCACCGGCGGACTGAACCTGAGCGGCCTGGGTCTGTAAACATCCGATCCAAACCGAGTCCGGAAAGTCTTTACAAGGACATAAGACACCCTCTGTTCCCAGAGGGTGTCTCAGACTGTAGACAAACCTATGATTCTGTGTTTCGATTAGCATGGGGGATTTGTGAAGGGGGCGGAGAGGCCCCCTTCACGTTATATTCTTGCAAAATCAGAAAACATTTTCTGATTTTGCTCTCACGCTTACGACAATTTGTCGACAGCGTGAGACACCCTCTGTTCCCAGAGGGTGTCTTTTGTTTGGTAATACCGGAATCACTTGACGTTCTATGGGTATACGATATATAATAAAGTGTTTTTATCCAAAAGAGGAATCGAGTTGATTTGATGTTGAAACGATTGCTGGTGCCGGTTTTGGCGCTCCTGCTGGCGCTGTTTTTGAGCGGCTGTTTCCTTCTTCCCAAGGAAGCGGATCCACCCGAACTGCCGCTGGTGACGCCCTTCAGCGGAGCAGAGTATTCCACCGCCGTGGTGACCAGGGGCGACTTGGTCAGTGCCGCGAAGGTGGGTTTCACCTTCAGCCCCACCCGGCGGGAAAACCTGCGCTTCAGCGTCTTGGGCCGGAGCTACGGCGCCATTTACGTGACCGTGGGCGCCCAGGTGGAGGCGGGCCAACTGCTGGCGGAGCTGGAGAGCAGCGCCGAGCAGGCGGCCATCCACGATACGGAAACGGAGCTGGAACGGCTGAATATCCGTCTGGATACCGCCCGCAGCGCCCTGGATTTGGCGCTGGAGGAGGAACAGCTACAGGGTTCCTACAGCACCGTCGTATCCGACGCCCGGCGGGCGGACATCAGCTATTATGAGGCCTCCATCGCCATCCAGGAGCAAAAGCTGGAAGAACAGCGCGCCGAGCTGGAGGCCCTGCGGATCTATGCCCCCATCGACGGGACCGTCACCTATGTCAAGTCTATCGACCAGAATACCCGCAGCGGAAAATCCGACACGGTGGTCACCGTCACGGATACCGCATCCGGCGTCTTCACCGCCCTGACAGACCAGTGGGCCCTGTTCCCGGAAGGGGAGCAGTTCGTGGTGGATACGGATGCGGGCCAATTTCTCTGCGTCGCCAGGGACCCGGCCATTTATGGCATCGAGACCGGCGAAAAAGGGGAAGGCCTCAAAAATGTCTGCCTGGAAATCCTGGACGAGCAGGTCCCCCAGTCCAGCATCCGGGGTGAAGTGCGGATCGTGCTGGAGGTGAGGGAGAATGTGATCATGCTCCCCACCCGCGCCGTCTTCACCGTGGGGGACCGGTATTATGTCTACCATGAGGACGCCAGCGGCCTAAAGAGCGCCCAGGAGATCGGCTGCGGCCTGAGCGACGGCAGCTACATAGAGATCACGGAAGGACTGGAGGAGGGAGAGTATGTCATCGTCAGTTAAGGGCGTATTGGCCGGGGCCCTGGCGGCGGCGTTGCTCCTGCTGCCTCTGTCCGGCTGCGGCGGGAAAAAGGCGCCTCCGGCGCCGGAACTGCTGGAGCCCAAGGGCGTCACCCTGGACACCGCGGAAGTCCGCCGGGGCAGCATCCAGACCGTCGCCACCTATGAAGGACTGGTGCTTCCCGCGGTGCGGGAGCTGAGCTTCACCGTTTCCGGCGTCATGACGGATGTGAATGTCTGTGCCGGCAGCCGCGTGAAAGCGGGGCAGGAGCTGGCCAGCCTGGACGTGAGCCGCTACACCTCTGCCTTGGAATCCATGGAAAGCTATCTGGCTTTCGCGGAGGAGAACGAAGCCATCATCGAGCGGGAGCAGGAGATCCAGATCGAGCTGGCCAGGCTGGCGCTGGCGGAGCAGCGCAGCGCCGGGGCCGGGCGGAACACTCTGCGCCTGGCAGAGCTGAAGATCGAAGAGCAGGAAAACAGCCTGACGGAGACCCGCGCTCTTTGGGAGCTGGACCGGGCAGAGCAGCTGAGCAGCATCGAGGAGATGCGCGCCATCGTGGACAGCAGCATCCTTCTGGCTCCCTGTGACGGCACCATTGTTTCCTGCAGTGCCAAGGACGGCGCGTATGCCATGGAGAACATGGGGGTCATATGCCTGGCGGAGGACGCAGAGCTCTATCTCTCCGTCGCCGCCGTTTCCGCCGCCTCCCTCAGCGAGGCGGACGAGGTTTACGCCACCGTGGCGGGGAAGCGGGTGGAGGTCACGCCCCGCCCTTACGGGGAGGCTTATATGGCCCAACCCGGCATGAGCGCCTTCGACGTGACGGACAGGGGAGACGTGCCGGTGGAAAGCGGCATGGTCGCCGTCCTCTTCGTCATTTCCGACCGGGTGGAGGATGCTCTGATCGTGCCCTCCTCCGCCGTGCATTATGATTACAGCTACTATGTCTACAAGATCGTGGACGGGGTCCAGGTGCGGCAGAGCGTGCAGATCGGCGTCGCTAATGACGCCGAGGTGCAGATCCTGTCCGGCCTGCAGGAAGGAGATGTGGTATATGCGGGTACCTAAGCGTTTGCTGCTCCTGCTGCTGGCCCTGGGCCTCCTGGTGAGCGGTGGCTGCGCCGGGAAGGACACCCCTGCGGGGGAGGCCATGATCCGGGACACCACGGGCTTGGGAAAGACCACCACCTATCGCCTCCAGGAGATCGCCCCCACGGAGATCGCCCACAGCGCTTCCCTCACCGTCAGTGAGAGCTGGCAGCTCATCAAAAGCGTGCGCAGCGGCGGCAGCGAATACCGGCTGAAGGAGATCTGCGTAGACCGGGGCCAGCAGGTGAAAGCGGGAGATCCCATCGCCGTCCTGCAGGGCCTGGGCTCCGCCGCCGATATTGAACTGAAAAAGCTGGAGATCGACTCCTACCGGGCCCGTTCCTCGGAAATGCTGGCCTGGTACGAGGGGCAGATCGCCGCGGCGGAAGCCCTGTCCAGCGCCACCGCGTCCCAGCGCTCCCGGAAGGAGCTGCAGCTGGAATATGCCCAGCTGGAGTACCGGAAGTATGAACTGCAGACGAACTACACCCTATCCACCATGGAGGAGCAGCTGGCTGCATTGGAAGCCGCGGCAGGGGAGCTTGTGATCACCTCCCCGGTGGATGGCAGCATCCATAACCTGACCTCCCGCTATGCCCCCGGCGACCTGCTTCCCGCGAACACGGAGCTCTGTTCCGTCTATGGCAGCGAGGGACTGCGCTTCTACGGCAGCAGCAACACCGGCTTTTTCGTGTACGGGCGGGAAATCAGCATCAGCATGGGCAAGGGCGGCCGCAGCATGACCGTCACCGGCCGGGTGGTAAGCTCGCCAGAGGTCGTCGGCGGCTTTGCGCCCGGTAGCGTGATCCTCATGGAGGTGGACGCCACGGAGGAAGAACTGACCGCCTCCGAGGGCAACGCCGATATCAGCTATACCATTCTCAGCGACGTTTACGCCGTGCCCAAGAGCTGCATCAAGACCAGGGACGGCCTCAGCTGCGTGGACCTGCTGATCGGTGACACGGTATGCACCCGCAACGTGGTGCGGGGCCCCGGCACCAACGGTTTGGTCGCTATTCTGAGCGGCCTGAGAGAGGGCGACCGGGTGGTCGTCAGCTCCTACCGAAGCTGAAAGGGGGCGGCAGCATGCTAAGATTCGTACTTCGGAAAATGCTCCATAAGAAGTGGCTGATGGCCGCCCTATTGATCGGCAATATCCTGCTGATTGCCATCGCCGCTGGCAGCCCCATGTATACGGACGCCGCCCTCCAGCGGATGCTGACGGACACCATGACAGACTACGTGGTGCAGAACGGGCGTTATCCCACCACGGCCTACCTGCTCAGTACCCTGAATCCCAATGCCAAGGCGGGCAGCGCCGCCCTCAACGCTTTCTGGGAGGAGGATGCTCTGGCTGCCAGGCTGCCGAAGCAGCTGGGCCTCAAGAGCCGCTGGCTGGTGCGCAACCTCTTCCTCACGGACGCCACGATCCGGCCGGAGGAAACGCGGTCCAATTTCCGCAGCAAAGCCCTGCGTCTCGGCTTCCTTTCCGGCCTGGAGGAACATGCGCAGATCCTCTCCGGACGCCTGTATCAGGAGCGGGAGGACGGCGTCATCGAGGTACTGGCCAGCCAGAAGGCCCTCATCGGCATGAACCTGATGCTGGGGGAGACCTACACGGTGGACAAGCTGACCCGTCCGGACGGAACGCCCCTGCGCATCCAGGTGGTGGGCATCTTCGACGCCGCCGACAGCGGCGACCACTATTGGTATAAATCCCCCAGCGCCTACGGGGACCAGCTGCTGATGTCGGAACAGGCCTTTACCTCCCTCACCGGCGACCTCAGCGGCCTGCCCAGCAAGGTCATGGGCCTCTGGTTCGTCATCATGGACTACGAGGGTATCTCCATCGACCGGGTGCCGGAGCTGTATGAGGCGTCCCTGGCCCTCCAGGCCCAGCACAAGCAGGTCAACGGCATCAGCTACAGCGACTATTTCGCCGATATCCTGGAAGCTTACATGAAGGCGGAGACCAAGATCACCGTCACCCTGCGCATCCTCCAGGTTCCCATCTATGCCCTGCTGGTGGCCTTCATCTTCATGGTGGCCGGCCAGATCCTCAGCATGGAGCAGAGCGAGATCAGCGTCATCAAGAGCCGCGGCGCAGGGAAGCACCAGATATTGAGCATCTATTTGCTGCAAAGCCTGCTGGTGGCCGCCGCCAGCCTGATCGTCGGCCTGCCCCTGGCGGCCCTGATCTGCCAGGTTCTCGGCTCCGCCAACGCATTCCTGGAATTCGTCTCCCGCCGGGCCCTGTCCGTGCGCTACACCGGCACGGTGATGCTCTATGCCCTGGGAGCGGCGTTCCTGAGCATCTGCGCCATGGTGCTGCCTGCGCTGCGCTATGCCAGGCTTACCATCGTGGCCCAGAAGCAGAAAAAGCGCAAGTCCAATGCGCCCTGGTTCCAGCGGTTTTTTGTGGATATCCTCCTGTTGGCCGCGTCCCTCTACGCCCTCTATTCCTTCAATGCCCAGAAGGCGGACCTGGCCCGGCGGGTGCTGGAAGGGCAGGGGCTGGACCCACTGCTGTTTTTGGCCTCCTCCCTGTTCATCGTGAGCCTGGGCCTAATAGCGCTGCGCATCGTCCCGGCTATCAGCTGGCTTGTGTATACCGTCGGCAAAAAGCACTGGTCCCCGGCCTTCTATTCCTCCTTCCTCTGGGTGCTGCGCACCCGCAGCCAGCAGGGGTATATCGTGGCCTTCCTGGTCATCACCCTGGCCATCGGCATCTTCAATGCCCAGACGGCCCGGACGGTGAATACCGCCGAGGAGGAACGCCTGGCCTACATGACAGGCGCGGACATCGTGCTGCAGGAGGCCTGGACGGACAACCGGGAGGAATCCGTTGGCCTCAATCCCAGCCTCACCTTCAAGCTCCATTACTTTGAGCCGGATTTCGGCAAGTATCTGGCCCTGGACGGGGCGGAAATAGTCACGAAGGTCATCAACGACCGGGAGGCCAGCTGCAATATCAAGCAGAACACCACGACCTTCGTGAGCTGCCAGCTCATGGGCATCAACACGAGGGAATTCGGCCAGTGCGTGGATTTCAAAACGGATCTTCTGCCGGTCCACTGGTATGAATACCTGAACGCCATGGCCCCCGATCCCACGGCGGTGCTGGCCTCCGCCAACATGCACACCCAGCTGGGCTATGAACTGGGGGACACCATCACTTACCGGTCGCGGGACGGCTTCACCGCCCAGGGCGTCATCTGCGGCTTTGTGGATTACTGGCCCTCCTACAACCCCAAGACCACCATCCTCAACGAGGACGGCACCACCACGGAAATGAGCAACTATCTGATCGTGGGCCATTTCGGCTATATGATGAGCGTGTGGGACGCGGTGCCCTACCAGGTATGGATGAAGGCCAAGGACACGACGGACTTCATCTATGATTTCGCCGCCTCTTCCGGCACCCGCTTCACTTACTTCACGGATGCCTCCGCTCAGATGGTGGCGCTGAAGAACGACCCCATTTTCCAGGGTACCAACGGCATACTGACCCTCTGCTTCGTAGTGGCCCTGACCCTCTGCGCCGTGGGCTTCCTCATCTACTGGATCCTTTCCATCCGCAGCCGCACGCTGCTGCTGGGCATTTTCCGGGCCATGGGTATGACCATGCGGGAGATCATCGGCATGCTCATAAACGAGCAGGTCTTCATCTCCCTTACCTCCATCGCCCTGGGGGTGGGGGCGGGCATCCTCACCAGCCGCCTTTATATCCCCCTGGTGCAGATCGCCTATGCCTCCGCCGACACGGTGATCCCTTTGGAGATCGTGGCGGAGGGCTCGGATATGGCCCGGCTGCTCATCGTGGTGGCAGTCATGGTGGCCCTCTGTATGGCGGTGCTGGGCGTCCTCATTTCCCGCATCCGCATTTCCCAGGCTCTGAAGCTGGGCGAAGACTAAGGAGGTGAGCGGCATGGATAACTTGGAAGCGATCCTCAGCGCGCAGCACATCACGAAAGCCTATCCTCTGCCCGACGGGACTAAGCTCCTGGCCCTGAACGACGTGAGCGTGGAGGTCCCCTGCGGGAAGCTTACCATCCTCAAGGGGCGCAGCGGCAGCGGCAAGACCACCCTCATGAACATCCTCTGCGGCCTGGACCAGCCCACGGAAGGCAAGGTACAGATGGACGGCAGGGAGATCACCGAAATGGGGGACCAGGAGCTGACCCTCCTCCGCAGGAGAGATATCGGCTTCGTCTTCCAGAGCGTGGCCCTGATCCCCATCATGACCGCGGCGGAAAACGTGGAATATGCTCTGCGGCTGGCCGCCTGGCAGGGGGACCGGCAGGCCAGGGTGAAGGAATGCCTGGAGATGGTGGGCCTGGGCAAGCGCATGAGCCACCTGCCCAACGAGATGTCCGGCGGCGAGCAGCAGCGGGTGGCCATCGCCCGCGCCATCGCCCATGGGCCCAAGATGGTCTTTGCCGACGAGCCCACCGGCGAGCTGGACACCAACACCGCCCTCCAGGTGGTGAAGATTTTCAAGGAACTGAACCGGACCCAGGGGGTCACCATCCTCATGACCACCCACGACAAAGGCTTCATGGAGATCGGCGACCGGGTCTATTCGCTGGAAAACGGGGTGCTGCAGGAATGACGGAAACGGAATACATCATCGAGTGCGACAACCTGGTCAAGATCTACAAGACCGACGAGACCGAGGTCATGGCCCTCCAGGGCATGGACTGCAAGGTGGAGCGCGGCGAGCTCATGGCCATCATCGGCAATTCCGGCAGCGGCAAGAGCACCTTCCTGAATATGATCGGCGGCCTGGACCGGCCCACCGCCGGAAGGCTCTATGTGGACGGGCTGGACCTGTTCCGCCTCAGCGAGAAGGAGCTGGTGGAGTACAAGCGGTCCAAGGTCGGCTTCGTCTGGCAGAACAACGCCCGGAACCTGATCCCCTATCTCCCC
>JAEEGK010012826.1_pt1 | contig 18984 bp, 17 predicted proteins | sample 8958771 | NCBI WGS metagenome assembly JAEEGK01 (sample SAMN16246547, study PRJNA631951) | gut metagenome | biome: gut microbiome; feature: rumen; material: SC-attached | host: Bos | place: Iran: Karaj | collected 2018-10
ACTTTGAATGTTTAATGTAAGATTGAATTACTTAGCTTTTTTAATTTTTACAGTGCATACAGCCGGAAGCAAGGAGAAGGAATGAAAATGTCAAGAGATGGCCGACAAAAATTTCAATCAGGATGACGCAGAGAATTTGGATCCAGGAGCAACTGCACCCCAAAATCTTTGAAATATTTTCGAGCCAAGTAGGGACTACGACCCTTGCAGCATGACGCTTGCCCGACCTTTGCAATGGAAAAATAGAAAGCGCGAGTAAGAAATCACAGAATATACAAAGTGGTACGGCGTGGAATGAAGGATGAAATAGCAGGCTCAAACCACGACACGAAAGGAACAGCCCTAATCTCTGTTGTTAGTAGGAGAAGAGCAGGAGAATGAATAGGAGTAAGAAGCCGTTCTCAGTGGCAGCAAAGGTGGAAAACCTCGCGGTAAGGTGGACAGATAGCGAAGTGATGGAGCAGCGAGAGCCGTCAAGCTTGCTTGAATGGCCGAGTCGTGACAGAACAAGACGAAGTCAAAAGAAAATGCCAATTATGAACGGCAAACAATCAGCAATTATGACAACCTCAGTCCGGCGTGCTGTTCACAGAAGTCAATTGATGGGCGGTGTTAGGGTAGAATGCAAAAAAACAAGGCAAGAGAACAAAGGCGATTGCACAGATTTCAGATTAAAGACAGGTGCAATTTAGAATGAAAACTTCTTAAAACGAGTGTAATTACATGTTTTTATTCTCCAAAGATTTTCTCCAATTCCTTTTCGATGTTCTCTCCGCGTAGGCCGCGCTTCAATATCTTGCCGTCGGGGGCGAAGAGGATAGTATGCGGAATGGCTGTCACGCCGTATATGCTCATGGGTGTTGACTTGTAGATTTGCGGGAAAGTAATGCCCATCTGCTTGACGATACTGTCGGACTTCTCGGTCGTATCGCTAACAGTAATGCCTATTACTTTCAATCCTTTATCCTTGTATTTCTCATATAGTTTAATGACATAGGGCATTTCTTCCTTACAAGGTCCACACCAAGAAGCCCAGAAGTCAGTAAGCACATAGTTTCCTCGTCCCACAAAGTCAGAAAGGGCTGTAGGCTTCCCATCGGGTGTCTCGCCAGCCAGCTCCTTGAACATCTTGCCTTCTTCTGTTTCTTGTACCAAGGTCAAGCTTTCTTTCAGCCGCTCCATCTCGAGGCTTGCTTGCAGTTCTGGCGAAAGCTTTGCAATCAAGTCGAGCGACTCCGAAGGCGTATAGATGCTCTTGCACAAGCTAATGAGGAAAGGCGAAACAATATGACCGGGATGCTTCTCGACGATGCCGCTGACAATCTTAAACATATTCTGATTATAGCTTGTCTGGTCGCTGTTGTTGCTGTTCTGCTCCCTAAACAACTCAGCCAACTCATTATTGACAGGTGTGCCGCCGATTTGCTGCACATAGCCTTTTTCCAAGTCTATGCTGATGTTGACGGTTCCTTCCTCAATGACAAAGGCAATAATCCAGCCGCGCCTTCCCTCTTTAGCAATACCGCATACAGCAGGCTCGTCGAGCGTTCCGCTGGTTGGGACGATCTTACCGTCCCTAACAAGAAGAGTAGCTACTGATCTTTGCTTTTCCATATCTATGACAGACAGCGTATCAGTCGGTGCAGCATTCTTTACCGTCCCCTCTAATTTCCAGTTAATGGATTGCCCCTGCCCAGCGACTGCGACGAGGGCAAGCAGGATGGTGATGATGGTCTGTTTCATTTTCTTTTAGAGTTTATTTGTCTTGCGGTAGTCTGTTTTCGTTTTGTTTCGGCCTTGCCCGCTGCGGGCAAAGGCGTTTTTATTTTTTTTGAGCCTTGCCCGGGTTGGGCAAGCCGTTTATTTTTTCATTTCACCTTTGCCCGCGCTGGGCAAGCTATTTAATTTTTCTGTTCGCCTTTGCCCGAGCTGGGCAAGCCTCTGTTTTTCTTAAAACACAACCAGTTACCTCTTTTTCATCTTCTTTGCTACCCACAACACCCATTCGTCGATGTTGTCGGTGAGCTTTTTGGGATACGGCAAGGGAATTATAACATCGGGCTTATATCCGGGACTGCGTTCCTTGCACGCTTCCTCAAATGTCTCATCAACTGTCATTGGGAAGCTCAAAGAGATGTCGCTGTTTGGCAACTGGACGCCGTTGACATTACCTGTCTGTTCGCAACCGTTTGTCCGTTCGCGCCCATAGACCTTGGCATGACTTTTGGAATAATTACGTACCAACTCGACAGGCGATTCAGCAGCGCTGGCACTATAATTGTCAATGATGATGGCACCTTTTCTTACCAACGGTGTGTATTCGACCGTTCCCTTTTCAATTGTCATCCAGTTGATAAGGCTTCCCTCCTCGGTAGAATCTGTTTCGGCCATAACCCGATCAAAGAAACTGCCTGGCATTGCATCACAAAATCCCTTCAGCATCTTGTTGTTGACTGTAGTGTTTCTATAGAAATACCGCTGGTCGTTCATTGCACTACAGTCACACATCATCCGAGCCCAAAAGTTGCTGAATTCGTCACCGCCCCCGGGGTTTCCCCGAAGGTCAAGAATCAAGTACTTGCACCCAGATCCTTTGAACTCCTTCTCCTTTTTCAGCATCCATTCCCATGTGGGAAAGTCACCTTCACAGGATGGCAAGCGAAGGAGATAAGTTTCACCGTCAACCTTGCATCCCACAGGCTCGGGGGCATATTCAGGAATGAGTTCATTGTAATTGATGAGAGTTTCGGACAACTGCCTACGAAAGAATCGGGAAGAACAACTCGTGTGACGGTCGAAGTCCTTATAGAACCAATAGACATAACGCCCGACAGCTTCGTCAGCATCTATCTCACAGCGCATCAAACGTGCCAAGAGCGAATCTTTCATGGCCTTGTATTCATTTTCGAAGCCGCAACGCATCAAGACGGGAAAGATGGCGTTGTTGCGTTCATTGGCATCCACGGCGAAATCGAAAGTCTCGTATGCAAGTCGGACAGAATCAGGGAGGGAGCCGTATTTCTTCTCGAACTCATCAGTAAAGAACCTTGAGATGTCCTTTCTCATCTGCGGTGTGTTTGTGCCAAATGTTTCTTGAATGTTCTCTGGCAAGCCGCAGCGGTCCCAGACAGTCACATTGGGATGTCCCTCGTCATCGATAGTCGTCATGGAAATGGTTCCGCTGTCAAACCAATTCACGATAGCGACATTTCCGTAACAATCAAAGACCGTTTCACTCAAATAGGTGCATGGATTGAAGCCACACTGCATACTCCTTTTCGGGAACCCGGCATTGGCATAAACCGTCAGCACTTCGTGGCTGCCGAATATCTGATAGATTTCCTGATTGCTCCGCTCTATCCAATACTGTGATGTTGTTGTGTTTGTCTGCTGCTTGCCACGCAGTTTCCATACGCCTTGCAGACGATGCAGTTTGGTTCCCAGCTTCATTTGTAGCAAGTTCAATGAACGTAGTATTGCATCGGTAGAATCGTTTACTAGTTCATATATCTCATCAATGTTAGTTTGATACGGGAACAGACGGTCGTTGAAATGACCTCGGTCGTTGAACCAACGCAACGTGAATGTGCTGTCGGACATATCGAAAACCTGGATTCCTTTGTTTTCTGTCTTAGACAATTCGCCCGTGAATACCAACGGTTTGCTGTTGGGATTTATGTTAAACGTGAAGGGCTGGTTTACAAAAAATGTTGGGGAGTAATTGAACATAAGTGAGAAGTTCTCCTGACAATATTTATATTGTTTGAAACCTGCCTCAACATGTTTGCCGTCTTGATGAATAACTTCGGTGAGCTTGTACAGTCCTCTTGGATTGTTCGTCTGTGCCTGCCCTGCTGCTGTGGCGAGAGCAAACATGATGGTGATGATTTGTCTTTTCATTGTTCTATTTGTCATTCAGTTTCAGCATTGTCTCGCGGACGGCTTCGGGCTGGTAGGGACGAGGCTCGTTGGCTTCTGTAGTGACGCGCTGGCCGTCTTTGTCGAAGATGATGTAGGTGGGGTACTTGTGTATGCCGAGGTATTCCTGGACAGCCTGCTGCTGGTCGGCAGGCAGGTTGTAGTGAACGAAATCCTTGCCTGTGAGCTTGTACTCTGCGATGGTGCTGCGCCAGGCTTCCGTCTCGCTGCCGTTGCATAGGAAGAGATAAGTGACAGGCAGGTCGCTCAAAGCCTGGTGCAACGAGTGCGTATTGTTCTTGAGATATATCTTGCACGGTCCGCACCATGTTCCCCAGAAGTCAACGAGCAGGATGCGTCCCCGATAAGGCTCGATAATCTTGGCGAAAATGTCCTTGCCGTCGGTGAGGCCGGCCAGAGGCTCGTTGGGCATCAGGCTTGCTTCGTCGGCTTTGCTTAAAAGGGCGAGGTCGCGGTAATGGTTGCTTCGCTCGGTGACGAGGCTGCGGAGGTCATCGTCCTTCACCTCGCCAAGGAGTGCTCCGAGGGTAGGACGAAGCGGCGCGTGGTATTGCTCTACTTCATTGTAAAGCAGCCCCGCGCGGGCAAGGTCGCGGACTTCCTCCGGCATGTCGAGCGAGGCGATGCGCTTGATGTACTGCGCCGTCGTGCGCTCACTCGCAAGGCCATTTCTGAAGAGGTTCTTGATGTATGGGTCTGAAAAGAGCGCTTTTGCGGCATACTCGAAGGGATGGCTGGCAAGCAGGGAGTCGGCGGCATTGCTCTCGGTGAGTGCCTTGTAGTCTTGCATCATTGTGCGGAGCGTGCGGAGGCTGTCGGCGAAGGCCTCTGTCCTGCTGATTGTCCCGTCGGCCTGCCCGTCGAGTACGATGTCGATGGCTGCGTCTATGTCGGACAGGTTGTACTTGCTGCGGGTGCGTGGCGCGAGGAGTTCCTCTGTGTAGTACATGATGATGTAGCCCAAGCGGTCCTCGATAATCGAGTATGGGCGGGGCAGGTCGCAGATGAAGCGGTCGTGGAGCCATTGCCAGAGCCTGCCGTCGGTATTCTGCCGCACGGCGGGACTTGTGAAGTGTCGCTGTACGACCGCTTGTGCGAGGCTTGCCAGCGCACGGCACCGCGCACAGTAGCGCCATTCGGGCGAGAGGGAGGGATTGGCCTGCTGTATGGAATCGATGGCTGCCTCCATGCATTGCAGTTCCTTCTCTGCTGCTTCCAGCACGAAGGCATCCGTCTTGCCATCCATCGTATCATAGTTCCACGAGCATCGCGGCGGCTCGTGATTGAGCATCTCGTTTGCAAGCGAGGCGTTGCTGCCATCGCATGTGAGTTTGAAGTCCCAGCCGTTCATCTCCACGTCGTATGTCTTGCCGGGCGACAGCATAAGCCTCTGAAAAACGAGCAGAACGGGCGATGTGTCTGTCAGCGGCACTTCCACCTCGAACCGCCCGAGACTGTCAGGCTGCAACGGTATTTCGCTTGCGAAGCTGGATTGCGCCACAAGAGGATTGTAGTAATAGATGGTAAGTTGGCTCTCTGCCTGCTTCGGGATGTTCAATAGACTTCCGCGAACCAGTGCTGAGGTCTTTGTCTGCCCCTGCCCCGCCAAGCAGACGAGGGCGAGCATGATGGTGATGATGGTGCTCTTGTTCATACTTGTTTGTCTCATTTTCTATATACTTTTTATTCCATTATAGTCCCGTTAAAGAGGACAGTAGTGTTATTTCATCTTTTTTATAGTTTTCCGCTTTTCTTATGACAATAACCGTGCCAAACTCGTAACATGCTGATAATGAGCGATACCTTAAAAAGCAAGTGTCCATTTCTGGACACCTGTAATGTTCGGAAATGGACACTCGTAAGTTTCAATTATTAGTTTGTTTCAAACTGGGAATTGGATGGTAAAGCGCGTGAGGTGGTCTGTGGGGTCAGTAAGGAGGCTAAAGGTGCAGTTGTGGGCAGTAAGGATGTCACGAATGAGCAAGAGTCCTATACCCTGACCTTGTGGCTTTGTGGAGAAGAAAGGCGTGAAGAGGTTCTGTGCCACTTCGGGTGTGATGCCGCGTCCATTGTCTGTGACAGTCAGTTTGTTTGGTGTCACAGAGATAGTAACTTTTCCCTTGGCAGTATCAGACTCCTTGATACTTTCAATGGAGTTCTTCACGATATTCACCAGCACCTGTCCAAAGAGGGTGGTATCAAGATGTACAGGGATAGCCTCGTCGGAAAGCTGTAAGTCCAGATGCACATGAGCCGTTATGCAGAGGTTTTCGATGAACGGGCGGCATGTTTCCACCTCTTCGCTGAGATCGCAAAGCTGGAGTTGGGGCTGTGGAATCTTCACCACCTCAGCAAAGCGTGTGACAAAGGCAGAAAGGGCTTTGAGCCGTTCGATGGCTTGCTCGGCATCTTCCTTATTGTCCCAGCAGACCAAACCGAGCACCTGAAGCTTGTCGCTGCCTCACCACGAAGACCTCTTTTCTGTATAGTTCCGTCTGGGGCGAAGAGGATAATTTCAGGGATGAAAAGCTTTGTTGCGGAAGAATCGCAAGATGAACAACAGGAAGATGATAGCAAATGCTGCTAAGACGATAGGGAGAAAACTTCTTAGATGACTCGTCGCAGGAGCTTCTATGTAGATACCGTCGGCAATGAGTTGTAGAGTGCGGTCAAGAACATAGTCACCATCATAATGGAACTCTTCTTCGGTGAGAGGAATATTATAGTCAGGCATCACGCCGCGCAAGGCTGGCAAGCGGTCGTTTACAGTCTCGTCTATAACAATGCGTACCATAGGGATTTTGGCAGAAAACTTGCTGTTGGCCAATTCAATGCTGGCGAACTTCATGCAGGTCTCACAATGGTAGGCACTCATTGTCTCGCGTCCTACGATGTAGCCTCGGCAGTTGCGTTTAACGGTTCCGGCCAGGAAGGTGGAGGCTGAAGCGGACCCACAGTCGGTGAGGACATAGAGACGACCATTATAGCCCAGAGAATCGACAGACGGCGTGCGGGCCTTGTCTTCCTCCGTAGGCATTTGGTAGAGTCCCTTGCGTCCTTCCACTGGTTTGAAATCGCCGAAGATGGTATCGCCTGCAACCCAGTTCAGAGTGGAACTTTTGAATAGGGCCGCATTTACCTTCAGGTAGCCTGTATGTGGGCGGTCTGGGGTAAGTCCCATCAGGGCGCGGGTGATACGCTCCAGCACTCCGGCATCACCTCCTCTGTTGTTGCGGACGTCGAAAATAAGGTTGGGCACTTTGTTGCGCTCTGCGGCATAGATGGCAGAAACGACGCTGTCGCAATCGACCTGACTGAGACTGAAGGTACTGATGCCGATATAGAGGACGCTGTCGTTGAGCTGACGGATGCCGATGGGACTGTCCTTATGCCGGTTTAGAGAATACTGATGAAAAAACTTGTTACGGTCCTTCTCATCTCCCATGAACCCCTTCACCAATGGTAGTTCCAGGCGCTCACCGTCTTCAAACTCATAGACCATTGTCTTGCCTTGGGGCTGAGGACCCGCTTCAAAAGCATAGTCGATAAAGTTATGGTAACAGGCTTGGTAGTCTGCTACGGACTTGACGTTGGCATCATAATATCTTACACTGCGTCGGCTTATGGCCAACAGGTCGTCTGCAGACTTCCCGTCGATGCGTGCAATCCGGCGGCCCACATACTTGGCAAAAGAGTTATCGGCTACCAGCACGACGCAGGCTCGTTCATTCAATGAGTCACCAACGGCAACCAGTCCGAAGTGAAGAGGCGAAAAGTAAATACCCAACCCATTTTTCGGCTTCTTGGGATTATCAGGCACGGGGCAGTTAATGCTAAGATGCGAGTCGTGGATGACATCGTTGTAGTCTCCAACGAGTATGGCGAAATCCTTCAGCTCAATGCCGTCAGCGGGGATGCGCTCAATCTGTTTGTTCACAAAGGCATCATACTCCTCCTCTGTCATGAAATCCTCCAGCGAGGGATAAATCTCTTTTATGCTGCCAGTCAGTTGCAGGTAGTCAGCCACAGCCTCTTCGCGGGTCAGGTGGAACTTGGTGGGCTGTGGCTCAGGCTTTCGGAAGGTGGTGCGCAGTCCGAAGGGCGTCATGGGGTCATCGCTCCTGGTATCCTTTGAAACACTCAACTTGATGCTCGGCTCGCTGATGGCATGATAGCTGTAGCCTAATGTGCCCAGAACGTCCCCTCGTTTTAGATGGGTACCGGTTGGGATGGCTTTGTCGCATCGAAGTCCGAGAATCCATAGTTTCCTGTCACCTATCTTGAGTCCAATTTGAGTGGAGAGGCATCGGAGATTCCATCCTTTGGTGCGGAACGCTTCTTTCTGTTCGGCAATTAATTCGTTGTATGGCTTATCGGAATTGCCGTAGTCGGTCGAGGTAGATAGCGACACGTAGTAGCTGTAGCTGTAGTTCTCCACAACAGCATCGGCAGGACAAAGCACCTGTGTCCCCTCTGGAGCCGTAATGAAGAGGTTGGCGAAATTAAACTCGTCCCCAATGTAGTCCTGCGGACGATAGAGAATTCCTTCGCCAGCCTCTTGTCCCTTGATAGGCCAAAGAAAGTTGTCTTGTGCTGATAGTGACTGGCAGATAGTAACTAAAACGAGTGCAGTTATGGCATGGTAAAGCAAGATTTTGTTCATATTCAACAGCCTTATATACATTTATTAATAAGTAAATTCAATAATTATCTGCAAAAGTATGTTATTTCAAAAGATTAACCAAATTACTGTTGTCATACAAAAGTATGTTTTTTAACCCTTGGATGCGTTTTTTAGCGTTTTTCATACTTTTGTATGACACCTGTAAGCGTGGAATAAAAGAGTTTTTGTACTTTTGCATCAAGATTCACATATATTATGCAGGACGTAAATACTCTCTTCTTCAACAACTCCATTTGCGACGAGGAACTGGACAATAGGTATTCCCTCGAATCGATGATTAAGGGTATTGACTCTTTCGCAAGAGTGACGAACGCCACATGCTTTGTGATTGACTTCGATAGCCACAAGATGCTCTATCAGTCGAAAAAGATGCTGTATTTGGAGGCCATCACTGATAATGAACGCCAAAGAGAGAGCAACAATCCGTACTGGTCGTTAGTCGATGAAGAGACATTGAACAATCTTCTGCTAATCAGAAACAGATACCCGCTCGTAGGTCAGACAATAGACATCGAGAACTACCAGACACATATTTGCACAATAGACTATCCTATCATCATCAAACGACGCAAGTTCTTCATCAACCAGAAGTTCACACCGCTGGTGATGCGCTCCGACGGAATCACTAAGATTGGGCTGTTTGTCATTAGCCCATCTACTTGCGACCACATGGAGAGTTTCATCATCACGAAGTCACAGATCAGATACAGATTCGACTTCAATACCGGAGTGTATAGGAGTTTAGATTTGGATGCCTCCCTAAGCACTCAGGAGAAACTGATATTGCAACGTGTGCAAAAAGGCTTTACGATAGAGGAAATTGCTGAAGACTTGAACCTGAGTGTCAGCACTATCAAGACACACAGAATGCGTATATTCAAGAAACTTCTGGTAAAATCAATGCCGGAAACCCTGACTGTCATCGGCAACTATCACCTTCTTTAGCTTTTTTGATATTGATTTCTGCATTTATCTGTATCAATAACAAAAAAATGCGTACCTTTGTACCCAAAATAACGAGTACATGACATCGGAAGATATACTCAAACTGCGAGATACAGCAGAACAAACCCAAGTGCAGTTTAAAGAACGCATTACCCGTGACAACCGGTATGATGTTGGCTGTGAGATGGTTGCTTTCAGCAATTCTCGCGGCGGAAAGATTATTGTTGGTATAGATGACAAGACGGGGCGCATCAATCCGCTTTCATTCAAAGAAGTGCAGGAAACCACCAGTGTACTTGGTAGTCTCGCAGACGACATAGTAGTACCAAGTATCTTGATTGACATTGAGAATGTTGCTGTGGAGAGAGGTGTTATTGTAGTTGCTACCATCAAGCAAGGACCCAGTAAACCATATCGCGACAACAAGGGAATCATTTGGGTAAAACAGGGAGCTGATAAACGTAAGGTGTTTGACAATGCAGAACTGATTGCCATGCTGATGGAGAATGGGCAGGTTCACCCTGACAGCACACCCATGAAAGGGACAAGCATAGGAGACCTTGATGAGAATACAGTCAAAGACTATCTTATCAAACGATTCCGTAATGATTTTGAGAGACAGGAACAATCGCTTGACAAATTGCAACACCAGCCCCTTGCAGAGATTGCTTCCCTGATAGGACAGACTCCAGAGGGGATTATGAAGAATTACGGTTTAGCACTTCCTGACGGAACACTGACTTTGGCAGCTTTGATGCTTATGGGTAAATATCCTCAACGCTGGCTTCCTGCATTCACTGTTCGCTGTATCAGTTTCGTAGGCAATAGCATTGGAAGCACAGAGTTCCGTGACAAAAGCAGTGGTGATGCAGACGGCAATGCAGTTCATTTATATAAATACATCATGTCGTTCCTGACAAGGAATCTTCGTCATATACAGGTGGAACGGGAGTTTAACAGTCAGGGAGAGTTGGAGGTGTCTTCTGCAACATTATCAGAGATTGTTGTCAATTCCATCCTGCACCGTTCGTATGTGATTGAGGCACCTCTTCGTGTGTTTATCTTCGACAATCGAATAGAGATTCATAGTCCAGGCTTATTGCCTGAGGGGGTCAACATGGAAAGTATCAAGCATGGAGTGTCAGTCCCTCGCAACAAACTTTTGTTCAATCATGGCATCCATCTTCTGCCATATACAGGTGCTGGCAGTGGCATTATAAGAGCCATGCAGTTCACGCCGGGCATCAAGTTCACCAATGACGAAATGCTGAATGAGTTTGTGGTGACAATTGAGCGTGAAGGTATAGAAGTTGATGATAGAGTTAATGATAGAGATGACAGAGATAACAAGCTGAATGACAATGGTAATTCAAACAGTCAACAAAATCAAAATGATAGAGTTGATGATAAAGAAAGAGTAGGTGCTTCTAATTACATTCCTTACAAGAAATTAGATGGCATTCAGAAGGACATTATACAGTTCTGCAACATTCCCAGAAGTGCCCGAGAAATTCTGGAGCATATAGGCTATAGATACCATCCAAGTCACTTGGTGAAATTCATAAAACCATTATTGAGCATGGGCTACATCGAGATGACAGACCCCGATAAACCCAACAGCAGGAATCAGAAATACAGGAAGGTCTCTAAATAAAATATAGATATAGCAAGAAATAAATGCCACTAAAAATTTGTAATTTTGTATTCAGAAAATAGAAAATCAATATGTCAGGAATGAAAATATACAAAGGTGAGTTTGACAAACAACTCGAACTCCTCTTGGCTCCGGAGATAAAAGCCGGCTTTCCCTCTCCGGCGGTATTATCAAAACCTTATGATAACTGAGCGAAGAGCTAATCCGAAAGATAGAAGCTTCTGTAAAGAGCATGTCTATAAGGGAATTAGAGGCCCTATATTATGAACTGATAAAATATTGTATCTTTGTAAATATTTTGACATTATTAGCCGTCAGCTATAACCAAAATAATTATGTATGATTCTCTATTCGCAAAAAACAAAAATTCATTAGATATGAAATGCATTATTCTGTTGGTAATAATATCATTTTGCTGTTCTTTTAACTTATATTCTAGATGGTATGATGAAAAGTTTCAAATACATCCGGATTATGGTTTTTTTAAAGTGGAATTGGATACCCTCTCTGGTATTCCTGATGTACTAAAGTTTGTTACTAGGGGAACATATAAAGGAATAGTTGGAAGGAACTATCCAATATTTCGTCTTGTGGAAAATAATGATAGTCTGACGCTGAAATTAAGATATAAGGTAGATATGTGTAAATATGCATGGGTTGTCGTATTTACATATAATAATGCCCAGATTGTCGTGAAAGCTGACACTTTTAATCTACCCCTAAGGGATGAATGGACAGATATCTCTCTTTCAGTCTATGCGAAGGATGCTGCATTCTTGAATATAAATATACAAACAGAAGGGGAATGCCAGGCTCCCTACGGTCAATTGTATATATCAAACCTCCAACTTTTTAACGGTGAAACCTTATTGAAGCCAGACATTGATGATGTACTGGTAGAACAGATAGATTCATCTAGTGTTATTTCCTCATTAGGAATGTTGGATTTGCCCATAATGGACAAGCGGATACTTGCATTGGGCGAGACATCACACGGAACAGAAACTCTGTCGCAGAAGGTGTTCTCTCTGATGCAAGAGCGTATCATAAAACACAACTGCAGGCTGGTGATGATGGAGTTCCCGATGGAATACTCTCTCCTTGTAAACAGATACGTACAAGGTGATGAACATTTCAGTATAGCAGATATATCGGAATTCATACAGACGACATCGCTACAGTCAAGCCCTTTCATATCTTTTATACAGTGGCTTAGGGATTTCAACGAGAGAAACAAGGATAAAGTTACGTTATTGGGTTTTGACCCGAAAGAGCATTTCCCTTTCGATAAAAGAGTATGTTTATGCAAATTGCTTTGCAATCTGAATGTCAAACATTATCCGTCCGTTGATACATTGTGTGTGAAAATCATGGATACGGATATGGCTGGAAAGGATATTCTTCCCATATTTGAAAAGAATGAGGAATTAAAAGAAATGTTACTTCTTCCAGAGCGTACCCTGATACGCTATAGCATAGAAGGGTGGGGGGGAGACCGTTCTTCTATTCGAGACAGTTTAATGGCGGAAGTTGCTGAATTGTCAGTTGACGGTTTTCTCTCATCGGGTGAGACGGCAACGTTCTATGCACACTTTGGCCATGTTGGATACCGTTCCAGCTATATTATATACGGTTTTAATTATCATTCCATGGGAGAAATTCTGAAGAATAGATATGCTGATGCTTATGCCTGCATTGCTTTGTCGGCATTTCAGGGTTCTGCACATTTTAGTAATGGGGGTATGTCAAAAATTTTGCCCTTACAAAAGGCTCCTGTTTCAAGTATTGAGTATCAGCTGAGTAGATTCAGGAAGGATGAGGTTTATTTCGACATGAATGCTTCGCCACATATGCAAGTTTGTCAGTTGAGATGTACTGGGAGTAACTATACGGACAAACAGTTCCTTTGGCAGATGCCTGGTGCCGCAATGGATGGGCTAATTCTGTTCCGGGAAGCAGAACCGCTTTACAAACCAAATAATCTGCTTGATTCTGCTCAGTCTGCATTCTTCAATAGATACGCTGAGATGCGACAAAAAGTAACAACACTAAAGAAATCTGCTAACAAACAATAGAATTGCTAATAACAGGTTTTGAGATAAATGATTTTCTCTACTTGTAACAAATATTATTAAAGAAAGAGAATAAATTCATATAGATTTTTATGAAACATCCATTACCTATACCATCTACACCCATAGATTATGTAATACCTTATGTGGATTGTAGTGACGAGAAGTGGCTCGTGGAGTATAAGAGGCATGTGTCAGGACCAAGTGGCTATTGTTATATGGTTATATACAGCAGGAGATGAAAAGAAGGCTTTTGATTTCATTGCTAGGTATCATCGTTCTGATACCATTAGGCCTATGTTCTAGGCAAATCAGCTGGCTACCTAAAGAGACAGGTGATGCACTCTGGGCTATGATGGTGTTTTGTTTTTGGCGTATCATCTTAGTCAAAAGCAAACTACAGACAGTTGCCATTGTCAGCCTGGCACATTCATTTATAGTGGAATTTTCACAACTCTTACGTTGGCAATGGCTTGTGTCATTCCGAAACACATTTTTTGGCCACATGATGTTAGGACAAGGTTTCCTTTGGACAGACCTTGTGGCTTATGTAGTAGGAATAACTATTATATTTGGGGTATTCAAAGAACTTGAAAGATAATTAACGAGATAGTCGCTAAAAGGAAAAACAGTATGACAAAGCAGAATCAGATAGTAGCCTTTCCTATCATAGATGGGAGAGTAAGTCATTACTTTGGAAAGGCGCCACAAGTATATATTGCCACAATTGTTGAAGGTAGGAAAACATATTCTACAGTGATTGATTTGCCCAAGAGTAATAAAGGGGCCAAGCAGCTATTCCTAAGAGATTACGGCTGTACTGATGTCGTATGCTGTAATATAGGCACGGAAGACAGGAATAAGCTTCACACCTTAGGCATCAGAGTCTTTTCAGGCATACAAGAATGGCCCCCAGACAGAGTTTTAGAAGTCCATCTCGGTATAAAGTATCGTAATTATAAGATAGTCACGCTCTGCGGAAGCACCCGCTTCAAAGAGCAGTTCATGGAAGTTCAAAAGCGATTGACATTGGAAGGATGCATTGTCATCAGCGTAGGCATGTTCGGACATTCAGGAGATGAAGAAGTATGGAAGCCAGGCGTAAAGGAAATGCTCGATGACATGCACTTGCGAAAGATAGACCTTGCCGACGAGATATTTGTCATCAATGTTGGCGGTTACATTGGTGAGAGCACGAGGAGAGAAATCGAATATGCGAAGAATAATATGAAAAAAGTAAATTATCTAGAAAAAAACCGATTGGTAAATTTGCCAATTAGATAATAAGTTGTATCTTTGCAGCTGAGAAACATAATTTGTGGCGACAACACATAAAATACGGCTTGATTATATTATATAACGAACAAGAATTATGAAAACTCAAGTTACCTGGATTGACCACAAGCGATTGTTGGTCGAAACTCCGCAAGGAGACGATTTTGTAGTTGGTTTTTTCAACGAAACCCACTACATTATTGAACATCAATCAGTATTTAAGATTTCTGAGGTTTTAGCATTCCTCTTTGATACATATTACAAAGGGGATAGTGATGTAATCATGGGGGAAATCAATAGACAGTTGCTAATTCGTCGTATTGGCATGATTGATTTCTTCAGTTCTTACGAAAAAACAGAGAAGGATGACGAGCGAGTCCGTATAGGACAACGCATCAAGGAGATTCGTCAAGAAAAAGGACTTGATGCCAAAACGCTTGCATCAGTGGCAGGAATAGATGCTGCCAATCTCTGTCGTATTGAAGCCGGAAAGTATTCGGCAGGATTTGATATTCTGTCGAAGATAGCTAAAGTTTGCGGCAAGAAAATTGATTTCGTAGAATTAGAACCGAACGACCATGAGTGCATTATTAACAATCGGACTAGATAAGGATGGCAGAGAGGTAAAAATAGATGAAGCGGCACATGGAAAGGATTGCAATTGCTTTTGTCCAATATGCAAAAATCCTCTTGTTGCAAAGAATAGAGTACCCCTTGAACATGCCAAACGTGAACATCATTTCGCCCATCAAAAAGGTTATCTTTGTGATGCCAACGATGAAACAGTCCTTCATCAGTTTGCGAAAGAAATCATATTTGAAGAAAAAGCTTTAATGCTTCCTATATCAAGAAATGGAAACAGACCTTCAGGACTGGTTCATTTTCGAGATGTTGCTTTGGAAAAAAGGGATGAGCAGTTTGGCATCCGTCCTGATGCAGAAGCGATACTAGAAAACGGTGAGAGATTACTTATCGAGTTCATGGTGTCGCATGAAGTGTCATCAAAGAAACGTAGGATTATCGTAGATAATAAACTCAATTGTATAGAAATAAATCTCAATTACGTACAGTTAGACAAAGAAGCAATACGTTCCTTTTTGCTGAAAGAAACCGAAGATCGGGAATGGATTGGCCCAGCAGAAAAGAAAGGAGAATCTGGTGACAGTTATTCTTTCTATCAAAGAAATCCAATTCATTTTAAGGTTCTGGATTATATCAAAGAACAATTTGACAGTGGTAATCTCAACATTGTATGGAATGGAAAGAAATACAATCTTAAATCATGGGGATATGATGTATGTGAGCCATCAAAAGAGTTCAAAAAATTCAGGATGGATTTATTGATGCTTCGAAGTCAAAAGAAAGATGATGGTAAAATTGCTATTTCAGTGAGAGGCAGACGAAGGAATAGCGAGCACAAGACTCCGAGAGGGCTGAGGGTTATAGATATTATTGTCCGCAATGATAGTGATTATCATCGATTGACAGAAGGTGATTCCCTAACTCTCGTATGGGATGATATCACCATTATCTTTGAAGGCTTTCAACATCAAATGCAGACCTATGACAATTATCATTACGGACAATGGAATAACTACATGATTCCGTCAACTCCCATTGAAACATACTGGGATTGAGGGAATTTTTCACATCCGATGAACAAGGTATCGAAGGCATCTGTGCCATCGGTACGGTGTTCGAGGAGATCCTCTTCCGACTCAGCCAGTTTCTCACCGGCTTTATTCTTGTGAAAGCCATTACGTCCTCGTGTCACTCCTGCAGCCTGAATAGCGAGAATCAGGTCATCGTTATTCTGCCTGTTGAACATCGGCATCAGGCGTTGTTTCCCGGCAAAAGCCCGATTGATGAGCAGGTATTTCTCATCATGCTTCATCGGATTGCCGAGATACACCTCCACCACCTCCCATCCCCTACACTCGAACTCATGCACAATGACCCAGCGGAAGTCCTGATCATTGACGGCATAGTTGGAGCCAAGGGCTGTGGCATCATAATAGAAGATGACCGTCTTATTCTCATGGTAGGCGTAATAGTTGCAGAAGTCATCGACAAGAGCAGACAATTTCCGCTCAAACTTGACGAAGAAGGACTTCAGCACCTTCAGCCTACGTCCAGAGGGCTGTCCGGCTACAAGCCAGTTGATATTAGCATTGTAGTCCATACCGATGCAAATAGGAGCCTGTCTATTCAGGTCCTTGTCTGCCCTGCAATCCATCGCCGAATCATCGAACTCATACCCGAGGCTGTCCAGGTATTCAAAATCCGAAGCGTTGTACTTGTGACCCTCCCGCATGGATGAGTAGAAACCATCCTTGCGTATGCCTATCCGCTGACAGAGAATTGATGTCTGGAATGTCAGCGGAGTCAAGTCACGCTTCATCTGGCGGATATAGTTCTCTCCAAGCAGTTCGATGTTCTCGATGCTGGAGTATTCCTTGTAATAGACAGCCACCGAGCGCATCTTATTGAGCTGAGTGTCAAGCCTACGTAGATAACTTCGCAAATGCTTCGGCACCTCCTTTCCCTCCTTGCGCATTTCGCGTATGCGCTCCTTCGTGTGCCATATCTCATAGAGCGTAGCCTTGATGCCCTCAATGAGATCCTTGTCCATCTTCTCGCGGTAATGAAGAAACCAAGACCCTCGCTGTGTCTGTGGCATATCAGAGAGAATCATCAAGGCATGGTTATAGCTGTGCTTCCCGAAGAACGTCTTGATACCACCATTAGCAGGCAACGTCTCATCCTTCAGCTTCTGGTAGTCTATGAACTTCGCTTCATCGACCAGCACCCAGGAAAGCGTCAAAGAGTTGGACGTACCCGGGCGGTCCTGACTGATAATGATAGCAACAGACCCATTGTAGAACGTAATGACATGCTCATAGTCAGAAGGTTCTATCAATGGCCTCTTGAATGCCTTGGGTGGCTTGCGCCCCACCACATAGTGAACACCCTTCTCATATCCCCATCTGCGCCAAGCAGTGAACAGTCCCGGCAGCGTATTGGTGAGACCGTGCTTGAATGTCGGAACCACGATGCCGCCCGTGCTGCCTTCCATGCGCTGCATATTACGAAGCACGAAAGGCGCGGCTATGGAGTCCGTCTTACCTGTGCGGCGCCCGGCAACAATGACAGTCGTATTGGCACCGATGAGCTGTGTCAATCGCTGCGGGTCATTGAAGTATATCTGTTTGGTAGGCTTTAGAGAGTTCAAGGGTTTAAGAGTTTAAGGGTTCAAGAGTTCAAGAGTTCAAGGGTTCAAGTCTTATTCGTCCTCATTGATTTCCTCGAAGTCGGCATAAGAACCAAACAGCTCCTCCTCTTCGAGGTCAGCTTCCTCATACTCAATATCATCAATATCAGCTGATTCAGCCCTGTACTTGGCCAGCAAGTCTTCCACGAACTTCTGCCTGTTCGGGATGGGCTTGATGCCCAGCACCGTCGGGTCTGAAGTCGCCGTAAAGGGCTGTATGACGATGAGATGATAAGGCAGAGCCGTTTCATCCTCTACATCGACGCGGTTGTATTTGGCGTAGGAAGTAGCCGCCCTTTCCATCGTCTTGGTGTCCTTGCGCTTTTTGGCCATCTGGTACGTCTCAATGATCATCTCATTGTAGCGCCACCGATGGAACTCACGTGAAGCCTCTGTCAGCAGCGGCACCAAAGCCTTGATGACGGCAAGGTCAGAGTATGCCTGTGACTTATGCACCGCAAAGCCACGGGCCAGTTCCTCCTCGATAAACTGTCTGTCCTTGGCATCCGGGTTGGCCAGCACCCAGTTATACATATCGCGCAACCTGAGTACACGGGCCACCTGAGCCTCCGTGTACTCCTTCTGCAATTCCTCAACGGGTGTGAAGAGATCCTTGCGGCAGATGTCTATGGTTGCGATGTTTGCCATTATTCGTCATCCTCCATATCGAGCAGGTTCTTGGCAGCATTCTCCAATGCCAACGGTGAGCCGACCTGTGCCAGCATCATCTCCTGTGTATGCAGCTTCACCTTCGAGGACGCTTTTCCCCGAAGGTAAGCCTTGGCCACATCACAGGAACGGTTCTTGATGTCCTCGCGTAGCTGTTCTGCGGGAATACCAAGGATGATGGCCATATCAGAAATAGGCAGGAAGATGGAGGCAAACTTCTCAATCTGCTCCAATTCGTTGGCTGAATAGGTCATGTAGCGGAACTGATTTATTGTGAATGAGGGAAGTCATGGACTCATGAAGCGTAGCAAAGATGCCAGGATCAGTAGTGACAAGAGCCGATTCCATGCGGTTGCCTCGTGTCAGGTTCTGCGAGGTGAGTACTGTCACCACCTCCCCACTATCTGCCTGAACAAGCAGCACCTTTGAATGGTTGTCTGCCAGATACACATGCTGCATCGTCTGGCAGATGAAG
>JAEEGK010012829.1_pt1 | contig 18981 bp, 11 predicted proteins | sample 8958771 | NCBI WGS metagenome assembly JAEEGK01 (sample SAMN16246547, study PRJNA631951) | gut metagenome | biome: gut microbiome; feature: rumen; material: SC-attached | host: Bos | place: Iran: Karaj | collected 2018-10
AAAAAAACTTAAAAAATATAAATAAATAATATAAATAAAAAATAATAATAGATAAATATATAAAACAAAAAGTTCCTCTTAGAAAAAATTTTTCAAAAAATAAAAAAATAGTAGTAGAAATAAATACAAATAATTCTAATAGTAATAAGAAAAATAATAAAAGTACTAATAATTTAATAAATAATCGTTTAAATCAATTAACAAAAAAAAAAACAGATATAAAAAAAGATATTAATATTAGTAGATTAAAAACAACAAGAAATAGAAATTTAAGTATGAAAGATATAGATAATAATATATCATATACTTCAAATTTTAAAATATTAAATAGTACAAATTCAAATAAAAGTAAAATAAAGAATGAAAATATAATAGTTAAAAAAATATTTCATTCTAATAATAATCAAATAAAAATAAATAAAATAAAAAATCCAACATCACCAACTTATTTTTCTAATACATCTAGAAATATTAATTTAAATAAATTAATTCGTCCAATAACAAAATTAAATTCATTAAATAATAATGAATCAAATATTATAGAAATAAGTGCTTTAGAAAAAAAATATAATAAATTATTTAATTCAAATGATAATAATAAAATTTCTACTTCAAGAAATATTTCTTCAAAAGGAAATTATACTTCATTAAGTGAAGTAACTAAACCTAATACTTTAAATACTAAAGTTGAAAAAAAAGATGATGAATTAGAAGGTCCTGAATTAATTCATTTTTCTTTAGTTGAATTAATTCAAAAAGGAAGAAAAAAAATGGAAGAAATTGTATGTAATTTAAATAAGAATAATAAGTAATTTTTATTGGTTTTTTTAATATTTTTTTATTTTTATTAATATTTTATATTTAAAATTTTTGTATTGATATTAAAAATTATATAAATAAAAATACTTTTAAAATATTTATTTAAATAATTATTCTAAAAAATAAATTTAAAATGTTTAAATTTAATTAAATGATAATAAACCCCAAAAAAAAACTTTTTCAAATTATAATAATAACATTCTCAATAACATCTATATTATATATAATCTCAACAAAAAAAAATAAAAAAAAACAAGAAATTAAATTACGAAAAAATGACTATACAAATTCAATAAATTATATATGTTCCCATTCAAATGATAATTTACTTCCCTTATATGAAAAAATATCATTTCCATATAAAGATAACATCTTATCAATATTTAGTAAAGCAATAATAGATTTCATAATAACAAAAGATACAAAATATATAAAAGAAAATTATTTAAAAAGAATAAGTCGTTTTATAGGAATAATATTTATAATAATAATAGTAATATTATCATATATTATATGTTGGATTTGTTGTTGTTGTCCTTGTTGTTGTTGTAAACAAAAAAATGAAGAAAATTGTTGTCGTCAATTTTCACTTTTAATTGCAATTATAATGTCAGGTGCTTTAATTTCTTCTGGTTATTATGGAATGAATATGGAATATAAAATTATAGGTTCAATAAATGGATTAACTTGTACAGTATATAAATTTTTTTCTAATGTTTTTAATGGTGATGAATGTTATGAAAAACCAATTTGGAGTGGATTTTATCATATTACTGATTCTATTTTTAATACTGATAATATTATTTTAAATGCAAATTCTAAGAATTTAAAAATTATTGATAATATAAATAATATTAAAAATATTAGTTTTTATGAATATATTATTCAAGATGAAAAATTTATAAATGAAGAAAAAAGTAAATATGAAGATTTATATAATTTAAGTTTTATTAATCCTGATCCTAATTCAAATTCTGAAAATATAATTCCTGATTTTATTTATGAAATACCTAATTTTTTAAAAAATATTATTGATGATTTTGAATATAATATTAATCATCCTTTTAAAAGTTTAAATGATATTTCAGATTATATTCAAGTTATAAATTCAAATAGAATAAATATATTAAATTCATTAAATCATTCTTTAATAAAAATTAATCAATTTAGAGAAACTTTTACATATTTTGCTTATGATGCAATTACCAATAAAATTAAATATCAAAAGGTTTTTAATAAATATGGTAATGCTTTTTTTTCTTTTTTTTTCCCTATTTGTATTTCTATTGGTTCAGTAAATATATTTTGTTTATTATTTTATGTTACTTTTAATTTACAATGGACAAGAATTCCAATGTATGTTTTATGGAATATTGAAACTTTAATAATGATTATTAGTTTTATTTTTGGATTATTATTTAGTATAATTTATATGGAAGGAAAAGATGGAAGAGAAATTATTGATTATGCCCTTTCACCTTTAAATTTAAATAATAATAATTCAATTATTTTCAAAAATGAAGGAAAAGATTATTTAAATATTTGTTTTAATGAAAATGGAGATTTACAATATAAATTCAATTTGATAAATAATAATACTATTTTAGTTGATAAATTATATGATTACATTTCTATTATCGAAAATGATATTCAAATCATTTCTAGAGATTTAGATAATTTAAAACAAATTATAAAAAATTTTGAAAATTATTATGATTATATTGATAATAGTTATTATTATATAGATGGAAAAAAATATGAATTTAAAAATATTTTAGATGAATTAAGAAAATATTCTGATTCAGGATATGAGGGAAATTATTTAAGAAATAGAAATGAAATATATGATGTTTGGGTTTTTTCAAAAAAAAATTGTCCAAAAGGTTATAAATATTTATCAAATAATGATAATTATTTATCACAAAAAAGAAATTGCCTTTTATTTATTGAAAGGAATAAATTACCTTCAAAATATAAAAATACTTTAATAGATAAAGGAAAATATGATAATTTACAACAAGCATTTGAGACATATAATGAAACAATATTTTCTTATATTGAAAAAAATCAAGAAATAATAGAAAATAATATATTACCTTATTTTAAAGAATATTATGATAATTTAACTTTAATTAAAAATTTAATTGAATCAAATTTAAATGAAATTTATACAACAATTTCTCCTTTGAAAAATTTATTTGGAAAATATATTAAAAATAATGAATCAATTTTTTCTTTTGTAAATTGTAGATTTATGAGAAGAGATATTAATTTATTTTTATTTCAAATGGATAAATTAAGTGAAAATTCAGGTAAATTAGCAAGTATTAATTATACTGTTTCTTTTGCTTTAATGCTTTGTAATTTATTTTTCTTTTTTGTAATTATGAGATATCTTAAAGAAAAAAGAAAAATTGATATTGATGATGATGTTAATGATAATTATTCAGATAAAAGAATTCCAATTCCTGATAATCAAAGTGAAAATAAACAAATTGAAGAATTATTTAATAATCAAAATAAAAATTCTTCTAATCATGATTCAATAAATTAAATTTTTAAATATTATTTTTTAATATAATTAAAATGAATATATATTTTCAATTTTATAATCTTTTGATTTAATAATATATTAAAAAAGGAAAAAATATTATTTTTTTTTTTAAATAATATACTAAAAAATATATAAAAATTTGTTCTTTAGTTAATATAAGTCCGGCATGAAGCTCATATTTTATATTAATTAACTAAAAATAAAAATGAGAATAAAAAGAAACCCAAATATCTTTTATTTTGATTTTCCAAAAATATTCTCTTTAAGTAGCATCTTATTCATTTATAAAAATTATCGCGCCCCCTGAGGGGATCGAACCCTCGACCACCAGCTTAAAAGGCTGGCGCTCTACCGCTGAGCTAAAGAGGCTTTGTTAATAATTTTATTTTAAATAAAATATTTAACAAATATAATATATTATTGTAATTATAAAAGTATTATTTTTCTTTTCTATTATTTACATTTTTTATTTTTTCATAATTTAATCTTTTATATTCCTTTTTATTAATTATAATATTTGATTATTTGTTTTTAAAAAATCAATTAATATATAATTATATTTAAATTTTTTCAAATGTAATATTTTATTATTAGAAATATAAAACAATATAAATATTTAAATCAAAAATAAAATGAATAATAATGAAGAAAATGTTAATGAAATTAAAGAAATAATAAAAAATAAAGAAGCAGAAATTAAAAATATATTATTATTTAAGATTAATGAATTACAAAATGAATTGGAAAAAAAAAATAATGAATTAATTCAAGTTGAAAAAATTAAACAAGCATATAAAAATAATTTAGCATTAATAGAAGAAAGAGATAAAGATTTAAAACTATATGAAGAAAAATTAGATTCATTAACCAATTTATTAAATAATAAAGATAAAGAATTAGAAAAAATAAATGAAAAATATAATAGCATTATAAATAAAAAAGAACAAAAAGAAGAATATAATAAATTTGTAATGAATAATCTAACATCAAAACATAAAGAAGAAATTAAAAATTTAGTTGAAGAAAACGATAAATTAAATAATCAAGTAAAAATATTAAAAGAAAAATTAAATGATATTGAATTAAAAAATAAAAGTCTACAATTTGACTTTGAAGCTGATAAAAAAATCTTAGAAGATAAATTTATAAATTATGAAAATCAAAAAGAAAATTTAATTAAAGAATCCAAAATAAAAAAACAAAAAATTAATGAATTAACTTATTTAATTGAAGAAATACAAAATGATAATTTATTATTAGAAAAAGAAAAATTAAAAGTTGAAAACAAATTAAAAATACAATTAAATAAAGATGAGCAAAATGAAAATAATATTTCAATGTTAAATCAAAAAATAAAATCTACTCAAATTGAATTAAATCATTCAAAAGCTGAAAATAATAGATTAAATTATAAAATAGAAAATTATATAAAAGACATAGAAAAATTAAAGGAAAAAATTTTTTCTTATAAAAAAGAAATTCAAAATAAACAATATGAGATAGATAAAGAACAAAATGAAATAAAAATATTAAACTCAAAAATAAATGATTTAACCAATACAATTGATAAAGTATTAAGTGAAAAAACATCAGGAATAAAAGATTTTTCTTTAAAATCATATTATGAAAATATTAATAATCTAAGAGTTGAAAATTTAAATTTAAAAAAGGAAAATGAAAAATTGAATAAAAAAATAAAAGATTTAGCAAATATAAGTATAAATTTAAAAGAAAATAAAGAAAGTAAAGAAAAAAAAGAAAATGAAAATATATTACATACAAATACAAGAAGTGTTGAAGAATCACAAAATTTAGTTGGTTATTTTCTTAAAGGAAATAAAGAAATTAAAATTGAAGATAATAATCCTTTAATTAATCAATCAAATGATAAAATTGATAATTTTGAAACTTTTAAAAATGAAGTTAATTATATTCAAGAAATTAATAGATTAAAAGGAGAAATAAGTGAATTTAGTGAAAAGGTTGATTTATTAACTAATCAATTATATGAAAATGAAAAAAAATATAATGAATTAGAACAAATATATAATAATGAAAAAGAAAAATTAAAAAAAGAATATGAAGAAAAAATTAAAAAATTAAGTAATGAAAATAAAAAATTAGTTAAATTATGTAGTCAATTAAAAATTGATTTAAATAGAATGGAAAATTTTTCCTTTTCTAATGGCAATTTTAATACTATGAGAAATTCTGATTATGGAAATTTTACATTAACAAAATTAAATAGTAATAATGATTTTAATAACAATTACATTGAAGAAAATGAAAAAGAAGAAGATAATCAAAGTACAAATAATATTATAAATACAGAAATAAATGAAAAACCAAATTCAAATAATATAAGTGTAGAAAAAAATAATAAATCTAATTTAAATGATAATATTAATATAGAGGAAAATAATAATTCAAATATAAAAGATAATTATATTAATAAATCAAATTTAAATAATAGTAATAATAAAATCAATATATCAAATAATTCAATTAATGATGAATTTGAAAAAGAAACACCTTTAAAAAAATTAAAATTAATAAAAAGAAATAAAATGCCTGAAGAAGTTAAATCACATTCTCCATTACTTGGAATGGATTATTAAATAAAATAATTTAAACAATATATTAATATATATTTTTAAATAATATAATTAAATTCATCCATAAATTCAAATTCTTCAATAGTTCCAGTTCTATTTCTATCTAAATGAATAAAAACTAAGTTGAATAGTTTAATATAAGTAGTATCAATTTCAAAATCTTTAAATAATTTTAATAAATCTTCTTGTGTAATTTCTCCTTTTTTATTTGAATAATTTTTAAATAATAATTTAATATCATTTAAATATCCACTTAATGTTTCTCTTAAATTATTTTTAGTTCTTTCATTTTCAATTATACTTTCTAATACTCTATTTAAATAAATAATAGTTCCTTCATTAAAATAAGGATATTTATTATTATTTAAATTTATTTTTTTTTCACTTATTTGCCTATATTCTTTTTCAAATGGAATTAATAAATCAAAAAAATTATTCTCATCAATATAATTATTATGCATTAAATCACCTCTTCTCATTAATAATTTAATATCGTTTTCATTTATAACAATATTAGAAATTGGTTTGAAAATTATTTTAAAATAATTTATTAAATTTTCATATGTTATATTTTTATTTAAAGTAAATAATAAAAATGCATCTTTTATATTAAAATCTGCTCTTAATATTAAATCAACTTTGGCTTTTTCAATAAAATCTTCTGCAGACATAAAAATTTTAAAATATTTTTTAACTAATTGTTTAAATAAATTATTTGAATTTTCCTTATTTAATTGTTTTAATATTAATCCAGATGTATAATTTCTATTTGGGTTTAACAAATTGTTCATATAATCATTTTCTGTATTAAATAATATATTAAAATCTTCAAAAGTTATATTATTATCTCTATTTATGTCTAATCTTCTTAAAATTGCATTTATATCTTCTTGTTCAAAATATATTAAATTACATTTTAATAAAAATTTTTTTAAATTTTCTTCATTGATTTCACTTTCATTTTCACTTATTGTATTAAACATTTTTTTACAATCAAAATTTTCTATTTGTAATTTAATTCTTGTTTTAATATTTTCAATTAATTTAAATTCTTTCATAAATAAATTATTTAATAACAATAAAGTTGTATTATCTAAAAATTGAATATCAGAATTAATTCCTGTTCTACTATATAAAAACCTTTTTAATTGTAGATTTGAATTTGGAATAAAAAAATTAATAAATTCATCATAAGTTAAAACGTTATCTCTTTTATAATCATATAAATAAAATAATTGTTGAGTATCTTGATCATTAATTCTTAAATCATTATTTATAAAATTATCAAAATCTTGATAAGTTAAATAATTATCTGAATAATTTTTTTTTGATATTATATAATTAAATAAAGATAAAGGATCATATTTTAAATCTTGACATAATAATTCTCTTCCAATATCAATTAATCTTTCATCTTCACTTAAACCTAATAAAATATTTCCAAAAGAATTTAAAATAGGATTTGTTATACTCATTAATTTAAAAAAAAATATTTTTAAATTATTTTAATTTTAAATATTCTAATATATTTAAGAATATAATTTTTACTATTTAAATATTTTTAAATTAATAAATAATTAATTAAATTTATTGCAATTGATTAACGTTGTCTCCTGCAATTAAAGTTTCTTCCTTATCTTCTTTCCCAGAAACTGTCATAGATAAAGCTATAATTTGAGCAAATAAATTATCTTTATTTTTTTTATTTTTAAAGTAAATATAGCCAATTATTAAACCAATACATAAAAAGAGAGTTAAAATAATAATAAGAAATAATTTAATTAAATTAGAATGGCCTTTATTATTTTCTTCTTCAAGTTCTGCTTGAGTTGGTTTAATTTCAACATTAAAAGGATTATAAATTGATTTATAACCAAATAATTCTCCTGTTTCTGATTGTACTGTTATAAAAATAATTGAAGCAAGATTTTTTAATTCAAATTCAATTTCAATTTTACTTTCTCCATTTGAAATATATTCTTTTGATGATATCATTTCTTTTTCAATTAAAGCAAAAGTTTTTCCTGTTGTTCTTAATAAATAATTTGCTTCAAATTCTTTTATTGAATAAATTCCTTTTGTTGGATTTTTATCTTTTAATAATGGTGGTATTGATAATTTTAATTTTTTATTATTTTTATCTGTTTTTACAATTTCAACTTTTTCATCTTTTAAATTATAATTTGATTCTTTTAAAGTTACTAATCCTGTATTATATCTAAATGAAAACCCATTATTTACTTTATTTATACTTGGCCCTTTTTCAGAATAAAAAATAAGTAAAATTGAATCATCATTTTTTACATTAACTTTTAAATATATTTTACCATTTTTAGATAATTTTTCATATTTCATTTTTTCATTAAAGTTTGGATATTTTGTTAATTTATATAATACTCTTTTTTCATTATTAATTGCTATTTCAATATACATTATTTCATGGGATTCTTTTTCTTTTTTTAATCTATAAATCACATTATGATTTGATAAAATTGATTCTAAATTACCATTTATATAATAATTTATTGGTGTTATAATATGAGTATTATTAGTTGAAGATACAAAAATAAAATTATTAACTCTTTTATATATATCTTTATTATTTACTGATTTACTTAATTCTGTATAAATAATAGTTGAATCGCGATTTTTTGCTAAATCAGATTTAGAGATAAAAACTTTACCTAAATATGTATGTTGATCAAAATATCCTTTTATTTTATTTGATGATAAATCTATAACTTCATTATTTTTTATTTTTAATAATTTATCTGTATTAATTAAATATGAATTCAATTCAAATTCAATATTTCTTGTATTAGAATTTTCTTTTACAACATCTATAATATTTATATTAATAATATATTCATTATGATCATTAATAGGTATATTTGTATAATATCCATATGGGAAATCTTGTTGAATAATACTTTGAGTAAAAGAACCAAATTCTACTTTATTAATATTTTTTTTTAATCTAACATTATAATATATTAAACCAATAAAAAGGTTTTCAAATTTATTATTAATTACTAAATTTTTTTCTTTACTTATTGTATCAATTAAATAACAACTTTTTCTATTAATAATATAATTTTTTTCCAAATCAAAACCCATTATAGCTTCATTATCAATTCCTTGAATATTTATTAAATAATCATAATTATCAAATTGAATTGTTAAATTTTTATCTTTAGGTAAAACTAATAAATGATTTGAAAAAGGAGAAACCATTCTTTTTCCATATTGATCATTTATTGAATGATAGAAAATAATATTATTTTGAATTGGTGAATATACAAAAATTAACAAATAATGTTTATCACTTCCTCTTTTTTCATAAAAATAATTTTTATCTAATAATTTACTTTCATTTAAAAATTGTGAATAACACATAATATTTTTACATGATTCATATTTTACAACTTCAACTAAATTTTTATAAATTTTTAAATTAGTTGGAATTTCAGATTTAATATAACCATAAATACCACTTGAATTATCATAATTAAATAAAGGAATAATAAAATTACAATAATTATCATTGAAAATTTTACAATATGTTTGAGTATCAGAATTAACTTCAATAATCTCTAATTTATTAGAATATAAAGGACGTACTCTAAAAAAATATTGTGATAATTTATTATCAAAATTTTTTGGATCCACATAATCAAAAATAGAAGTTCCAATTGAGAATCTTAAAACTCCTTCATTTAATTTAACTTGTTTATTTAATAAAGTATTTGAATTTGTATAAATATTTAAAACATTAATACCTTGTCCATAAATTTCAAATGCACTTTCTTTTTTAATTGGAATATTATTATTATCATTTATTAACATAAGAGTAGAACTACTATAAAATTCAATATTTATTCCATGTAAATTATTATAATCAAATTTAAATTCATAATAATCTTGATGAGTGTCATTTTTTTTTGATATGACACCTGTAATTAATTCATTTAAAGGGATTGTAATAAATTTAATTAAATTTAAAGTACGAACATAAATATTAAATTCAAAATTATAAATACTATATTCATTTGCATATTCATCAGTTGATTTAATACCAATAAATAAAAAACAACCTTTATTATAACAATTTTCAGTTGAAATTTTTGTATATTTTAAAATTTTATTTATTGAATCATATTCAAATCCTTTTCCTTTTGTATCAAATTCATTTGGTAATTTTATCATATCATACCATGATGTATCAGTTGTATCAATTCTCCAAAGTTTTGCAAACATTTTTCCATTTCCTCTTTTATAATCTATTTTTACTTCTCCTTCTTCATTTTTTTCTATTGGAATTCCAAAATAAATCATATCTTTTTGACTAATTACAATATTTTTAAATGAATTTTTTCTTAAAATTATTGGTTTTTTTTTACTTGATATAAATATTAATTCCATAGGAATAATTCTATTTAATTTATTCATTGGTTTTAATATAATTGTAATATTACAATAATTATTGTTTTTACAAATTCTTACTTCTTGTTCTTTAATAACAAAATTTGAAGAAGGTCCCATTATAGTTGAAATAACAGTTTCATATCCTTGAATATTAATATCCACATTAAAAGTTGCTTTTGTAAACATATTTAATTTAATATTAATATTTCCATCATCTTTTGAATAAATATAAGGTATTTTTAAAGTTTTTGAATCATCAATTGTATTATAAAAAATCGGTAAAGTAAATTGTGATTTTAATAAAGATTTAAAATTTTCACCTGATAAAATATAAAAGAAACATTTATCAATTTTTGAATTTTGTTTTACTGTATATGATATATAATTATTAACAAATCTAGGATCATTATTATAAACAATATCAATATAATCTCCATTAGGTGATTTTGATATTAATCTTGATTCACTGGTTACTTCAATTTCACAATTAATTGGAATAAATGTAGAATAATATGGATTATTATTATTTAATCTTTCTAAATGTTGAAGAATAAAAACTCTTTCTTTTTTATTTCCATCAATAAAGGATACTTGAATATTATTTTCATATATTTTTGTTGGATTGATTGAATTTATAAATTTATATGAATATATAAATAAACTTTTTTCTTTTCCATATATTGTTACTTCAATAGTATTTTCTGAATTATCTTTATTTTTTGGTTTAATTATATATATTTCATTATTATCTATAATATTTTTATCTATTTCTATAATATTATCTTTTTCTGGTATAATATCCATATGTGCATTTCCTGCAAGAATAATTAAATTAATTTCTAAAAAAAAATCTTTTAAATCATCTTTATTTATTGTTATTGAATATGATTGAGTTTCATCTTTTTTAATACTACTATATATCAATTCACTATCTTTTGGTTTTTTTATTGAATTTTCATAATCAATATCAATATATTGTTTTTCTGCATTTAATTGACATTTTATTAATATTAATAAAATGAATGATATTATTTTATAAATCTTCATTTTTTTATGATTTTATTTATTATTTAAATAAATTAGAATAATATATAAAATAAATAAATTTATTTATTATAGATAAATGTTTTAATTTTTATAAGATTGAAAATTAGATTTTTATTATTTTTTGAAGAATATATTGTCAAAATAATTTAGAAAGAAAAAAAATACAAAAATAATATTTTTAAAAGATTGGTTATTTTTAATATATTTATATTTATATTTTTAAATAATTTAATAATTGAATGTTTTAATTTTTAAATTTGATAAATTATGAAATAAAATAAATGAAAAGAAATTTTTCTGCATTAGATAATAATATATACAATTATAATAATCATCATAGAAGACATGAAAATAAATCATTTTATATAGAAAATTCAACAGAAAATATAGACAATTTTTTAGGAAGGAGTTTCATTCAAAGACAAAATGTAAAAAAGAAAAACGGACATGTAACTTTATTTCAAAGGAGAGCTGAAAGAAAAGAAGAAATTGATAGAAAAACACCAGAACATAAAAAAAATGATGAAAGATATTTAAAAAGAATTAATGATTTAGAAAAAGAAATAAAAAAATTAAAATCTAGTAATAATAATAATAGTTTTTATGATAGTAGTAATAATTTAATTACTAGTCATAATTATAGTAATTATGATGAGATTAAAAAAGAAAATTTTTTATTAAGAAAAATAATTTCTGAACAAAAAGAAAAAATAAAAAAATTAGAAAACATTATAAATTCAAATAATATAAATAATTTTAAGGAAAAAGAAGAAATGTATTTACAAAAAATATATGAATTAGAGTCATATAATAAACACTTAAATTCATTAATTTCATACTCAATAAACTCAAACTCAAATTCAAATAAAAATGAAGATAATATTTATAATTTTTTTAATACTAATAATAATGAATATGAAAATGAAATTCCTCAAAAAAACATAATTCATAAAAAAAATATATCTCAAAAAATTACAAAAAAAAATTATAGAATAAAAACAAATAAATCACTTGAAAATTTAATAAATGAAAGAGAAATGTTAATAAAAAATGCAAATTATACTGATAATGATCCAATAATAATCCATTTAAATAATAAAATTGATAAATACAAAAAATATATGTAAATAACTATTTTATCTATTAATATATATATATTAAAAAAACTAACTTTTTTTTGTAAAAAAAGATTTATCTTATGTTTTTTTAATAACAAAAACACCATGATCAGTAGTAATAGCATAATATAGATTATTAAAAGAAATATAATAAGGAAATCCAGAAGAAAAAAAAGTTTTATCTTTATAATCTTTTTCAATATTTTCTATTTTATATAAATTGAATAAACAAATTTCTTTTTTATTATGATAAACATTAACATTACCATCAATATCTAAAGTTGCAATAAAAATATTATCATCATCATTATCATTATTAACTTCTTTTATAACTTTTTTTGGAACAGAATTTAATTTTCTAATAGTATTATCATTATATAAATAATTTTTACTATTAATACTATATTTATCATTAGTTTTATTATTTAATCTAAGATAAACAGGACCATTATTACTATCATTTTTATTTGCATTTGATTGATTAATATTTTCTTCATTATTTTCTTCATTATTTTCTTTCATATCTTTATTAAAATTATCAAAAGAATTTTCTTCATCATATATTTTCATTCCATTAATATAAACATCACTTGCAATAACTTCATATCCAATATGAGTAAATTTTTCAATAATATTAAAAGAATCTTTTGTAAATTCTATAATTTCACATTGATTATAATTTCTACATAAAAATATTTTATTATCAGGTATTAATTTCATATGAGAAATATGTCCAAAATCTTTATTAATAAAATGAACAATCATTGGAATTCTTGTAAGAGTATAATAAATACAAATTCTTCTTTCATCTTTTGATTTATAATCTAAAAATAAAAATCTATCTCCATCAAAATCAAATGGTACATTATAATTAGTCATTTCAATTGTTCCGTTTATAACATTTAAATTTTTTAAATCTTTATTAATATAAAAAATTTCTTTATTTTCAATTGGAGTAAATTCGGCAAATTGATTTCTTAATAATAAAAAATATTTTCCTGACATAAAACAAAAAGTATTTTCACAAAATTGAATATGTTGATTTTCATTAGGATAATTTTTAATTTTTACAAATTGAAAACCTGAATTAGGATCATTAGAATTATAATCTTTTATTCCTTCAAATTTAACTATTTCTAAATCACCAATTGAAATATTTATAGTATCAAATGATTCAAAAGAAAGACAAGGAATATTTTCAGAAGCTAAAGATATTAAAAGTGTTGATTTTGGATATGGAATTTCTTTTGAAACTTCATGTATATCAATATTTTTATTTATTGTATTATCTGTATTATTTAAACTTTTATTTGGTTCTTGAATTGATTTTTTTTGATTTACTCTACCTAATATTACATTTCCCATTATTGTACCAAATAATATTAAATCATCAAATATATCTATTGAATTTATTGCGTCATTTGTATGAATTGGAATGAATAATACATTTAAATAATTTTTTAAATGATTATTTGTTTGGGTTTTATTGTTTTTTTGTTTTTTTTCATTCATTTTTTTTAAGTTGTTTATTTAATTTTTAAAATTATTTTAACTTTTTTATAAATCATTAATAAAAGAGATATTAATAAACTTCAATATAAAAAATTATTTATAATGGAAAAAAATATTCTCAATAAATATTATAACTCAAATGATTCAGAAAAAAAAAAAAAAAAATAAAAATAAAAATAATAGTGAGCAATATAAAATTCATTCTACAACCTCTTCATTAAATTTAAAATTTGATAATATATTAATATTAGATGATGAATTTGATGAAAATTCTTTAAATAAAGAATGTAAGAAAGAAAATGAAGAAAAAGATTCTAAAAGTAAAATAGAGATCTGTGAAATTATTGATATTTTTTATTACGAAGAAGAAATTGATGAAAATAATAAGGTAATTAATAATGTATTTTTAAGCAAAAAAAAAAATAGCTATTCAAATTAATAGTTGAATATTTCAATATTTTTATATTTATTTTTATTATTATATATAATTTAATATAATAAATTCAACAACATGAATTTTCATTTGTATTTTGATTAACTTTAATTTTAATTTTTTCCCTATTATTATGTTTAATATTAAGAATTTCCTTAGTTAAACAATCAAAAGATATTGAAATATTTTCTCCTGTTTTTGCTGAAGTTCTAAACCATTTAATATTAAATTGATTACAAAAAATATTAATATCATTATCATGAACATTAATAGGTAAATCAGATTTTGTACCAATAATAATTAAAGGAAAATTTTTAATTGAATATTCTTTAAGTGAATTTAACCAAATATTTAAATTATGAAAACTTTCTATATTATTACTATCAAATAATAACATAACACCATCTGCATTTCTATAATAATTTTGAGTGATTGATTTAAATCTTTCTTGTCCACATGTATCCCAAATTTTAATTAAATATTTTTTTCTATTTATTTCTTTTATTTTTCTATATAATTCAATACCTAATGATGGAATAATATTTTCTGTAAAATGTCCATTTATATATCTCTTCATTAATGTAGTTTTTCCTACTTTTGAATCACCTATTATTATTATACTTATTGAATCTTCATATTTTTGAATATTATTTTTTAACATTATCTCAAATTTTAATTTAATTACTTTTTTTTTATTTTATATTCTGTTTTATTTTTTTTATTGTTTATGACTTTTTTTATTTAGTTTTAATTTAATTATTGATTTTATAATCATAAATATTTTTTATATTAATAGAATTATTTTTATTTTTAGTTTTGTTTATTTTATATTTTAATTTTTTAAAATATTTAAAATATTATTCAAATTGATATAGTTTCTTCTTTTTTAATTTCATTTATTTCATTTTCTATTATTTGATTTTGATTTTCAATTATTTCTTTATTTAATATATAATATAATAATCCTACAATGAAAAAAATAACTTCTAAACAGAAACAAATTATTGAACTTAAATCAGGTTTTGTTAAATTACTCATTTTTATAAAATAAAAATATTAATAAAATATAAAAAAATTTTGAATATAAATATATAATAAATGTAAAATGAAAAAATTGAATGAAGAATTTTTCTTGAAACTTTTTTTGAAAAAAATTCAATCATTAACCTAATTTAATAATTATTTTAGGTATTTTATCTGCTATTACAATATTTAATAAATTTTTATTTTCAAGTCTCAATTATAAATATAAAGAATTAAGATTGAAAAAAAAAAAATTCAATTATATTTGACAAAATATTAATTCAATAAGGACTACTAGAATATAAATTATTTGTAATGATTTATATTCTAATTTTGAAAGTTATTAAAAAAATAATATCTTAGGATTATATTCAATTGAAATTTGAAAAGAAATAAATAATTTTAAAATATTTAAACTTAAAAATTATAGAGTAAACTAAAAATTATTTTTAATATAATTATTTTAAAAAAATTAGACTAAAATATTATATTAATTTAATTATATAAAACTTTTCAAATAAATAAATAAAATTTATTTAAATTAAAGAATGAATTATATTTAGGAAATAATCAAAAAATGCTGATGTTATCAAAATTTGTATATTAATTCATTAATATATTTTTGTTTAATTAGAATAAATATAAAATTAAATGAATATAAATATATAAAAGTTTTAAATAAATTGATGAATTATAAATTTTTATCAAATAATAAAACAATATTAAATATTATTTAATCATCATTTCCTAATGTTGAAAAGTGAATGGTTTCTAAAGATTTATTTAAATTCATTGTAATAGGACATTCAAAAGAAATTATTCCATTTTGAGCTTTAATTTTATTACTTTTATTCAAAGCTCCAGATTGTATAATGGCTTCATCATAACTTATACAAGTTTCAATATTATTTTTTTCTTTAGAATCTTTATTTGAAAAAATTACATTATTATTTCTTTCTATATCATCAAATATTATAGTTGATATTTTAATTAAATTGAAATCAAATTCATTATTAATTTTTCCTGCAAACTTCTTTGCTTTTGTTTCTGTTTCAATATAAAAATTAATAAATTCATCTGATATTTTATAAAGATATTTTAATTTAAAATTTTCAGGAGGAAAAATTAATTTAGATGAAATTATTTTTTTTTCTAAATTTTCTTCTTCTAATAAATTAATTACAATATTTCTATTTTTATCATCAGAACCTGTAATTTTAATATTATTAAACATTTGTGAAAAATAAAAATTAAATAATTCATAAAATTTATCATAAAAGTTAAAATTATCCTCTATTTTTATAAATGAACAAATTTTTGTTTCAATTAAATCAAAAAAATTTTTATTTTCATTTGAATTTTCGTTATCTTTTATATAAATAAAATGACATAATTCATTTCCATTTTCTATATAATAATAAGTTAAATTAACTTCATTTATTTCATCTTCAAATATTTTTATTATTGGATTTTTTCTATATTTTTCTTCTTTTTCAAAATTTTCTAATAATTTATTTTTATTTTTTTGGGAAATTGAATGTATAATCAAATATTTTTCTATATTTTTTTCATTAATTGTCTGTTGGATTAATTTTTCATTAATATCTTCATTTTCTTCTTCATCTAAAATAAGTATATAAATTTCTGAGTATTTATCTAAAAAATAATTTATAAAATTCATTGAAATAATTTGATCTTCTATAATTTCAGATAATTCATAATTCTTTAATAATTTTTCATTAATTTTATATAGATTATAATTTTCTTCATAATTAATTAATAATATTAAATTATTATTTAATTTTAGATAATTTAAAAATAATTTTTCATCATCTTTTTTTTTATCCGAAAAATTAAGTTTGCTATATTCGTTTATAAATTGTGTTTGTAATTTAAAATTGTTTCCTTTTATACATAAGAAATTAATAATTTTAGATTGTAATGAAATATTATCTTCAAAATTATTTTGGATTATTAATTTTTTATCTTCAATAAAATTAAGAAAAGATTTAAAATATAATATATAGTCATATTGAATGTTTAAATCATTATAATCTTTTTTTATAGATTCTGATGATAATTTTTTAATTATTTTTTTTTTTGGAGTTTCATTTCCTTTATTTATTATCTTGTTAAATTTTTCAGAAATATGACTCATTATAAAATCATAATATTTCTCACAAAAATTTTCATTTCTGATTTTTTCTTTTTTTATTTTTTGTTCTAAAACATTGGAAATATTTTCATTTTCTTTGCATTCATCTTTTTCTTTTTGAAAAAGAAAATGTCTTATATTTTCATTATTTTTATTTATATATTCCAAATTTGATTCTTTATAAGTTCCTTTTTTTTTGAATTCATCTTTATTATTTAATAATTGTCTAATCTTTTTAATTGTTTGTCCTGAAACTGCATGAATAATAAAACATTCATTTTTATTTGTTGAATTTATTATTTCATTAATTAATTTTTGGTTATATTTTTCATTTTTTTGTTCATCTTCATCAATTAAAAGTATAAATATATCAGAAAAATTTATTAGAAATTGGTTTGTTAAATCTTTTAATATATGATATTCATCTTGATCAAAATTATCAGGAATATCAAAATCATCTATATAATTAATAAATAAATACAAATCTCTTTCTTTTAGTTCTTGATCAAAATTAAAATATGCTAAAAATAAAATATCATCTTTTTCTTTTTGAGAAGAAAAATTTATACCTTGAATACAATTAATAAATTTAGATTGTAAAGAAAGATTTGTACTTTTTATACCTATACAATAATAAATTGGTGAATTAATTTCGTTCTCTTTTGCATTAACTATAAAATTTAATTTTTTATTATTTAATATATTCCGAAAAGAATCATATTTAAAAATATAATCATATGGTTCCTGATTTTCATTATTCATTTTTATATTATTAAAATTTAACTATTTTGTTATTAAATAAAATTCAAATTTAAATTATAATAATAATTAGCAATAAAATATTATAATAAAAATATATTAACAAATTTTATAAAAAAATTTTTTTTAAAATCAAATAAAATAATTTTATATTTTTTAAAATTTAAAAATTTAAATAAATAAATTTTAATTATTCAGTAACAGTAGGAATCCAAATAACAAGATCATTATCAGCAGTAGCTAACATAGCATATTTTTTATTAAATTCCAAACATTCACACCCCATAGTATGAAATTCCAAAGTTTTAATTAAATTACCTTTAATATCATAAATTAGAATATTTCCACTTTCACAAGAAATAGCAATATATTTATCATCTGGACTAATATCAAATCTAATTAAATTATCTTCATTTTCTTTATTAGAAATAATTTTTCCTTTTGAACTTTCAATAATAAAAAAATTACTTTCACAAATTGCAATAATAAAATTATTATTATATGTATATTTAATTTGTTTA
>JAEEGK010012832.1_pt1 | contig 18979 bp, 11 predicted proteins | sample 8958771 | NCBI WGS metagenome assembly JAEEGK01 (sample SAMN16246547, study PRJNA631951) | gut metagenome | biome: gut microbiome; feature: rumen; material: SC-attached | host: Bos | place: Iran: Karaj | collected 2018-10
CGAAGGGCTGGAAGCGCGCATGCAACAGCCAGAAGTGCCTCCGCGTGTCCGGTAAGCACAACGACCTCGACGTGGTGGGCCGCGACAACTACCACCACACCTTCTTCGAAATGCTCGGTAACTGGAGCTTCGGCGACTACTACAAGAAAGAAGCCATCGCTTGGGCTTGGGAACTATTGACCGAAGTGTGGAAGCTCCCGAAGGAACGCCTCTTTGCGACCGTGTACCAGGACGATGACGAAGCCTGGCAGATTTGGAAGGACGTGTCCGGACTTCCGGATGACCGCATCATGCGCTTTGACGCTCACTCCAACTTCTGGGAAATGGGCGACACCGGTCCGTGCGGCCCCTGCTCCGAAATCCACTACGACCGCGGTGACCTCGCTACGCAGGCCGAAACGTTCAAGGACCCCATCAAGGGCGTGAACGGCGAAAACGACCGCTACATTGAAATTTGGAATAACGTGTTCATGCAGTACGAACGCGTGAGCGATGGCTCCCTGATTCCGTTGAAGGCAAAGAACGTCGATACTGGTATGGGCTTCGAACGTATCTGCGCTATTCTGCAGGGCAAGACCAGCAACTACGACACCGACGTGTTCACCCCGATTATCGCTAAGATTGCTGAACTCAGTGGCGTGCCTTACAACGATGGCGAAGCCGGCACTCCGCACCGCGTGATTGCCGACCACATCCGCGCTATTTCTTTCGCTATTGCCGACGGCGCACTTCCCTCCAACGAAGGCCGTGGCTACGTGCTCCGCCGCATTCTCCGCCGCGCCAGCCGCTTTGCCCGCCTGCTCGGCCAGAAGAAGCCGTTCATTTGCCAGCTCGTTCAGGTGCTCGCCGACACGATGGGCGATGCGTTCCCGGAAATCCGCGAACGCAAGGAATTCGTTGCTAGCGTGATCAAGAGCGAAGAAGAAAGCTTTATCCGCACGCTGGACGCTGGCCTCGAACGCTTCGCTGCTATCTCTGCCGAACTCAAGAAGGGCGACAAGATTCCGGGCGACAAGGTGTTCTTGCTCTATGATACCTATGGATTCCCGCCGGACCTCACTGGCATTCTCGCCGAAGAAAAGGGCCTCCTGATTGATGAAGAAGGCTACGAGAAGTGCATGGAAGAACAGAAGGCCCGCGCCCGCGCAAACATGAAGCAGGGCATCAACACGATGGGTACCGAAGGCTGGACGCAGTACAGCGAAGAAAGCACCAAGTTCGTGGGCTACGAACTGTCCGCTTGCGAAACGAAGGTTGTCCGCTGGCGCGAAGACAAGGGCGTGCTCAGCATCGTGCTTGAAACCTCTCCGTTCTATGCCGAAATGGGTGGCCAGGTCGGCGACAAGGGTACGCTCGTTTCTGGCGACCTCGAAATTGACGTATTTGACACCGTGAAGGTGAACGACACCGCTCTCTGCCGCGGTAAGGTAAAGAAGGGTACGGCCAACGAAACGACGATGGGTGCTGTGTTCATGGCAACTGTCGATAACGACCGCCGTAACGACATCCGCAAGAACCACTCCGCAACTCACTTGCTGCAGGCCGCGCTTCGTCAGGTGCTCGGCACTCACGTGCAGCAGCAGGGTAGCTTCGTTTCGAACGAACTCCTCCGCTTCGACTTCAGCCACTTCAACGCGATGACCGCCGAAGAAATCCAGAAGGTGGAAGACATCGTGAACGCGAAGGTCATGGAATGCCTGCCGGTCAACACCCAGGTGATGGGTGTGGACGAAGCTAAGGCTAGCGGTGCTATGGCTCTGTTCGGCGAAAAGTATGGCGACGAAGTCCGCGTCGTGAAGATGGGCTGCGCGAACGAAGAATTCTCCAAGGAACTCTGCGGTGGCTTGCACGTGCAGAACACCGGTAACATCGGCATGGTGAAGATAATCTCCGAATCTAGCGTGTCCGCTGGTGTGCGCCGTATCGAAGCCGTCTCTGGCCGCGGCGCTCTCTCGCTGCTCCGCGCCGGCACGCAGATTTTGACCGCTCTCCGCGAACAGCTCCGCTGCAAGGACGCCGAAGTTCTTGACCGCATCCAGCAGACTTTCGCCAAGACGCAGAACCTCGAAAAGAGCCTGCAGTCCGTGAAGCTGGAACTTGCGACGCTTGCCGCAGCCGAACTCCTGAACGGCGGCATCAACGTGATGGGCGTGAACCTCTACGTTCGCGAACTCGCTTTGCCGGATGAAAAGTACAAGAACCTGCTCGATGGCGTTCAGAACAAGCTTGATACCGACAGTGTTGCCGTGATTGCGAACAAGGGCGAAGGCAATGGAAGCATCGCCGTGATGGTTGGCAAGAATGTTCAGGCCAAGGGCATCAAGGCCGGTGACCTCGTCAAGGACCTCGCCGCTGCTTGCGGTGGCCGCGGCGGTGGACGCCCGGACCGCGCTCAGGCTGGCACCAAGGAAGTCGACAAGATTGCCGGTGCTATCGCAAACGCCAACAATTGGATACGTGCCAAGCTCGGTGCTTAGTTAGACGAAAGAACGCCCACTACGTCATCCCCGACCTAATCGGGGATCTAAGATTCTCGCCTTCGCGAGAATGATGAAATAGGTGTCATCCTGGAGGGTGTATAACACCCGATAGGAGCCATAAAGAAAGGGCGACTCTAGCCATTGTGCGGGGAGCCTTTTTTATTTTATTGATGAATCTATTTTTTTTGTGTGGGTATAGAATTCTTTTATACTCTGAATGCTAAATAGTTTTGATTGTAAAAAAAATATATCAAGAAATGCTTGTTGATATTTGTTATTTGTTGATAAATAAGATAAATTTTTGTTGATGAAAATATAAACAAAATTGCGTTTGTGCAACGTAAATTGTACAAATTTTTTTGTAGAAAAAGGAACCTTATTCATAGGAATAAAAATGGAACCGATTAATTTTTATTTGGGTGATGAATCCCGTCTGGTCATCGAAGACTTCAAATCGAAAAAAGAATCTCTCTTTAAGGATTCCTATGACAAGGCTTTGGACGTTATTTACGATTTCATTCAAGACTCGAAAAAGAACAAGAGTGAAGTCGATAAGGATGGTGCGTCTGTTTTCTTTAGGCAGACTGCCGATAGTGTAAAAAACAATGTAGTCGCTTTTTTGGGAGACCGCGGCACGGGAAAGACCTCTTGCATGCTTTCCGTAGCGAACATGCTGCGCAAAATAAATTCGTGCGAAAATGATGAAAAGGGGGAAAAAATAAAGAGCCTATGCGAAAAAGGGTTTGAAATCCTAGAGACCATAGATCCGTCGTTTTTTGATGAAAAAGCTAATGTACTTGAAGTCGTTCTGGGACGCTTGTTCTCGAATTTCAGGAAAAAAGTTGATGACGGATATACTCAGGACTTCAAGGAAAAAGAACGCAAGAAGAATGAGCTTTTTAAAACTTTTCAGGAAGTGAAAGAATGTTTGACTCACATGAATGCTGACAAGTGTGTATGTGAGGAAGATACGGCGGAAGGCTTGTTGAAACTGACGGCATCTGTCGACATGCGCAATTCGATTGAAAATTTAGTGGAAGATTATTTGGAATTTGTAGGTAGGGATTATCTTGTCATTTCGATTGACGATATTGACATGCATACAGAACACGCTTATGAAATGGCCGAAGAAATCCGTAAGTATTTGAAGCAGCCGAAAATTATTGTTCTTATGGCGCTTAAATTGGAGCAGTTGGAACAGACTATTGAATTTTATTTCAATAAAATAATGAGTGAAAAAATTGTGCCTAAATCTACGATTGTAGACATGGCGCTAAAATATGTGATTAAGTTAATTCCCGAGAATAATAGAATTCATTTGCCGTCGGTTAGTATGTTTGCGGACCGTGAAGTAAATGTTTATCGTAAAAGCGAAAATGGTGAAGGAAAAAAATATAAAGGATATCATTGGCTCCTTGTAAATAAAAACAGAGACGATGATAAAAGTGAAGATCATTCTTATCAGACCTTGAAATATTATGTAACGTCATTAATCTTTAGAAAAACAAGATACTTGTTTTATCATTTCCAAGGAAAGATCAGCCCGATTGTTCCGAGTAATTTGCGAGAGTTGCGATTCTTGATTGAAATGCTGAATAATATGGACGATTATACAAAAAAGAACAAGTTTGAATATAACAAAGAAAAATTTAAAGAATATTTCTTGACAATATGGGCGGAAAATAATTTGTCTGTAGATGGCTGTGTCTATTTAAAGCGGTTCTTTAAAATAAAGGATACAGCAAATATAAATAAGTTTGTATTAAAAGCATTTCAAGAAATATATAAGGACTTGTTTGAGATTGTTAAAGAAAATACAGATAAGATAACATTATATGATAATGTGAATCGGATATGTAATGATAGAAATAGATCATGTAATATTTCTCTTGGTGATGTTTTGCTTGTTCGAAATCTGCTAAAGTCCTTGGCGATTAATGAAATTGATAAAATGTTCTTTTTTGCTGTGGAAACATTCTATTCGATGCGTCTATATGAATTTTATGATCGAATAACGGAATATCGAGAACCTGAAAATATGGATAAATATGTAGATGAAAAAATAAAGAAAAGAGATGCTTTGGATGGTTATCATGATTACGAAATTTTGATAGGATGCAATTTTATTCATTTATTTAATAATCATATTTATCAAGATGTTTCATATAATATAATTGAAATAAATAAAAAGAGCGGGAAAAAAGAAGAAAAGAAAAAAAGTTATGGTGTTGAATTTCGTCAAATTAATTATGAAAAGGTTCTAAAATATTGGAATGAAATAAAAGACTTGAATGAATATGACGATGTTTCATTGACGAAATTGCATTTTGTTGAATTTTTTGTTCTGTGCTTGTCTTATAAGGTTTATGATTCTTACAGATTGGTAAATACAGTCGCTCTTGATTCCCCAATTGACAAAAAACAAAAATATATATGGTTCGATTTGCTTGCGTTCTTTGCAAATGTCATTGATGCCGAGAAGCATTATAATCGTGTAGATGAAAATCTATATAAGAAGGTAATCAATGAGCCGAAGTCCTTGTATAGGAAGATAAAAGAATATTGTGAACAAAAAAGGACCTTGATGTCGTATGTTTCCATAAGAAATGTGGAAATATTGGACGATTTTGAAGAATACTTAAGGAAAAAGAAGAATAACTTGAACGGCTATCCCGATGAGTTTAGTAAAATTCAAAAAGTTGTTCGCGACATTATTTCGTACGAAATGATGACGTATGACCCAGGAGAAGATGCTAACACTCGTTTCTCGGTGAACTTTAAATTTTTTGAAGAGATCGCTAAAATTTTTGAGGAACCCGGTGCAAAAGAAATATTTGATGACATATACAATTCTGTACCAAATGAAAAAAATGATTTGATAAAAGAAGCTGAACTGGAAAAAATAATAGCACGCGTAGTAGGAAAAACTGGCCGAACTGTTCGGAGTGCGTTTAAAACATATTTTGAAAAGTATTATTATAAACTCGCTGATTTTGATAAAGTTGTATTGGAAAATGCATGTCCTAATGGGATGAAAATAAATAGTGAGAGTGATGTATATGAATTATTAAAGAAAATTACAAATGGATTGCGTGCGAAAGAAAGTGATTTGCAAGTAAAGGCTATTGACAAAAAACCTTCAGTTAAAATAGAAACAAAGGCTTCAAATAAACAAGTTAAAGTTAATCGTGAAAAAAAGTCAAAAATCGCAGTTCCCAAAGTCAAGGTTTTGAAAAAAACTAAAAAAAAGTAGTTCCTAAATTCCATGAACAATCTTAGCCTTATTCTCAATACATATTTCGTCGAAGCCGATTTCGATAAAATTGTAGGCTCTCCAAGAATCCCTTCCAAGAGAACCGCTGAAATCGGTATGGACGAGGATGGTTTCGTAAATCACTTTCTCGATCAAGAGAAAGCTTACGGTTTCGATGTCGTGAGAAAATTGCATCAACATGCGACAGACTGCTGGATTGCGGATGAACAAAGGCTGGATTCTGAAAAAAACAATGTCTTCAATATTTGTGCAAAAGCAGCAGAAGACATGCTGTTTTATAAGAATGATGAGCCCGTTTGCTATCGGAAACATTTTTTGCGATGGAATGAGATTTCCAGAATTGTCGGCGAAGATCTTTTGATTCTTGCGCATTTGGCTAAGAATTTGTATCATGTGCCCGTTCATTCTTTTGCCTGGAAGCCTTTTATAAAATCAGATTCCATCACGATTAATGACATTTTGGAAAAAGGTTTGCACGAACTTCATTCACATATGAATGGGGCTTCGCTCAACTTTGACATAAATTGGCTTGCCTTGATGAATGGAGCCAAAATTCAACCTTACTATATAAAAATATTAAAAAAGAAATTCCCAACTGAATTGAGAAATGCGCAAAAGGCAATCGCCATTCGTTGGTATCTGTATGCGAAAATAAAGGGGTTGAATTTTGCGGATAAGAAAAGGCTGGAAAAAGTTCTTCGCAGTAGTAGTGATTTGGAACTTCAAACCTATTTGGAAGATTTTTTTCCTGAAATTTCAATTCAAAAGCAGAAAGCTTTCAAATTTGGCGGGCACGCCATTGACTACGCTATACCGGAATCGATTACAAAAAAAGACAAATCTCGATATTACAATGTCCCGCTGATTGGCGAACGTGAGTTTTTGTATGAAGTCCTGCAAAAAATCCATTTTCCGTCAGATGGCGACGATGATTATGGTTATCTGCTTTATGCCTATATTGTTGCAAAAAACAATTTTAGAAAAGTCATAGTTCAGTATGACCAAATTAAAGGTTTTGGTTATTTTGACGAGATTCAGAACCGAAAGATGTTGTTTGATGGTTCGATATATGAAAGACTCTCCGCTTACATGGCTGTGCATAACGTGGTTTGCAATCAACCCATAAAAAGCATGGAGATGAGAATTGCTCCGAAAGATAAATCTGAAAAATTATTGAATAGCGTAAAAAAGAGCAATAAGAGTATAAATAACGCAGATTTTCGATTTGGTGAGGATAGCCAAATCTCGAAAGACGCTAAATTCGGGTACATCCTTCATTTCATCAAACAAAAAGATCGCAAATGGAATGATACTTTCGAAGGTGATTTGTACTGCCGTAATTACAAGGTACGCAAAATTGTCAATCGACAGGCTTCCGCAATTTCTGCGTTGCTGAGAAAGAACAATTCACATGTTGTAGGCGGGTACAAATATAATCCTACGGTGAACTTTATGGGAACAGGCAATTCTCCCGATATCGATTGCCGTATCGTTGGTATTGATGCTGCGAATTCCGAATTCTATTGCCGTCCGGAAGTTTTCGCACCGACTTTCCGCCGTTTGAAATATGTTCGTCGTAATACAGAAATCGATTCTATAGTGGAGCACACGGATGCTCAGCTTGGCCGCACATACCATGTAGGCGAGGATTATTATGACATTGTCGATGGATTGCGCGCCATTGACGAATGCATCACCTTCATGGAATTTGGAGAAGGCGACCGCATTGGTCACGGTGTGGCTCTTGGCATTGATGCTAAAAAGTATTACTTCGACCGTCAAAATAGGGTTGTGATGCCCAAGCAAGATTTGCTGGACAATGCGGTGTGGCTATATATGAAAATGGATGAATATTCCATTGCCGATCAAGATGGCTTGAAAGGGCGGCTGCAAGGGCTTTTTTATAAATTATATCGCGAAATATATGCCGATCTCATTAAGAGAGAGCCGGAAATTTTCCAGTCCGTGAGTATCGAGGAATATTACGGTTCTTGGAAATTGCGGGGTGATAAACCTAAGTTCGAGCCAAAAGATAAATTCTTTAGGCCCTATGGCGAGCGTAAAGGCGAAGAACTTGATGCGATACGAGATGTTCCGAAACTGAAAAAACTTTTTATGGCTTACCATTATTCAGGCAAGGCGAAGAAAAATGGTTCTGTTTGTGTGGAATATCATTTGGGTGAATGCGATTACAGAATCATTTGTGATTTACAGCGGGAGATGCGGAAGGAAATTGAAAAACGTCGTATTTCCATAGAAACCAATCCGACATCGAATCTTCAAATCACAGATGTTGGCATGTATTGCGAACATCCTGTAACGACAATGAACAATACTTACTTGAGGTCGAAACCGGATTCGATGATTGATGTTTCCATTAACACGGATGACCAGGGAGTCTTTGCGACATCGCTCGAAAAGGAATTCACCTTGATGGCGCTTGCTTTAGAAAAGCAGGTGGACGTTGATGGAAATCCCGTCTACCAAAAGAATGATATTTATCAATGGCTTGACATGGTTCGTGCCTCGGCAGGCCCGCGCAGTTTTTTAGCAAAAGGATAATGTACGATGAGCTCAGAATTCAAGCTCCCTTTCGATACCTATGACTTTTTCGGTTATCTTTTGCCGGGAACGCTGCTCTCATTGGGCTTGAGCTTTATTTTTTGGGATAGGCTCGGGGACATTGTTTTGAAATTTATTCCTGGGTTTGGCCCGAAAGTAGAAGTTGATGCGACTATTGCGATTTTATTTGTTTTAGTTGCTGTTATGACTTTGTACTTTCTAGGACATGTGGTTGGTTGCATAGCGCATATAGTTTATGATCGTGTGATTGTAAGAAACATATTGGGGTATCCGTTTTACAGCATTCTCAAGTTGGAAAAAACATTAAAAAAAAAACTTCCTGATGCTGCTAGGATAAGATGGTTTTTGCTTATTATAATGGGTGTGTCTGCAATTTTGTTGCCATTGCCTTTGTATTGGGATTTTAATCGTCAATGGGTTATTTTTATTGGGGGCATTCTTTTTTTGTGTTATGTAGTCCTTTATTTATTGTTTTTGTTAAATAACGATTTTGTGAAAACGAAGCTAGGGATAATAATAATTGGATTTTGCAAGATAATGCATCATATATTTCGAATGATTTCGGTTACCAATGTTGGCGTAAATAGTGAACTGTGTGATAATTTTTTTAAACGCCTTGAAAAAACAACAACTCTTTCTAAAGAAAACATTGTGGATTACAATTCAGATGTTTATTGGTTGGCCTATATGGGTTTGATTCAAGAAAAAGATGGGCCGCATCATGAAGGAAAAATTAGCAATTGGCTTTGTTTGTATGGTTGCTTAAGAAATTATAGTTGCGCTTTTCTAATTATATCAATAATCGCGTCAGTTCGATTGTGGTTATTTCCCAATGTTATTTGTGTTTGTATAAAGGATGATTTTAAACGTCTTGCAATTACTGTGGTTGTCGCTTTGCTGTTGTGTTTTTTGCTTTTTATGCGGTATTGGATTTTCTACTATGCTTATTACTCAAAATATATTATCCGTGCTTATGCTGTAGGTGATTATTCGAAATAATAATAATTCAAATTTTTCATGCTAGTGGAGCAACGGAAACACAGACTGTTGAATTAAGTAATGTGTGTTGTCAAAGGGATATATTTAATAAGAAAAATGTAAAAGTAATGATGAATGTTGTTGGCTAGGCTATTGACATAGAATTATTGCTATTGGTCTTTATTTGAATTAATTTATTATAATATATGCTCTTGCTGGTGAATGAGCATGCATTGATTGTTGTAAAAATGTAGCTGTGATGGTCGGCAAGAATGTCCAGGCTAAGGGCATCAAGGCTGGCGACATGGTGAAGGATCTCGCCAAGGCATGCAACGGTAAGGGCGGTGGACGTCCGGACCGCGCTCAGGCCGGCACCAAGGAAGTCGACAAAATTGCCGGTGCTATCGCCAACGCAAACAACTGGATCCGCGCAAAACTGGGTGCTTAATGATGTCATCCCGGACTCCGTTCCGGGATCGCCATTTCAAAAATTTCAAGGCGGCCTTAGGGTCGCCTTTTTTGTGTTTTCTGCTCATACTGCTTTAATTGCCGTTTAAATACTCAATTTGACCTCTTATCGCATAGTTGTATTGAATGGGTTTTAATATTTGCTCGATAAATATATCTTTAGGTCGTTATGAGGGATAAATATATTTTATTTGTGATGCTTCTCGCGTCTTTGCTCTTTTTAAGCGGATGCTTTAATTCGAGTTACGATTATACATCTGGTTTTGAAGATGTTGGCGAAAATTCGGTAACGGGAAGTGAACAGGATTCTTCTTTAAGTAATCGGTCCTTGAACGGACAATTTGCTTTCTCTTTAAAATTAGTTCCTGTCAAAGTAGAAGTTATCGCCATTGATGAAAACCTCAAAGAAAAGAAAACAATTGCAGGAAAAATAGCGGAGGATGGCTATAGTTTTTCTGTAGATAAGTTCAGCTATCCGACGTCACTAATAAAGATTCGCTATACGCTAAAAAATCTTAATCGGGATTTTAAAATGAATTTTTCGCAGTACGCGAGTATAGCGGATAATCGTAATCTTTCGATAACGCTTGCGTCGGCTATCAAGGGCTCTCGTATAGAATCCCTTATAGATGATGACGCTTTTTCTTTTGATGCGGCTGACCTCAAGGCTACTCGAGAACTTTATCACATTCTTCGGTTGGATTCTGCGACAGCGGGCTTGAAATCTTCAGATTCATTATCGCATTGGTTAGCCGTTAATACAATGAATTCATATGTAGAGAATATGTCTTATAGTTATTTCGGCGGGAACTTTGATTCAACTTTTCAGAAACGATTTGAATTGCTTTCTTCTGCCTTGAGTGACGAAAATCTTTGGTGGAACTCTGTTTCGAAAATAGAAATTGCCGATGCTATTGTACGAAATTTTAGGGACCGCATTATACCTATGGACGGATTCCTTAAACCTTTTGCAGACTTTTGGAGCGGCGCCTATAAACTCCCTGCATGTGATAGTTCTAATTATTTAGACTCTATCAAGAATCCTGCAAAATCAAGCGTGTATTTTGAAAATGCGTTTATATGTAATAAAGGCGGTTCGAAAAACGTTTTTTATTATTGGCACCCTGTAAATGAAATGGAAGACGAAATAGGGCTGTGTCCGTTGCTGTATCAATGTTCTAAGATGTATAATGATTCCGTGTATGTGAGCAACAGGAATGATATGGATTGGCGTTTAGGGAATGCGAAGGAAACGGTTGTCTATTTATATGGCGAATGCAATCAGGAAAAATTGAATCAAGCGCGAACTATTCGCGATACTATGTTCCTGTGTGACCGGGATTATAAGAATTTCTTTTGGACACAGAATTTTGATACTTCAAGAGTAAAGCATGAGGATCTCATAGAATTTTATGCTATGAAAAAATATGGAGAATGTTCTAATATAAACAATCTTGCCAAACACGAAATTGATACTACCGAATTTGTGCAGTGTGTAAATGGAAAATGGGTGAATATCACTGAAGACTTTTATTATGGGGATTCTTGTACAGAAGCTCGAACGGGAGAACGCTTACGGACTCCTAGAGCGAAATATTATAGGTGTGTGGCTCGTGGTGATAAATATGCATGGATAGGCATTCTCGCTCCGGAATACTTCGGAGATGTTTGTGATGACGCTCGCAATAAAAGAATCGTAGAACACGATAGTGTTTACTTTAAATGTAATTCTGGTTTGTCATGGGGAACGCCTAGTTGGGGTGTATTAAAAACTGAAGACATTCTCCCTCCAGTTTTCCATAAAGATACATGTCGCGAAAATAGAGTCGTGAAATACGGTGATGTCTATTACATCTGTAGAGATAAGGAATGGAAGGCTCTTTCTAAAGAAGAGATTATTCCGCCCGTTCTTGATGAGCTGCCCTGTGGTAAAAGTGAAAAACAGTCCTATGTGAATTATGACGATGACTACTTCATCTGTGATAATGATAAGTGGAGTCTTGCTGATAAGGATACTATACCGCTACCGATAATTCATGGGGATACGTGCGATTCTAGATATTGGGAACACATGGTTGAATATGATAATGAATATTTCATTTGTTCCTGGGTTTATGCTACGCTTGTTGGGGGCTATTGGTATAAGGCTGAGAAAACATCAGCTGCAGTTTACAAATACAACAAAACCCGCGGGAGTTATTGTGCCTCAGGACAGGAGGGAACGTCCTTGGAATGGAATTCTGAAATAGACGCGCTGATGGGGTGTGTCAGGAATACAAGGACGAATGATTATGAATGGGGAATTGTTCGACTGGGAGATTCGACTTCTTTGAATGAAAAAGAATTTGCGGGTGGTAAATTTAAAGCTAATGGTGTTTACGAGGTTACTGTGGATGGCATCGCTTATGATTTTAGCGGGTTCCAGTTGTCAAGAGTGGCGGATACTTGGAAATATGGTCTTGTGGCTTATATGTATAATCACCATGTAACTATTGGCAATATTCGCTATGAAGCCGCATGGGCGGATTCCAACTTATATATCAATAGTGTGCGAGGGGAAACGGTCGTGGATTTGTCGGACATTGAACCGAAAAGCGATTCATACAAAGAATTTTATGAAATATGGACTGATTGGGTTGAGCAAGGAAATACTTGCAATGGAAACGCTTATGGATTCCATTTCCCTATTACGTCCATTCAACTGAAACAGTATGGGGAAGGCTTTTTTGCGGATTGGAATACCGCGAAAACATTCTGCCCCAAAGGATTCCATATTCCAGATACGACAGAATGGCAAAAGTCAAGTATAAACACCCGTACGAATGCGATAGCTTCGGTTATTGAAACTTATGAACCTGATCACGGACGGTGCAATGATAAGTATTCGAAGGGTCTTGTGCTTTTGTGGTCCAGTACGGAAAAGGATTCCGATACGCAATTTTGTCTGGGATATACGACAACACAAAGTCGTGGTGATAATCGCAAGGGTTTCTTGGAATGCCCTAAGGACTTGTTCCCGCTAGGGCAAGTGATGTGTGTTAAGGATAAATGATGAAATATTTTGTTAAAAATATACGCCCATGTTTTTTAATGCTGATGGTGCTTTCCTTTTTTGGATGCGCCATGGATGAATATCATATCGAAAGCGAAAGCTACGGGTGGCATTATGAAGGACTTGCGGACGACACGACAGCTGTGGTTTCGGTGGAACATCGTGAAGGTGGGTACATTGAATGTCATCATATACCGAGTCTTGATGACGGTGAAAGTTTCTCTAGGGTCGTATCTAAAAAATACTACAAAGTGGGAATGAAATCCCTATGGATAAAAGAATGGTCGGGCTCACTTCCCAAGAAGCGCGAAATGAACGACGTTTATCCGAGGTGGTCCGATGGCTGCCTTGCTATGGATTCCTTGGATGGAAGGTTCTACTGTGTCGAGGTGGCTCGTTTGGATAATTATTCCTATTCATGCGGGTTTATTCTGATAGATGACTCCAATATGGACTTGGATACATTGGAACGCCCGTCGTGTACGGGTAATATTTCCGAATCGGTTTCTTTTGTGGAACATTACCTAAAAGTAAATGAAAACTTCTTTGAAATCCGCAAGGGAAAATTTGTGTCGCAGGAACCCGCCTATAGGATGATTGAAGAACACGGAAATTTGAAGTTCTTGGGGAAGGATGATAACTTTGTAATGTATAGCGGGAAACCATGATGGAAAAAGCGTACGTTTATTTTTGCATTGTGCTGGCCTTAAATGTTGTCGGATGTGATAGTGGCACAGTGAATCCCGTTGACGTGAAAGTTCCAGAAGAAACCGTCCTTACCCGTGCCGATGTAAAGGAGGATGTCGTTAAGGACGGACGTGACGGAGAGTCTTATCGCACCGTAAAAATCGGAGAACAATGGTGGATGGCTGAAAATTTGCGCTATGCTGCCGATTCTAGCCTTTGCTATAACGATGAAGAATATTTTTGCAAGGCGTATGGACGCCTTTATCCGTGGGTTGTCGCCATGAATTTAGACACAATTTATCGTCGAAGTGGCGCTATTTACGACGATGTCGTTGATTCGTTGCATCAAGGCGTATGCCCTGAAGGTTGGCACGTTCCGACAAAAACAGAGTGGGAAACGATGATTGAATTTGTGAAAGCGCATAACGGTGCGGAAGGTGACGGCACAAGCTTGCGTTCTCCGGAAATGTGGGCTGAATATGGTGAAGGGACTTCCAAGGTTACGCATTCGGACCGGTTCGGTTTTTCTGTTCTTCCGGCGGGAATGCATACGGACCCAACGGCTGGCTACAATGCCAATATTTATACCGAATTTACAGGGCATGCGTATTTTTGGACAGCTACCGAAGTGAATTCTTATAGGAACGATGTGACCAAGGCTTACCATGTCTGGTTTTGCGGTCAATGGAACGACAATGCGGTTCGCTTGTATGATAGCAAATCTAAGCGGGACGCCATGTCCATTCGCTGTGTCAAGAATTGAAGGGGCTAAGCGTTTATGTGTTGTTTGTTCAAGAATCGTCTGGCAGCTTGCCTTCTCCTTGCAATTTCGGCAGTTTCCCTTGTCGGTTGCAATTTGCTAAATCCAAACGAGGATGTCCCTGCGCAACATTTTGAAACTGTTGCTGTTTATAGGCTTTACGCTGAAAAATTTGACTATTACATATACGCCTACGATTCTTTGGATGCGTCGCCGCATTCCCATTACTACGAAAACTACACGCCTATGCGCGATTCTCTACAGACTCGTGTCTCACCCTACATCAGAACGGTTCGGGTGGATATCGAAGAGGCTCAAGCGACATCGCGCTATGTCAGTTACGTTCTTAAATTTACGACAAGTACGGATAAGTACAATCGTCATTTCGATGATTCTTTTTACTTGGATATTTACGATTGCGAGCCGCCTTATTGCAGGAATGCCTCGCAGGTGGTATTCCGTACGAGAAATCACTCCTATATGGAAGTCTTTACCAAGGGAGAATTTACCATAACGGAACCCAGCTATGAGCATTTTTTGGGGGGCCGCGATACTGATGGTTGTACGTTGAATATTTATAAGAATTATAGACTGGTTCTCAAGAACGAGCGCATCGATATGGATATTCAATTTCAGAGAATGTTCTTTTATTGCGGAGGGTGAGAGTGATGATTCGTAAAATCATAATGCTCTTTGCTGTGACTTTGTGTGTGATTGGTTGCGCCGAGGATATGGTGGTGGAGCCAATAACCTATGACAATACGCGGGGCTTGAAACTTACGGAAAGGGCTGTTTATGTCTCGACATGCGGTAAATATCCGACGGTCGATTGTAAAGATAGTGCTTTGAAGGATTCTGCCATTTGCAAGAATCCCGTGGATTCCATTTGGTTCAAGCCGGAATGGATTCTGGTTGATTTTTTAGATGAAAGTCTTGAAATAAAAGGTTCACTGTCGGAAGTGTATTACGGTGGACCGCTAAGCCAGAGAAATTTTAGCCAAAACTATTGGCATGTGGGGCTTGTGGGGGAGTGGATGCTTATGCGTGCGGGTGAGGATTCTTTATCTGATACGAGTCGCGCCCTGGATACACTTGACCGTTATGTAGATATTTTAATTGATGACGGTATCAAGATTTGTATGGATGATGAGCTTGCTTTCGATAAAATTGCAGACCTTGTGAAAAATGAAAAGTATTCGCTGGACGTGGCCGGATATACGATAAAAAACGAACAGAAAAAAGTCTATAGCGACTCGGCAAGATGGTTTTTTACTGACAAGAAAAATGTAGAGGCCCTTTTTCGTTGAAATCTAGCCTCCATTACGGAAGACGCTTTTTCCTGGTTGAATTATTTTTTTATTGTTTGTTGTGAGATCGTTTCGCCAGGAGCCTTTTCAATGGTTGATTTTTTAAACACGGTTGACAGCGTCCTTTATTACCCTATATTGATTATCGTTCTTGCTGCGGCGGGAATCTACTTTAGTATTCGCACGCGGTTTGTGCAGATTAGGCTCTTTGTAGAGGCGGTTCGCACGCTGTTCGAAAAGCCGCATGAGATGAACGGTGTCTCGTCGCTAGAGGCGCTTCTTGTTTCGACGGCATCGCGTGTGGGGACGGGAAACATTATCGGTGTTTCGACGGCGATTTGCCTAGGCGGACCGGGAGCGGCGTTTTGGATGTGGGTGCTTGCGATTGTCGGAGCTTCGTCGGCGTTTGTCGAGAGCACACTTGCGCAAATCTATAAGCGCCGCGATCATCGTACCAACGAGTGCTATGGCGGTCCTGCATATTACATCGAAAGCGCATTGCATCATCGTTGGCTTGGCGTGCTCTTCGCTGTTTTTCTGATTTTGACGTATGCGTTTGGCTTTAATTTACTTTGTTCTTACAACTTGCAATCGACTTTTGAAACCTACAGTTTTTATAACCCCTCGGTGACGCCGTGGCTTATCGGTGTTGTCCTTGCGGTGCTCGTGGGCATTTGCCTGTTCGGGGGCGGTAAACGCATTGTGAAGACGACCGGCGTGCTAGTCCCGTTTATGGGAATTTTCTATGTGCTGATTGCGTACATTATGTTGGTTGTTCATTACGACATGATTCCTTCCGTTATTGTCGCGATTATGCGTGATGCGTTTGATTTTGAAGCGATTGGCGGGGGTATTGCTGGCTCTTGCTTGATGTATGGAATTAAGCGCGGACTTTACTCCAACGAGGCCGGCGTGGGTTCTGCGCCAAACGCTGCTGCTGCGGCCCATGTGTCGCATCCGGTAAAGCAAGGGCTTGCCCAGGTACTTTCTGTATATATCGATACGATTTTCCTTTGTACAGCGACCGCCTTGATGTGCCTTGTTTCTGGCGTGCCGGGAACTGCGGAAAATGCAGGCGCTATGTACGTGCAGCAGGCTGTTTCGACGACATTTAACGCGGCGGGGCCGGTGTTCATCACGATTGCGATGACTTTGTTCGCGTTTACGACGCTTCTCGGAAACCTTTACTACGTGCACAATGCGATTGCCTATGTCAACAAGAAAAAGATGCCGGATAAAAAGGTGATGGCGATAATCCATATCGCATGTTGCTTGGTGGTTCTTTTCGGCGCGGTGACTCCGATGGATGCCTGCTGGGCTTTGGCGGACATTACGATGGGTGGCATGGCTCTTATCAACCTGCCTGCGTGCGTTATTTTGGGCGGTGTTGTGGTTAAGGCCCTTCGCGATTACGAACGCCAACGAAAGCAGGGGCGCAATCCGGCCTTTATTGCAAGACATATTGGCTTGGATCCGGATAAGTTAGATTACTGGAAGCATAAAGAACGTGACGAAAAGAATTCGCTTATTTAATTTTTTGTATAATTTGTTGCTGTAAAGAAAATTTTTACGTGAAAGTCGGTTGTTTTAGCTAGTAAAAATCCGCGTTTTCGAAATTAAAGGCTGCTGTACGGCGGCCTTTTTTTGTATATGCCTTTTTTCTTACCAAAATAATATCTATAATTACACAAAAGGTTGGAATCATATGGAGCCGCTTTTTAATCTAGAAAGCATATATGTTGCAAACGTGATCGGAATAGTTCTGATTGGCGTTATGATTGTGTGCAACTTATGGCGTTTCCAAAGCAAGAGCCGGGCCAACAGGAACTTGTTGATGATGATGTTCCTCGCCTTGATCAGCTGTATTGCCGACCCGATTTCCTATACCATGAAGGGCTTGCCCGGCCTCGTTCCGAAGGTCGTTGTCTATGCGACGAGTACTTACTTGTTTGCGGCGAATATGCTTGCGGTCTTTTTCTGGGTGCGTTTCTTGTCGTTCCATTTGAACGGGGGAATGCCGCGCCGTTCTAGGGTTGCGCTGAACGCGGTTGTTTCTTTTGGTCTTGCGATATTGCTAATCAATCTTTTTGTCCCGGTGGTTTTTTATATCGACGAGAACAACCTTTATTCCAGGACCTATTTCTATTTCCTGTATTTGGCGATAGACTATTTGCTGGTTGTCAATAGCTTGGTGACTTATTTCAAGAGCAAGGCTAAGGGCGGCTTTCTCAAGTTCTTCCCGATTTGGGTTTATATCGTACCGATATTCATTGGGGGCGTGCTCCAGTCGCTGTTCTACGGGATTTCCGTTATTCCTGCGAGTATTGCGGTGTCGATTGCGGGTGTGCTGGCGAGCCTGCAAAACGAGATGATTTATAAGGATCAGTTGACAGGACTGTTTAACCGCTCCTATATGAACTACTTGCTAAAGAAGTATATCAAGCGACCCAAGCTTAATATTACGGGTGTCATGATCGACTTGAACGGATTCAAGCATATCAATGATGAGTTTGGACATGCTGTGGGCGACGAAGCCCTGTTGATGACGGCACGTATTCTCAAGTCGGCGGTCAACAATGCTGGGAGCGTTATCCGCTATGCGGGGGACGAATTCATTATCCTTTTGAATACGCAAGATGATGCGTCTATTGAAAAGTACATTGCCAGGATTCGCAGGCTTATAGACAAATTCAACAAGACCGAGTCCAAGCCTTACTTGCTGTCGGTTTCTATCGGTTCGCACAAGCTCGACATGAAAACGGAAAGCGTAGATACGTTTATCAATATCGTCGATGCCCGCATGTACGAAGACAAGAAGGCTTTCTATGCCTCCCATGCTGGGATGGATCGCCGGAAACGGTAGATAATGCTCGTATATTGGAATTTTTCTGAAATTTTTCGCGAAAATGCCGAATTTTTAATAAAAATGGCTTTTTTTATTAAATGGTTCTAGTAGTATTCGATTTACTACTGAAAAACTTGCATTTTAATCGGCTTTTGTGTATATTTAGGACATGAAGGTTTTAAAATCGTCAAATAATGGATTTTGTGTTCCAAAATCTAGGACAGTGCTGTTGAGCGAAGTCTCGATTCTTTCGGTGGGCTATCCGTTCCGCAACACGTGCGTTCCCGGTGAATCGGGGGTACTCGCGTGTTTTCTGCGCGATGTGGACGACTCGGGCGAATTGAATTTGCAGAACCTGAAACGCGTGGAAGACGTCAATCCGAACGATTCCCATTTTGCCGTGGAAGGCGATGTCGTGTTCCGCTCTCGTGGAACGCCGTTTATGGCGGCGGTTGTTCCCGAAATTACTGAAAAGCTGTTGGTTGTCGCTCCGATGATCCGTATCCGTGTGAATCGCGAATTGGTTTCGCCCGATTACTTGGCGT
>JAEEGK010012833.1_pt1 | contig 18979 bp, 14 predicted proteins | sample 8958771 | NCBI WGS metagenome assembly JAEEGK01 (sample SAMN16246547, study PRJNA631951) | gut metagenome | biome: gut microbiome; feature: rumen; material: SC-attached | host: Bos | place: Iran: Karaj | collected 2018-10
GGGGATTGGGCCCAATCCCCAATCCCCAATCCCCAATCCCCAATCCCCAATCCCCAAAAAATTACTAATGAATATTTTGCTTAATAATAATTTATTTTTATTTTTTTAAAGATTATAAATATATAAAAATATATTCAAAGATTAACTAATAATTAATGAAATACTTTATATTTTTGAATAATTCATTTTTAATATTTATTTATTTAAAAGAATAAATCATTAATATAGAAAATAATATTTGCTTTTTTTTAATATCATTATGACTTAATCCTTGGAAATGCATATATCTTATTAATCCTTTAAATTTTAATAAACAAAAATATATTAATTCTATTTTTCTTATTTCTTTTTTCTTCTTCTTCTTTTTTATTTTGATTTAAGTCTTTTGTGTCATTTACAAATTTTGAAAATTATTTCTTTGATAATATTGGTATCTTTTTTTTTTTTTTATTTGGATTTAAATCTAATATTTTTTTTGATGCTTCTTCTATTAAAATATCATCATATCCTAAATTAGTTTTTTCTATATTCATCATATATCTATCTCATTTAATTGCCTTATTATAATTAATAAATATTTTGTTAATAAAACAAAAGCTTTGTTATTTCTAAATTTAAATTTATCTATTTAAAATGAGTGTAAAAATTATTTTTTAAAAAATTAATTTATGTTATAAAATATAAATATTAATAATTACGTATTATTATTAAATACATATAACTATATATTTTATTTTTTGGATAAATAAAAAGCCATTTTTAAAACAATAAACTTCAAAAAATCAAATTTTGGTTTTTATAATTTTATAGAAAATTTCTTCTAAATGATTCATAGATAAAGGTTTATCAAAAAAACCATCAGCTCCAGAATCTTTAATATTAATATCTTGTGAACTTTGAAGAAAAATTTTAATGTCATTCATTTCTAAAATATTTTTAAGTAATTTACAAGTATTTAAACCATTTAAAAAAGGCATATTCATATCCATAATAATAACATCAATTGGATTATCTTCTATTAAAAAAGAATATGCTGAATGTAAACATTCAATTCCATTTGGAACATAAAATATATCTGGAAGATTTTTATTTTTATTTTCAAAATATTGTATTATTAATTTCCTTATTGATAAAGCTGAAATAGAATCATCATCACAAATTATTATTCTAATATTATCATTATTTACATTTATATTAGAAGAAAATAAATTTTTTTCTCTTTTAGAATTATTTAATTCTGTTTGAGATAAACTTCTTACAAAATGACCTTTTTTACCTATATTAACATTAATTAAACTTTTTACAACTCTAATATTTCTTTTACTTATTAAATTACTTTTTTTAATTATTGTTTTAGAAGTTAAATTATTAGAATCCATTCTTAAATGGATATTATATTTACTATTATTTGGAAGGGAAATTGTAGATTGTATTTTTCTATATATATTATTTTGAAAATTAAAATTTAGTTTAAATGAATTTTGTTCATTTAAATTTTTAATACTTTCATTTTCATCATCGATTAATTCATCGTCATCATAAAAAATTGTATGAGTAAATTTATTTTCGAAATTAGGATCTAAATCTTTTAATCCAGTATTTATATCATTCATTAAATCTTTTAAATCATCATTTAAAAAAATAGAAGGATCAAATATATTTTCATTATCTTTTATATCAAACCAAAATTTAGAGCCTTTACCTCTTTGAGAAGAAAAGTTTATTTTTATATTATTTGAAGATAATATTTCATTACAAATAAATAATCCTAATCCTGAACCATTTTTATTTAAAAATTGGTTTTTTTCTATCATATGAAATGGTTTAAATATTTTTCCCATTTCTTCTTCATTAAAACCTATTCCAGAATCAGATATTATTATTCTTATATTATTATCCTTTTTTTCTACTGATAATTCTATATATCCATTTATTGTAAATTTATATGAATTTGATATTAAATTTATTATCACTTGTTTTAATCTCATTTCTGAAATTGCTTTTATTTTTTTATTATGAGGAATGTTATTAGTATTTAATTTAATTTCAATGTTTTTTTTTTCAAATTTTGCTCTTGATTGAAACATTTTAACACAAAAATTCAAAGCATTAATTAAATTAAATTCTTCATATTCTTCTTTATATTGTTTAATAGATTTAAATTTACCATCATTTTTGCTTATTTGAGTAATTTCATATATTAAACTCATTCCAAAATCACAAAGACTTTTTAGAAAATTTAAATAAGAATCATTTTCTATTTCATTTTCTTTAGAATTTCTATGATTAATTAATATAGAATCATCTCTATTCTCAACAAAAGAACATATAGTTAAAAAAATATTTTTTAATTCATGAGCACTTTTAGCTAAATATAAAGATTTAATTTTAAATTCATTTTGCATTTCAATTACCATATCATTATAATTATTTTTAGTTTGTGTTGTTGTCACTTTTCTAAATTCAGAACCAATAATAATTGACATTACTTCTTTAATAAAAATAAAATAAAAAAAAATAAAATATAAATTAAAAGAAAAAAATATGTCAGAAAATAATAATGAAGAAACATTATCAGAAGTAGAAAAATATCATTCATTAATAACAACAAAGAGAAGAAATATGCAAGAAGAAGAAGAAAATGAATGTGAACAATTAATAAAAGTACATTTAAATATACCAGATTGTTCTTTAATGACAGAAGGTTATCATACAAAAAGAAGGAAATTTTATTTTTGTCCTTGTGATCCAGATTGTCAAAATCCATTATGTTATATTTGTTTAAAAAAATGTCATTTTAATCATTGGAATAAATTAAATAAGAAAATTGATGAATGCATTACTGATAAAAGAAGTGCGGTTTGTCATTGTGGATTAAAAAATCATATTGTTAGTGAATTAATTAAAAATATTGAATTTATATATGTTGAAAGATGTCAATTTTTAGAATGGTCAATAACTTCAAATAATTATATTTATTATAATGATATTAATAATCCTGATGAAATATTATGTATGTTTTGTTATCATTATAGAGGTCAACCTGAGAATTATATTAAAAAATCTGATGAATTATTATGTAGAAGATTAAAATGCTCTGATAGACATGATGATTATTTAGTTATTGCTGAAAAAATAGGGAAAATTATTTCTGAAGTACCTTTTAATTTTGAAAAATTAATTGAAATTCAATTTATTAATGTCATTCTTAAAAGTCATAAAAGCTTTGAAAATGGATTTCATAAAGTTAATTTAACTTTAAATTTTTTAAAAGATTCTATTTCAAATCAGGAAAAAAAAAATTTTGATTTTGATTATTTTGTAAATAATTCTCCTTTTATTAAGTCTTTGCAAACTTTATGTAAAATTTTAAATATTTGTCATTCAAATTATTATGTCCACCAATTTATTGATTTATCTAATTTCATTTTTCCTATTTTATTATCTAAATTTAATCACAAAGGACAAGCAAGTATTTGGGAATTAAAAAATTATTTATTTCATTTATATCATGTTTTAAATTTTAAAAAAGATTTTGAAATTATTCCAAATTATTCTGTTAAAGATATAATAAATTTAAATCCTTTTCAAAGAATAATATATAGTAATTATATAAATTTATTTCCTGAAATAGAAGAAAAATACTTTCATTTAAATAATGAAAAAAAAAATTATATAGATAATTTACTATTAGTATTAGAAAAATATAATAAAATAAAATATAATGATGAAAATAAATTTCAAATATTAAAAAGAATATTTGCAGAATGTAAAATATTAATATGCCATAATAAATTTACGCATGAACAATTATTTAAATATTTTTCATTAGTAGATGACATAGTATTAAATTATTTAGATACAAAAGATATAACATTATCATTCGGATATGAAAAAATGAAAATGATAAGTCAAATAACAAAAAGTTTATTATATTTATCATATTATTTTAATGATAATATGTTAATGAAATTTTTTAATGGAGAAATTTCATTAACAGAATTAACATTTATTCATGCTAAAAGTGATTCAGTTAAAATGATATATAGAAATTGTTCTCATATAATATTAATTTGTAGAAGTATTCACGATGCTTGTTTTTCTTTTCATACTAATGAAATTAAAAATGAAAGTGAAAGATTTAATTATACTCAATATACTATGAAAAAAGCTAGTTTAATTAGTGAAATTGATAAATTACAAAATAAAATATTATTTATGACTAATGAAATGACTGGTTTAACTTTAAATTATCCTGACCCTTATATTTTCGGATTAAAAAAATTATTCAATGATAAAAATAATATTGTCTTTTTTAATTATATAAATGGGGTTTTTAGTGAAAATGAAAAAACTATTTTTGATGAAATGAAAGATATCTGTTGTTATTTGGAAAAAATATATAATAAATTTTATATTTTTGAAATTAATTCTGAACAAGTTGAAGAAGAAGTTTATGAAAAAATTGAAGAATTTTTTAGAATTATTTCCAAAGAAAATTATGAACCTCCTTTTAATTTATTAGATGAAAATAAAGAAAATAAGGAAAATAATAATACTTCAAGTCAATATTTTATTTCTAAAATAATTAAAAGAATAAAAAAAGAAAAAAATACAGAAGAAGAAAAAGAATATAAAGATTCTCATATTCAAATATTAATGAATTTTACTCCTATAGTAAATATAATAAATAAATCTTTGGAAATAATTTCAAAAGGTAATTTTTCAAATAATAATCATTTAAAATATTTTAATAATATAATTAGATTTTATGGTTATTATTTAAGTGAGAATATTGATAATTGTGTTCAATTTTTAAATTCAAGAATATTAAGAATATTTACTTATATTAGTCCAGAATATATTGAAGGAATTGTTGATATATTACTTTATATTTCAAAAATTTTTAAAAGAAAATTAGAAACAAATATTACTCAAATAAAACCTCTTTTAAAAGTTTTAGAAGTTTTAACTAAAAAAATTTCAGAAACAAATAATTTTTCAATATTTAAAAAAATATTAAAAATAGTAATGATAATATCAAAGATTAAATATCTTCATCCAGAAAATTCAATGAATAAAATAAGAAAAGCATTAAAACATATATTTTTTGAAAATAAAATATTTCAAAAATTTAGAAATATTCTATTAGAAACATGTCATGAAGAATTAGATGAAGAAGAAGAAAAAGAAGAATCAGAAAGACCAAAAACATTATCTGAATTAATTGAAGAAAATATAATAATAGATGGTTATAATTTAGGAAATTTAACAATATTATTTACTAAATTTTTAAAAATAATAAATTACTTATTTGATGGAAATTCAACTTTAAATGAACTTGATTTTTTAAGTAAAATATTTGAAAAAAAACAAATTCCATTAATTTTAAATGATAAAAATTTAAATTTACCTCTTAGAATTCAATTAATTCGATTTTATAGATTAGCATATATTGATGTTTTAATTGAGTCTTCTAAAATGAAAGATTATTTAACTTTAATAGCAAATGATATTGAATTAAAAGAAGCTGAACAAAATTTTTCTAGTTTTATATTCATTCAAAATTTAATTAAAGTAGGAGATAAAACACTTGATATGCATATTGATTGTGATTTATTAAATAATGAATTACAATATTTTAATGAAATTGTTAAAAATAATACTAATAAAAATACTATCGCTAAATATTTTGAACAAGGTTTAGTTTTACCTTTATATGTTTTTATCAATAAATATATTTCTATTATTTATAAATTAAATGGAAATGAATATATTAAATTATATGAAATTGTTTTAAATTTTTTAGAAACAAAAAAATTTATTTTGGAAGAAGGAATTAAACTTGAAAATGAATTTGAAGAATCTTTAAAACAAAATAATGTTTTACAAGCTTTGTCAAAATCAAGATTAAATAAATTTTATATTTTAATGAAAAAAATAACTAAAAATCATAAAGATGAATTTAATGATTTAAAAGAAGATTTAAGAAAATTACAAGATGGAGCTAACATAGAAATATTAGATTATAAATTAATATATTATTATTTTGAAAAACATATAAGTCCTTTTGTTAAAATTGAAGGATTACAAGATTTACAAGAAGAATTTACTAAAAAAACAAAATTTATTTCTTTTGAAGAAATAGATGAAAAAATAGATGAATTAAAAAAAGAAGGTAAAATTCAAAATGAATTTATGGAAAAAATGAATCAAGCTTTAATGTTATATGATAATTATAAAATAAATTATATGGAAAGTTCACTCAGTCAAAATTTAACTGAAAAAAATGTAATTTATGATACAACTTATAGATCAATTTATTTAAGACCAATGTTTTATTTAATTAATAGTGAAAAATTATATATTAAATATAGAAGACAAAATTTATATCATATATTTCGATTATTACAATATGATACTCAAAATACACAAGATGATATTTATAAATTAAGAAAATTAGACATTGAAAAATTTAAATTGGATAAAAAAAATAAAGAATTGAATCAAAATATTATAAATGAAAATACTGACAATGATTTTTTCAATGATATAAGTCCAATAAATAAAAAAATAAATGTAAAAGAAAATAGTAATTCAAGTTTAATTGCGATTAATAAAGAGTTAATTGATAATAAAATAAATATATTAAATCAACCTTTTTTTAAATCAAATATTAATTTACATTATATAATTCATTTATTTATGGAAAATTTCCTTTCTGTTATTTTTGCTAAATATAATCCAAGTTCTTTTGCAAATCATGAAGATTATTTTATTGCATATATGTCAATTAAAATAATGAAATATTTATGCGAAGATCATAATATAAATTTCCAAACATTATTTTTTAAAAACATATTTGTTGATACTAATGAAGAACATTTAAATGTTTTTGATTTAATGATGTGTATATTAAATAAAATATTAATATTATCTAAATGGAATGAAGTAAATTATGAAACTGATGAAAGTTCAATAACATATTTTTATGATTTGTTTTTTTGTGTGATGGAATTTTCAATTGAAATGATTCAAGGAACATCAAAAGACAATTTATTAAATATAATAGATTCAGTGGATGATAAAGAAAATACTCATTTTTTTAAATTTTTATATTCTGCAAAGAAAGTTCTTCAAAATAATTATAATGATAATCAAACATTATATAAAGCTAGATTAGATATAGCAAATTTTATAACAGCTTTTGTAGAAGAAAGAAACACTCCAATTGAAATAATAACTATATTAGAAAATATATTTAATCCTTTATTAGTTTTTGATTCAATTGTTGCAACATTAAAAAAATTGTATTTAAAAATTGAAGGATTAGATAATAAATTGTATAATGAAATAGAATTTGATCAAAAAAAATGTGAATTATTTATAAATAAATATTTTTCAGATAGTGAATTTAGTAAAAATCAAGAATTTGAATTAGCGAATAGAATGTTTTATTATGTAAAACAATTATCATTTTATGATAATAAAGACGCCAAAAATTTATTATTAGCAATTCAAAATTATACTCCTGAAAAAATATATGAATTAAAAAATTTAAGAAATAATGATTTAAATGATACAAATGATGCATCTGAAAGTGTTTTAGTAGATTCAAGATTTTTTCAACATTATTTTGCTGCTAAATTTTTTGAAAGTATAACTAAAATTATTTGGATCAGAGGAGAAGATAAACAAAGTACAATGGTTTTATTTACTTTAGATCCTTCAGTTCAATTTTTAAGTGAAAGTTCAAAATTAGAATTTTATGAAAATGTTCCTAGGGATAGTCGATCTTCTAAATTATTTTCTTTAATTGAATATACAGATTATTTCGCCATTGAAATTAATCAAAATCAAAAAAAAATAAGTAATAATTTTGTCATGAAATTAATTAATAAAGTTAATTTATCTTATTTGGATTTATTAATTTATGTTTTGAATGTTGTTATTAATTTAGTTATTTATTCTTTAACTGATTATAAAGATAAAAATAATGATTTTAAAAAAGTTTGGAAAATAATTTTTCCTTTAGGAATAGTACAATTAAGTTTAACAATATTAGCATTAACTTTTTGGTTTGTAACAAAATATAAATTATATTTTAAAATAGAAAAAGTAAAATATAAAGCTAGTCTTCATATAAGTAAAGAAACTCCTTTATCAACAAGACAACATTTATATTTAGGTTTAATAAAAACTATATTTTCAAAAAGAGAAATGATAAATTTTATTTGGGATTTAATTTTTTCAATATTAGGAATATTAGGTTCAAATTTTATTTTTGTATATTCAATTCAATTATTAATAATAGTAAATATATCATCAACATTACAAAGTATAACAAAAGCAATTGCAATGAGACATTTTCAATTATTAACCTTATTTATGTTTTTAATATTAGCAATATATATATTTTCAACAATAGCATTTTTTAACTTTTCAGCAGAATTTTTAAAAGAAAGAGAAGGAAATATAGAAAATATATGTGGAAGTTTATTTTATTGTTTTTTAACTCATATAGAATTTGGATTAAGAACAGATGGTGGAATAGGAGAACATATATATAAAGTATCATATTATGAGAATAAAGGTTATTTTATGGGAATGTTTTTTTTTCAATTTATATTCTATTTATTAATTATTGTTATTATGTTAAGTGTTGTTGGTGGAAGTGTTATTGATACTTTTGCTGAATTAAGGGAAAAAAAGTCAAGAATTTTAAATGATATGAATAATGTTTGTTTTATTTGTAATGGTATTAGAAATGATATCGAAAAACAAGGAGAAATTTTTGAAGAACATATTGAAAAAATACATTCTCTTTGGACTTATTTAGATTATATTATTGGACTCAAGTTTGTTGATCCTCAAGAAACTAATGCTATCAATTCTTTTGTTATTGATCAATTAAATGAAAAAAAAATTTCTTGGTTTCCTTCTTTTATTGATGAAAATGATAATGGAAATGAAAATAATGATGATGAGGATAATTAATTTTTTTTTTTTTTTTGAATTTGTTTTTATTATTTATATATTTCAATTAAATTAATTAAAGAATTAATTAATGATTCTTTTATTAATTGGAAAATTATTCATATTATTAATTCCATTTTAATTATCAATTCCTATAAATTTAATATATTAATAAAAGAATTTTTTTTTATTTATTTGTTGTATGAATATTATTATTTATTTTTCTTATATAATTTTTAGATTGAACAGTGATGTTCTTATCTATTTCTAGTATTTGATTTACAAGTTAATCAAAAAAAGTAATAATTCATCTTTAATAAAAATTATATTATTTTATCTTTCTGAATTAATAAACTGATAATTTAAATAAAAATATTAATATATTCGGATTTTTAAACATATCTTCTTTATCCATAATTTCACATTCATATTCAGAAATTAGTTTTCCAGTTCTTCTCAAGGCTTTATGAAATCCATATAAATTTAAAAAACCTTGTTTATCAAAATCAAATCTAGAAAATAATAATTTAATCGATTCTTCAGTGATTAATTGTTTATCTTTTAAATTAGCAACTAAATAACTAGTATAATCCATTTTAGAACCTACTTGAGAATTTACATTTGTTGAAATATCTTTTTTAATAAATTTATTTAATATACAATCACCAAATAATTCATTATTATCTTCTTACTTTTTTACTATAGTATTTATTGATGTTGGATCTATATAGCTTTGATATTTTGATATTTCAACAACTTCATTTTTATTATCATCTAATATATAAAAATTCTTCTTTATTTCATCTATTTCATTCTTGAGCATCTTTTACTATAAAAGTTAATATTTTTTTTAAAAATGCATTAGGTGTATTAAAACTTTTCAAAGTGGAAATAACATTTAAATCATTAATATTATCTTTAAATTTATCTTTAATCATTTTAGCAAACCAAGATGATTTAATAAATTAGAAACATCTTTCTTTAGGATCTTTTTTTAAAAGAGATTGAATTAAATGTAAAGCATCATGAGAGATGAATTTAGTATTATATTTAGGTTCAGAATTTTTAATTTTATCAAATAATACACTTTTATTTTGAGCAACAAAAGGGTATTTTCAAAATAATATAAGTTAAAATACCAAAAGCCCTAATTTCACATTTTTTATCATAAGTCACTTCTAAAACTTCAGGAGCAACATAACAAGGAGTTCCTACTATAGAATGCATATTATGTCTTTCTTTTTTTCTTGCTAATCCAAAATCCATTATTTTAACATCTTTTTTATCATTTGATTTACTTTATTTTCTGCTTTTAAATCTCTATGAACTATATTTCTAGAATGACAATGACTTATTGCATGAGTTATTTTAAATAATATTTCTGCAGTATCTTTCTCTTTCAAATGCTTTTTTTTCACTATTCTTTCAAATAATTCTCCGCCTTCACATAATTCCATTACTAAATTAAAATTTGTTTTATCATCATATGTTTCATAATATTTTACTATTTTTGGATGATCTAATTTTACTAATATTTGAATTTCGCCTATTAAAATTTTTTTTCGATAAATTGGCCTTTGATATTATCTTCACTGATAAAAGTTGGATGGATCTCATTTAAAACATGCTTTCTCTACTTTTCCAGAAAATCCATTTGAGATTTTAACACAAAAATCATATATATCATATATGTTCTCTTTGTTTATTTGATATATTGAACTACGTGATGAAAGTTTTTCTTTGTTGTCTTTTGGATTTATTTGTGATTTTATTGTATTGTTGCCTTTCTTCACATCATATTCCCATTGAAAAAGAAATAATTTTTTTATTTTTATAAAATAATTTTTTTCTTTTTTTTCAATTTTTATATTTTTTGAAAATTGAAATATATATAAAAATAATATAAATAATTAATATATTATAATTATATCTATTACTAATGAAAATTATAAATAAAAAAAATAATATTTAATTGGGAACTTTCAATTTTAAAATTTCTCTGAATTGGTCTTTTTCTAAATAAATAATAATAAAAGCATTTGTAGCAATAATAATATCAACAAATAAGATAACAACATCTTGTAATCCTTTAAAATAATTGTAAATCATTAATTGATTTAAAGTATAAGAAGAAATTCCAGAGAAAAAAGTATAAAAAAGAGAATTATTTTTCATACTCGAATCTTTAGCAAAAGAAATCATTTCTTTAAATATAAATCTTTCAATATATTTATTTTCAATATCCCAAAATTCATTTCTTACAGTAAAATACCAATTTAAAAGAATATTAATTGAACTTTTAATAATATTAGCATAAACTAATCCTTTAATATTTATTTGAACCAAAGAAAAAGATAATGCAATTAATAAAAAATTATTTGCTCTTCCAAAACCTTTTATTAATTTTCTATTAAATGAATTATATATTGCTGCTGAATAAGAAATAAAAGTAGTTTCTATTAAATTTAATGAAATTGATAAAACAAATAATTTCATTAATGAAAATGTTGTTTCATTTGCCCATTTATCAGTAAATAACCAAAGAAGAAAATTTTTTCCTAATATTGAAAAAACACTTAACATTAATATTCCTGTTATTAAATATAGTTTAATATGAGTTTTTAATAATTTATATGGATATGATTCTTTTTTAACTGCTGAATTTTTAGTTGATAAATTCTTAATTATATATTGATTATCATTAAAAGAAAAATCACCTTTTTCTGTTATTTCAATTCCACTTCTTAATGTTGTTATATTATTAAAATTTTTTATTTTATTTAATAATATAAAAAAATTTTCTCCTGTTGGTGAAATAAATCTATCAATGAAAAATTCGAAATTTCCTTTTACAAAAAGATATTCTGCTTTAATATCATCTGAATATGTTACAAAAAAACTTAAAACTATTCTTTCTATTGATTTTAATAATAAATCTGTTGACCAAGCTCTTATTTCTAATTTTATTAAAGATATTAATTCTGAATCTTCTTTTTTAATTATATTATAATAAAATTGAATTCTTTCTTTTAATAACTTTGGTGATGGTATTAATAACCATATATCAATATTATATGATAAAGCTAAATAAAATAATAAAGTACAATAAAAAATACTTGTAATTAATCTAGATAAAGTAAAAGCCCATAAATCAAGATTAAATTTATAACATAAAATATAACAAGTGAATAAATTTAATATATCATTAAAAAAAAGAATAAAAGTTTTAATACTATTAATAACTTTAACATTAATATAAATCATAACAGGTTCAACAGAATTTTCAATAATTCCTGAAAAAATATATAAAATAATATGATATTTATAATTAACAAGAGAAGGATCCATAAGAATAAAAATATAATATAAAAGAATAGAAAGTGGTATGATTATAAAATTAATTAACCAAGATAATTTAGAAGAATTAATAAAATTTTTTTTTTCAATAACAGGACTTTGATCATGTGAATAACAAGAAGCAGATATTCTAATTACTTGACTTGGAAAAGAAATAATAATATCATGAATAAAACTTAAATATACACTTTCTATTCCATATGCTTTTTTTGATACTACTCTTATTATTAATACTGTAAATATTACATGAATTATTTTTGATATTATTGTCATTAATATTATAAAACAATCTGATATTACTGTACTTAATACTAAATGTTTTGCACGAGCTTTTATTTTTTTATGCTTTTCCAATATTAATTCTTTATGACTTTTACTTAATAAATCATTTTCACTTTGAATATCTAATGATACTATTGTATTTTCTTGCTTTATTATATCATATTCAGTTGACATTTAAATAAATTTTTTTCTTTAAATAATAATATAATATATTTTTAATTTTTATTTTGTAATTTTTTAAATTTTTATTATTGAATGAATACATTATGTTTCATTTTTTTGTTTTAAATATTATTTTTTTTTAATTTTAATTATTAATTTAAATTTAAATCCCATATTTTAATTCTTCCATCCAAAGAAGCTGAAATTAAAACAATTTTTCCGTTTTCATCATTTTTATCATTAAAATCAATATTTCTAATATCTTCACTTAAATTATTATCTTCATTTTTTGATAAATCAACTTTAACAAATTTTAATTTAATTATTTCATCATCAGAAGCATTTTTCAAATTTTTAATTAAATTACCATTAGTATCATAAACATAAATATCATTAGATTTAGAGACAGAAAAAAAACCTTCAATTTTTCCATTAAAGAAAGATTTAATATATAAGGAAATAACTTTACAATCAAAATCAATATTAAAATTTTGAAAAACTTTACTTTCACTTATTTCACCATAATTTTGATATATTTTAATATTTTTTCCTTCAGTAGAAATAATAAAAAATCTATTATCATTAGAAAATTCATAAGCTAAAATAGGATTTTTAATTCCTGAAATAGATTTTTTTCTATTTATTTTAACAATTTTTTCATATTGTAAAGTAGTATTATTAAATTTATCATTTTTTTCAAAATGAATAACAGAAATTTCATTCATAAAAGTAGAAATTAATATATAATTATCATCAGGTGACATTTTCATTTCTTTATTTCTTATACTTCCAGTAGAAATTTTTTCGATCATTTTATTTGAATTTGAATTATATATTTGAATTTCTGTATCTTCTGCATTTCCAGACGTTGAAATATAATTTCCATCTTTTGATATTATCACATTATTTATTTCAAATTGTCTTTCTGTTGATATTGTTTTTTCTAATTTAATTATTTTATTTTTTCCATTTTCAAAATTAAATCCATAATATAATATATTCTTAGTATTTTTAGTTGAAACTATTATTATTTTCTTTTCCTCTGAAAATGATATATCTGTAATTGTGTCTAATTCTATTGTTTTTGATAATATTTTTGTATTTTTTTCATTTAAATGTTTTAAATAACAAAATCCTACTTTTTTATTATCACAAAATAAAATTATGTGACCATTATTAAATATATAACATCTCTTTAATTCTTTTACATCTCTTATACTTTTTATTAAATATTGTGAAATGTCTTCTGAAGGTTTTTCTTCTCTTTTTTTAATTTCTTTTTTAATTTCTTTAATTTCTTCTTTTGATTCTTTAACAATCTTTTTTTCTTCTTTTTCTGGTTTATTTCTAATAAGAAAAAAAATAATTGTTCCAAATAAAATAATTCCAGCAATGATAAATTCAATCATTTTTAAATTAAAAAATAATAAATAGATATTAATAAATTAGTTAAAATAAATTAAGAAAAAGTAAAAAAGTAAAAAAATAAAAAAAATGACTGAAGAATCAATGGATCAAGTAAATATGTTATCTTCAATTCAAAACTCAATAAATAATATAAATAAAAATAAAAAAAATAATAATTTTGATGAAGATGATAATGTAAATATAGGAAATATGAATTTAAGTATATCAAAATCGAAAGATAAAAATGATAATAAAAAAAAAGAAAATGAAATAAAATTAAAAAAAACATTTAATGATGATTTCTTTGATTTAAGTATAGAAATTCCAAAAAAAGTTAATAATGATATAGTTAAAATTGATAATAATATAAATGAATCAAATAATGATTTTATAACTAAACAAAGTTCAATTATAAGAAGACCATCTTCAGAAGAAATAAGATATGAAGAAGAAGAAATAATAGATGAAAATAAAAATAATAATAATGATGATTTTAATGATAAAGAAGAAAATGATTATAATGACAATAATGATGATTATTATGATGATAAAGATTTTAATAAAGATGAAAATGAAAATGACGAAAATTATAATCCTTTAGAAAATAATGAAGAAGATACTTTTAAAATAGAAGAAGATAATAATAAAGAAAAAGAGAAATATTTAATGACAAATAAAACATTAAAAGCATCAGAAATAGATTTTTCTCAAATAAATCCTGAAATTTCAAAAGAAAAAAAAAATGATAAAAAAAGTAAAAATAAAAATGCACAAAGTTTTAATTTTAATCAACCAATAAAAACAAAAATATCAAAGCCAATATCAATACCATCAACATCAAAAACACCATTGCCAAATCAATCATCTTCATCATTGAATACAAATATATCAATATCACAGAATTCATTATATAATTTTTTAGAAGAGATAAATATGGAAAAATATTATAATATATTAAATTCAAATGGTTTTGATGATATAAATTTAATAATAGAACAAAGTAAAAATCATAAATTAGGAATTACAGATAATAATTTAAAACAAGCTGGAATAAATTTACCAGGTGATAGAGCAAAAATATTAATTAGAATACAAGATTTATCTAAAAATTTTAATTTTAATGTTCCTAAATCTATTTATCATTTTTGTGATGATTTTAATAACATTCAAAATGATATTAATATTCAAAAATTAAATAATTGGCTTAAAGAAATTAATTTATCTGATTATCTTCATAATTTCATTTCTTGTGGTTATCATAGTCTTGATTTACTTTTAATGCAAATGGAAAGTAATCAACCTATTAATGATTTAATTTTAGATGAACTTGGTATTAAAATTGGACATAAAATTTTAATTATGAATAAATTAAAGGATGATGCTATAAATTATAAAAAAAAATTTAAGAAAAAACTAATAGGATTTGACAGAGGAACCGAAAAAAGTTGTAATGAATGTTTTGTTTTTTAAAATAGTTATTTTTTATTTTTGAAAAAATTTATTTATATTTAATATACAGTTTTTTTTATATTATAATTAATTATATATATTCACCAAATGAAAATCATAAATAAAAATCATTGTCAGAAAAAAGATGAAATAAATTATGAAATTTCACTAATTCACTGAATGAGAAATATAATAAATGAACATTTAAACATTTTTACTATTATCAAAAAAGAAAACTTTTTATCAACATTAAAAAATTATTTTTTAAAATATTAAATTAATTCCAGAATATGATAAGATTGTTATTGAATCAATAGAATGAAGATCTTTTTCAATATGAAAATAATTTAAATTGCCATGAACTTCCTTCTTTTGCTCTTTCTCCTTTTGAATTAAATAATGTTATTTCTAATTGAATTAATTTTAATTTATCTATGTTTAATTTTGTGTATTTATGATAAAAATGTTCACAATAATTTTAAAGAGGATATACTATACCTCAAAATTCTGTGTCCATTCCTATAAATAGATATTTTTTTAAATATTCTCCAATATGCTTTATTTTTGAAAAAAAGTTTTCTTCATATACTTCTATTATTGATTCTATTGATTTTACATTCATTTTTTTTTAATAATATTTTTATATAGTTTTTTTTATATTATTTAAATACATTTTATATTAATAATTCAAGGAAATCTTTATTTATACCCATTATATTAATATTAGAATGTTTTTTTATAACATCATCGATTTTTTCATTGTTTTTCTTTAAAGTTTTACCAACTTCAATTTTAAATAAATTATCTTTTTTATTATCTGAAAAAATACTAATAGTTTTATTTATAATGTCAAATTTACAAAAAGGACAAATTGAATGTTTAGAAATAAATTCAATAAAACAATTATAATGAAATAAATGACCACATCTTAATAAAACACTATTATCTTCTAATTTAATATCTTTTAAACAAGATAAACAATTTGGATTTTCATATATATCATTATTTACTTTTTTACAATGAAATTCCTTTAATTTAAATTGTTTAATTTGTTTAATTTCTATATCATTTAAAGGAAGAGATTTTTCATTTATAAAATTATTTTTACATAATTGAGAATATACAATTCTTGACATTGGATTATAAAAATTAGAAATGAAATTCGATGAATAATTATCAATGAAAAAATTTTCTGTTGGAGTGTTTATTTTTTCATCACCCAATATTTTTGAAAAATCAAAATTTGATTTTTTTAAACTTTTTGAAAAAGGACTTATTGAAAATGGTTTTATCATTGATAAAATATTTTTTCTTAATTTAGTATCTTCATTATAATTTTTTTCTTCTTCTTTATTATTTTTTTCTATACATATTTTATTACATTTTGAACATATTGATTTACTTGTTTTTATATTTACTAATCTTTTAAAAAAGTCTTTGCAATTTTCACAAAAAAATATTTTTGATATTAATCTTTTTTGATTTTCTGACATTTTTCAATATCAAATATTATGTCTAAAAATTTTAAAATAGTCTAAAACAGACAAAAGAAACTTCTAGAACAGAGTTTTCTTTAAGTTTTAATATTCTATTTTTAAGTTAATAAAGAGTTTAAAATAAATCTTAAAACCAAATATAAAAATTAAATATATAATTATTGTCTTTAATTTTTTGTTTAATTCATATTCATTTTATAAATTAACTTTTTTCTTTTTTTTTAACAGGAAATAAATTTTATTTAAAAAAAATAAAATTTATTATATTCATATAAAAAATAATATATATAAATAAACTAATTAAATTCTTTTTTTTCTCAATTCTTTTTCTTTTAATTTCTGTTTATCTATTTCTCTTTTTTTTTCCAATAATTTTTCTTTAATACTTTAAAGAGTAGATTCTTTAACTTTTAAATGAACTTTACAATTATGACTTTTTCCATTTAAATGTTCTATATTAAATGTTATCAATAAATGTAATTGACAATTTTCACATTTAAAAGTAAGTGTTTCATAAGATAATTATTTTTAAATTTTCTTTTCTTTGTTTGTTCTCTTTTTTCAAATTGAATTTGACTAAAATCGAATATTCTTTTCCTTTATCATTTAAATGATATCCTATTTTTTTATTTCCTTTTTTCTTATTCTCTTTTTAAGCTTTATATTCATTTTTTTTATTTTTTAATTTTTTTATTTTATTTTTTTAATTTTTCAAAATAGCAAAGTAGGAGTTTTTTAAAAATGTTTGTTCATTATAATATTATCAATTGATATTTTAATATAAAAGTAAACTAAGTACAATAATTTTTTAACTAATATATTGAATGAACTCAGATTTTTTTATTTCTTTTTACCTTTTTTTCCAAGGTAGATTATTTCCTTTTTTCTTCAAAAATAATAAATTTCATCAAAATTATTTTGAGGAAGATTTTTTTTATAGGAAAATCTGTCTTTTCATCTATACGAGGATTTTCAAATGTATTTACATTCTTTTGAATTAATATTTTATTATTTGGTATTATCATCCAAAAAAAGAAAGCAAAAAAGAAAAGGAAAAAGATTGAGCAAGTTAAAATATTTTAAAAATAATTATCATTTTCCTTTAAATTATCTTCATTAATTAATATATTTATATCATTTACACAATTATCAATAATTTCCCATTCAAAAAAATTATTGTTTTTATTTTTTCATTGAACAATTCACAAAATTTTTCTTTTTTTAGTTTTATCATTAAATAAATTAAAGCTAAAAAAATATTAAACATATTATATTTTGAATAAATAAAATATTAAGAAAAAGTAAATTGAGTTAAATATTGAAAAATTTTAAATAAATTAGAAGGAATTTCAAATGAAAAAAAATAAAATAAAATATATTCTAAAATATCATTTAGAGTTATAATAATATATATTCCAAGAACTTTTTTTAAAATTAGTTTTTCTTCTTTTCAAAAAAAATTAAAACCCAACAATTAGCAAAAATCCATTTTTTAATTTTTTGATTTTTTTTTGGATTTTCCAAATAAATTTACTATAAAAGTTTTTATTTATATTTTTATTATTAATAAACAAGAAGCATTTTTAATTTGTTCATTATTAGATATTTTATTCAAAACATGAAAAGCTATTTCATTGTATATTACTAATTGAATTTCTTTCTCATTATCATAAAAATTAATATTAATAGATTTTTTAAATTTTATAAATGTTTGAAAATAAATTTAACAAAGGTAAATTAAATAATTTATAAGATTAATTATATTTTAATTTTAAACTCATATTAAATGCTTTTGATTTATGAAAGGATTGAAAATTGAAAAAATTATTTATTTACAATAATAAGAATAT
>JAEEGK010012835.1_pt1 | contig 18977 bp, 12 predicted proteins | sample 8958771 | NCBI WGS metagenome assembly JAEEGK01 (sample SAMN16246547, study PRJNA631951) | gut metagenome | biome: gut microbiome; feature: rumen; material: SC-attached | host: Bos | place: Iran: Karaj | collected 2018-10
AATTTCCAGGAGTTGAAATTCCTAAAAAAGAAGAAGATATTAATTCAAAAGTTAATAATAATATAACAGCTAAAATTCATGATGTTGAAATTCCTAAAAAAGAAGAAGATAATAAAAAAAATGATAAAACATCAAATATAAATATAACAGGTAAATTTCCAGGAGTGGTTATTCCTAAGAAAGAAGAAGAAGATAAAATAGATGATGAAAATAAAATTGATGTAAAAGCTCCAAAATTAGAAATAAAAAATTCTAAATCTGAAATAAAACAAAATGAAAATTCACCTATGACTGATATAAAAGGAATAATTCCAGGAAAATCAAATTTACAAAAAATCAATAATCCAAAAATTGATATAAAAGGAGAAATGAATAAGGAAAAAAATATAAAATCTAAAAATGAATTAAATTCACCTAAAGGGGAAAAAATTAATGATAATAAATTAGAAATCATTCCTGATAATTCAAAAGCAAAAGTTGATTTAAATATTAAAAAATCAAAGATAGAAACTCCAATAATTCCATCAAATACATCTGATGCTAAAATCGAACCTTCAATCAACACACAATCACCTAAATCAATACCTAAATTTAGCTATCAGAATAATTTGCTTAAAGATATTATTACTAGAGATATCGATGATCCAATTGGATTATATAAAAAAAATTTACTTCCAGGAGATATAATAAAGGTTGAAGGAATTGAAGGTGAAATTTTAGGAGAAAAAATCCCAAAAAACAATGATATAAATAATAAAGAAAATGATATAAATGCAAATGTTCCAAATATTAATGTTTCAGGGAATATTCCTGGAATAAAAGGACCAAAAGGTGATATTAATGTAGAAAAGTTAAATATAAATATTCCAAATGATAATATTAATACTAATAAAATTAATGAAAAAGAAAGTAATGTAAATCCTCCTAAAGTAAATGTTAATGAAAAAATTATCTCATCTAATGAAGATAGTGGAATAAATGATTCTTTAAAAATGAAGATAAATGAACCAAAGGTTAATATGAAGATAAAAGAAGATTTAAATCCTCTTAATGTTGATGGTAAAGATTCTATATTAGATAAAAAAAGAGATTTAAATAATCCAATTATTGATATAAAAAATTCAAAAGTGGAAATTGAAAAACCTAAAGTTGACATTAAACCTAAAGAAAATATTAATCAACAAAATGTTGATATTAAAGGATTAATTCCAGGAGTTAATACACATAATAAAGATATTAATGATTCTAAAATTGATAATAATAAACCAAAATCAGAGATAAAAGAAAACAATCCAGAATTAAATATAAAAGGTTCCATTCCAGAATTAGATAAATCTAAAATAAATGTTAAGACAACACCAAAAGTAGATATAAAAGGGAATAATGAAAATACAAATGAAAGTAAAGTGACTACATCAAAGATAAATATCAATGCTCCTAAAGTAGACATTAAAGCACCAACAATAGATGTTAAAAAAGAAAATGTAAATATACCTAAAGACAATTCTCATCAATCAAAAAGTGGTGTTAAAACACCTAAAATTGACATAAATTCAGAAAAATTAGGAAAAAGTGATAATTATAATCCTAATATTGATATTAAAGGAAAAGAAGGAAAAATTAATATATCTGGGAGAATTCCAGTAAATGAAGATATTAAGGAAGATAATAAAAATTCTAAAAACGTTACAAAACAAACTAAAGTAAATATTAAATCTCCAGATATAACAGGAGAAATTAAAGGTGTTAATGCACCAAAAGTTGAGATAAAGACACAGAAAATAGATGTTAAGGCACCTAAAGTTAATATTAATGAAGCAAAATCTGAAGTTAAAGACACTAAAAATATTTTACCATTAAAAGTAGATGTTAAAGCTCCAACAGTAGATTTAAATATTCCAAATGTCATTCCTACAGTAAAATCTGAAAATAAAGGAAATATAAATAAAGAAAATAATCCAGAAATTAAGAATTTAAATTTACAAAATCCAAATATTGATACAAATAAAATAAGTTTAAAATCAAAAGGAAAGGTTATCCCTTCAAAGATAGATGATAATTTAAATTCAGAAAAAAAAGTAAAAGAAGGAGATATTAATATATCAGATTCAATTCCATCAAATACAGGAAAAGTAGATTTAAAGGTGCAGAAAAATGACTCAAACATTCCTAAATTTGATATAAAAAAAGATAAAAAAATCGAAATAAATCCTCCAAAAATTGATATTAAAGAAATTAAAGGAAATAATGAAGGTAAGGTAGCTGCACCAAAAATTAATATTAAAGCTCAAAAAGTAGATATTAATGTACCTAAAATTGATATTAAAAATGAAATAAAAGAAAGAAAAGTCGACGATAAAGCACCAAAAGTTAATATTAACAATCCTAAATTAGAGACATCCAAAAAAGAAATTAACTCAAAAAAAATTAATATAAATGCTCCTAAAGTTGAAAATCAAAAAATAGATATTAATGTACCAAAAAAAGATAATATTAAACCTACAAAAATTGATTTAAATCGACCTAAAACAGATAATAATACATTAAAATTAGATATCAAATCCGCAAAATTAGATATAAAAGCGCCAAAACTTGAAGTGAAACAACCAAAAAATGAATTGAATCATCCAAATAATAATATTAAAGAACATAAAAAAGAAATGGGATCATCAAAAATAGATTTAAATCCCCCAAAAGTAGAAGTAAAAGTTCCAAAAATTGAATATAATTCTCCAAAAACAAATAAAACAATTTCAAAAGAAATAAAACTAAAAGCTCCAAAGATAAATATTAAATCTCCAAAAACAGAAAATAAAAATCAAATAAATTTAGAATTCCCAGAAGAAGAAGAAGAAGAGAAATTTATAATTATTCCAAAAAAATCAAAATTAATAATTCCAAAAGAAAAAAAAGATGATAGTGAATTATCAATTAAAGCCCCATTAATAACTTTAAAGCATGAAATAAAAGAGAACTCTCCTCGTTTATCATCAACAACCAAACCATTGAAAATAAAAATACAAACACCAGAACTTCCAAAACAAAGAAGACCATCAGTTTCAAATCCAACAGTGCGTTCAAAAATAGGATTTGAAATGAAAAAGGAAGAAGCTCCTCAAATTCAATTTAAACCAAGACTTTCATTAACAAATCCTTCAAAAATAAAAAGAGAATTAAAATTAGAAGAAGCACCTAGAATTACTATTAGAAATCCAAATATGAATATTAGTAAATCTATTACTGAAGCTCCTAGAATTTCATTAAGATCAAAATCAAAAAAAGGACCTGTTAAAATTTTTGGTTCTTCTGAGGTAAGTTATGATGATTATGAGAAAAAATTATCAAATGATATTAATAATAAAGATTATATTCATACTCTAACTCATTTAATGTCAATGGATATTAATGAACCTATTGATTTATCAAATAATTATATCTCAGAAATTAAATATAATAAATATGGAGGTGTTGAAATAGGAAAACCAGATTATCATTTAAATTATGAAAATAGAGGTTTTGATTTTAATAATATTAATGAAAATGAATATGATAATTCAAATCAAACAGACAATAATTTAAATATAGAAAATGAAAACCTAAATAAAAAATGGAATGATAAATTAAAAGGAAATTTTGGAGGAATAGAATATAAATTAGATGATGAACCTGGTGAATATATTATAGAAAAAAAAGAATATGGATATTTTCAACCAATAGAATATAATATTGACATTCCAAATGATTTAGAATCAATTCCAAATTCAAAAGTGAAAAATAGAGTTCATAATCCAAAAATAAAAGAAAATAATACTATTAGAAGAAGAAGGAGTAAAGTTACTTTACCTCCTGGTTTATCTTCTGATGCTGTTATTATGCAATATACTAATAGACCTAAATTTCATGAAACTATTACTCAACAATCTAATGCTGATTTACCTGTTGTTCAATCTTTTAAAGAAGAAATATTTGATTTAAATCTTCTTGCTGATTATGAAATAAAATAAAATAATAAAGAAAAATGAATTTTGATATTTAATATTATTTCAATAATTTAAAAAAATTTAATTTAATAGACCTTTAATTTTTTATAAAAATGATTTAAATAATAATTCTAATTTAACTTTTTATTAAATAATTAAATTAATTAAATTACAAGTAAACAATTATATTGATTTGAATAATCCTTAAAACAAGAAGCACTAACAGTAAATACAATTCCTTTTTCATTATATTTTTGATTATTTTTAATAATATCATTAATAATGACTTCATTCATGATATTTTCTTCAAGATTAATTAATTTTAGAGGAGATTTACTTAAAAGAACCATATTAATAAGAGGAACAAGTGCCATATCATTTCCATTAACTTTCTTTAAAGAAATAGTATCTAATTTAGTACTATTTTTAATAAATTGACTAAGCATCATTAAACCAACATCTCCTATATCATTATAATCTAAATATAATTTTTTAAATGTATTTGAACCTTTACTATTAATCAAAAATAATAATGTTTCTCCATTTATTCCACAATCACTTAAATTTATAATTTCTAATGATGATTTTTTTAGAGCATATCCTAATGTACTGCATGATAATTGTGATAACTTATTTTTTGATATATTTAATTTTATTAACTTTTTATTGTTTAAAATTATATCAGATAATAATTTAATATCATTATCATTAAGTTTATTTTGAGATAAATTTAAAGATAAAATATTATTATCACCAGAAAATATACTATTATTTAATATATCTGGTAAATTTGAACTATGATTTGATAAATCTAATTCTCTTAATTTTAAATTCCCTTTAAAATAAGGATATAAAATTTCAAAATTTTCTTTTGAAATACCTGAATTATTTAAACATAAATAATTTAAATTTGTATCTAATAAAGAAGTTTTTAAATCATTTAAAAGTTTAGATTCAATTGGTAAATTTTTTAAAGTAAGAGAATTTAAATTTTTAAGAGAATTTAATAAAAATGGAATAGTTTCACTTAAAATAGAAATATTAATATTATTATCATATAAATTTTCATCAAAAGTATATTCAATAGATAAACTTTTTAAATTTTGACAATATAAACAAATATCATATATTATATAAATATTTGGAGATGAAGTTATTATTGATAGAGATGTTAATTTTGGAGTAATGTTTCTTATTTGATATTTTAATAAAGAATAAAATTTAAACATATTTATTTCATTTATATTTATTATTAATTCTTTCTTTTCATCTTTTCCTTCTTTTAAAAAATCTGGTCTATCACTTTCAACAATAGAAGTTTTTTTCTTTAAATCAACCATGTATTTTTTTTTAAATAAATCTAAAGAAATATTTAATGATTTAAAAAAATTTTCTTTTCTTTCTTTGAAAATTTCTAAAATATTTTTTTCTGTTCCTATATTTAATTTAGAAATTTTTTTTAATAATTCAACATTGGTTTTTTCAACACCTAACTTAAAAGTTTTTTGAGAAAGTAAATCATTAATATTTGAATTATCTCCTTTAATTTTTAAATAACTTTGCATATTATTAAAAAATTTAAATAAATAATCATCAATACAATTATTATCAAAAGGATTTTGTTTAGAAAAAAAATCTAATAAATCATAATTACAAGTACTTTCATTTATTAAATCAAATACACTTAAATAATATTGAGAATTTACCATTTTAAATATAAAATCACAAATTATTTCTGTTAATAATTTTATTTGTTCTTGATCTTTTATTAAAGGGATATTATCTTCTTTTTCTTTTTTTTCTTTATCTTCTTTTTCTTTTTTTTCTTTATCTTCTTTTTCTTTTTCTTCCATTTCTTTCTTTTTTTTTTCTTCTTCTTCTTTTTTTTGTTCATTTTTTTGGTCCATTTCTTCTAATTTTTTTGTTTTTTCTCTTCTAATATAATCTAATAAATCATTATTTGTATTTTTTTGTTTTTCAAGTTCTTCATTTATTTTTTTAATTTCTTCTTCTTTTTCTTTAATAATTTTTTCTAATTCTTCAATTCTATCTTTACTTTTATCTTTCATATTTGCATCAATTAAATATTGAGTCTTTAAAGTATTAAATTGAGAAATTAAATCTTCACATTTTTTTTTTTCAACATTAATATCATTTTCTAATTTGGAATTTTTTTCTTCTAATTCTTTTTGTTTTTCTTTAGCTCTATTTTTTTGTTCTTTCATATTTTGATATTCATTGGTTTTATCAATAATATCTTTTTCTAAAATTTTATTTCTTTCAATTAAACTTTGATTTTGTTCTTCTAATTCACTATTTTTTTTCATTATTTCTTGAGTATCACTTGAACCTTTTTTTGTTTTTACTTTTTCTAATTCTTGTTGAAGTTCAGTAATCTTTGCATCTGATTTCATTTTTTCTTCTTTTCTTTCTTTTCTTTCACTTGCCAATTGCTTATTTATTGAATCCATTGTTGCCATTAATGATTGAACTACTTCATCATTTGATAAAGACATTTTATTTTTATTAATAAAAATAATAATTTGTTAAATTTTATTTGTAAATAAAATATTTTATTTTTAAAAAAAATAAAAAAACAGAAAAATTTGCCAATAAAGTAATAAAAAATAATTTAATGACCAGTATCAACAATAGGACAAACTTGCGATTCTCCACATAAAACAACTAACATATTAGAAATTAAATCAGATTTTTCATCATCTTTTAAATCACAAATATTATTCATTTGTAAAGAATCAATAGCATGACCAGTAATACTTACAGCCCCTTGAACGATTTTTTCCCTGGCAGCAATAATAGCTTCAGCAGCTTGTCTTTTAAGCATAACATTAGCAATTTCAGAAGCATAACTTAATTCAGTGACTCTAGCTTCAACGACTTCAATACCTGCATGTTTTAATCTTTCACTTAATTCTTTTTGTAAAGCATTATTAATTTCATTGTGTCCACTTCTAAGACAAATATCATCTTCATTAACTTTATCATAAGGATACATGCATCCAATATACCTTATTGCAGATTCAGTTTGAACTTTAACATAATAATTATAATTTTCGACATCAAATATTGCTTTTGCTGTATCTCTTACTTTCCATACTATTACACATCCCATCATTATTGGATTTCCAACTTTATCATTTACTTTAATTATTTCTGAATTTAAATTCTTGTATTTTAATGATATTGAAGTTGAAGTATAAAAAGGATTCACCCAAAAAAATCCTACTTCTTTTAATGTTCCTATATATTTACCATAATATGTAAAAACATATGCATTGTTTGGAGTATTTATTTTATATCCACTACAAAAAAAACAAAAACCTGTTATAACTGATATTATTCCTATAGATAGTAAAACTACACTTAATATTATCATTACAGTATTTTTTGATTCTGTAAGAACTCCTCCAACCATTATTAAAAATGCATTTACAAGTATTAACACTATTGTAAAACATATAGTTTTACAACCATTAAATGCTTTGTATTCTTTTTCTTGAGTTATATGACCTAAAAGTAAATTGTTTCCTTTATTATTTATTTGAAGTGACATATCTTCATATTTATATCCATTCATTTTTTTTTTTATTTTTAATAATTGATTTAAAGATATTTTAAAGGAGTAATTGTTTTTCTCTTAATATTAAAATACTAATTTTGGCTAATTAAATTTAAAAAAAAGAATCAAAATAAAAAAAATTATTTTCTAATTATAAATATTTTTATGAAATGTATTTTTATTAACAATTATTTTACATTAACTTTTGATAGTATCATCATAATAATAATTTTTGTTATATATAATATTTCAATTAAATTTAAAGTTAAAATTGTTATTGAATACATTTTTTTTATAATATTATTATTTTATTAAATTTATTTTTCAACATTTAGATTAAGTAATTGATTTAAAGGTAATTTTGGTAAAGAAACATCTCTTTTAAAAATTTTTTTTTTTTTTACTTCTTTAATTGGAGGTTTAGTTTTATTTATTTTAAAAATAGTATTACTAGAAGTTGAATTGTTACTATAATTATTAATATTTAATTGTGGTTTTTTATAATTTTTTTTTCTTGATCTTTCATTAATTGGTAAATTTTTTGTTTGAAATATATAAATAGAATCTTTTGATTCATCTTTATCTAAATTACTTAAAGAATTCATTTTTGTACTTGTTAATAAATCTTTTTTATAATTAAAAGAAGTATTATTATTTAAAATATTAACTGAATTATTATTATTATTTTGACTTTTTGGTCTTGATTTTTTCCTATTTCTTTCAAAATTATTTATATTATTATTTTTTTTAATTGACTTATATGGTGTCATTGCTTTATTTATTTTTTGATTATATGAATTAATTATTGTTTTATGATTTAAACCAAAATTTGATTTTAATTCTTCAAAATTTGGAAAAGTTTCTTGAATCGATTGATTAATTTTATTTTTAATTGTTATACTTTGTTTATTCATTATTTTTCCCAATGGAACTGATATATTATATTGAGTTTTTATTAAAAAAATATGTTTTAAACTTTCTATAAGATTTATTTTTAAGATTTGATTTTCTTGTTTGTAATTTAATGCTAAATTAAAAAATAATTGAACTTGATTTAATAATTTATTTATCACAATATCTTTGATTTCTTCTTTTAATTCATTTGAAATAGATTTTTTCATTTAAATTATTTCATTAAAATTATATTTATTAAATAACTCAAAAATTATTCATAAAAAAAAAGAAATAATTTAATAAGTATATATATATAATAATGAAAATCAAAAACTAGTGTTTTATACTATTTTATTTATTAAAAATCATTTATAATTCCTTGAAATATAATTTATTTAATATTCACACTTTTTCATAAAGTATATTTAAAAATTAGTAAAAATAATATATAAATAAAAAAAAAAGTTTAAATATTCAAAAATAAAACCATAAAAAAAATGAATTCAACATTAAATAAATCAAATTCCCAGAAATTATCTTCCTCATCTTATTTAAACGACTCAAAATATAATTCAACATTATTGGAAAAATCAAAAGAGCAAAAGACAATATATCATTTAAAAATAATTTTATTAGGAGATGTATCAGTAGGAAAAACAGCAATAATAAATAGATATATAGATGGTAAATTTGATAATAATTATTCATGCACAATAAATGTACAATCTAGAACAAAAGAAATTTCTCTAAATCAAGAAATTTCAGCTGAAATGACAATTTGGGACACTTGTGGTGAAGAAAAATTTAGAGCATTAACAAGACAATATTATAGAGATACTAATGGAATTTTATTAATTTTTGATTTAAATAATATTAAAACTTTTTTAAATTTAAAAACTTGGTTAAAAGATATTAAAGAAGTTGCCCCTAAAAATGTTATTATTATTCTTATTGGAAATAAACTTGATATTCGAAGAAATATTAACAAAGAAGATATTGAAAAATTCATTGATGATAATTTCTTAATTTATTATGAAATTTCTGCTAAAAATGGTATTAATGTTGATTTAGCTTTTGAAAAATTAGCAAGAGAAGTAGTTGAAAAAATGAGAGAAGAAAATGAAAATAGATTAAAAGAATTTGGAGAATCTTCTCTTGATGATTATAATAATATTGAAAATATTCAATTAAATCGTAGGAATAATATTTCAAATAAAAAATTTAAATGCTGTAAAAAATAGTTTTTATTTATATATACTTTCTTCACATTTTTTAGATTTATTAAAATATGTTTTATATGATATAAGAAGTTAATAAAGTAATATTATATTTTTTAAATGAATCACAATATAAAAATTTATATTTTATTTCATTATTGTTAACAATAATTCTAATAGTTGTTTTTCTTCATTATTATCTTTTAAGTTTATTGTATTTTTGTTAAAGTTATTTGATATTAATATTTCATATTCATTCAAAGGAAGAGAATCTTTTATAATTTCATCAAAAAATTGTTTTAAATTTTTTCCATCAATTACCCCATAAATATATTTCAAGTAATCAATCATAAATTTAATTTGTGATTCTAAATTTTCACATTCTTGAAACATTTGATTTTTAATTTTTTTAAATAATTCTTCCTTATTATTTATATTTAAACTATTTTCACTCTCTTTTACTTTTTCAATTAAAAATTGAAAATAACTTTCATTTTCTTGAGCAATTTCATTTTCTAATTTTTTATAATTGAAATTATCATTAACTATATTATAAATTATTTTATCATCATCTTCATTGATATTTTCATAAATATATTTTTCTTCCAAATAATCAAAATTAACATCAAATTTACTCATAAAAAATATTATAAAAAAAATAAAAAATAAAACAAATTTATAAGATTAAATAAGAAATTTATGTATTTAAAAAATTAATTACCTTTTTAAATAAAAATCCTTTCAAAAAATCATTATTGTGATTTATCTCAATTTTTAAGAATAAATTTACATTTTAAATAATGTTTAAGCTTAATAAATTTTAGTTTTAATAGGAATAACATATTCATCATTAATTCGTTTAAAAGGAATTCATTATATGATATTGTCCTATTACATAAATAATCCACTTTATAATCATTACCTTTTGACTTTAAATTTTCCTTTAAAAAGAATTATTATTTGTCCTTCTTCTAAATCTTTTTTTAATGAGTTCTTTGTTATATGTGTTAAGATATTTTTATTTATTTTTTAATACTTTATTTGAATTTTTATTTCTTTTACATAAATTTTTCTTCACCCTAAAATGTCTAATTTCTCCATTATCTATATTAAATAAAGATTTCTTTTATTTCAATGAATAAATAATTTATTTTTTGAATTAAATTAATTTTAAATTATATATCTTATATTTGTGATTTTATTTATATATCATAAATACATCAATTTTTTTCTTTTTAATTAAACTCCAATATATTTTTAATCATAAATAGAGAATATTATAAAAAAAATAAATTTGAATTTATTAAATCCTAATAATAAAAATTTTAAATTGAATAAATTTTAATTTAATGTATTTAATTATGAATTATCTTCTATTATAATTTCAGCTTTAAGATGATTATCTTGTATATCTAAATTATTATTATTAGTATTATTATCTTGAATTTTATTATTTTCACTTTGTTCTCCATATATTTTAGACGTAAGATAAGCTTTTGCATTATACCATAAATTATAATAAAAACTAGAAGTAATTCTTTTTTCTTCTAAATTTTTAATTTCATTTTTAGAAACATTTAAAACCGTAAAAATTACATTTTCTAAAATTTTAGATTCAAATTCATTTCCAATAGCTAAAGCTTCTAAATATTTTAAAATTATATTTTTTAAATATTCCATATTTATTTTTTGAGATTTTGTATAATTTTGAAGTGGACCAACTGAAGAAATATCAATTTGAGGATGAACTTTATTATTTTTATTCTGATTAGTTAAATTTTTATTTTTATTTTCTTTATGTTTATTTAATAAATCTGCTAATTCTTTTTTTAAAGTCTCATGTTCTTTTAATATTTTATTATAATTACTTTCATTTGAAATAAAAATTTTATGACTTTTTTCTTTATAATCATTAAATTCATTTTTTAATTTCTCATTTTTTGATTTCATATTATCAAGTTCATATAATAATTTATCATATTCTTCTTTAATATATAATTTTATATCAGTTTGAGTTCCCATATTTAAACTTTCAATTTTAATTTGATTTTTTAAATTTTCATTTTGATTTTTTTCTTTTTTTGAATTATTTGAAAAATTAAATATATCATTATCATTAGAATTTAATTTTGGAGTTAATGTATCAAAATTATTTAATAAGCTTTTTGCTTTTAATTCTGCATTTTCTAATTCTAAATTATTTAATACTTCAATTTCATTATTTTTTTCATCTATAACTTTCATTAAATATTGTTTTTCATTATCATAATTCATTACTTTAATTCTTAATTCTTCTAATTCATTTAAACCTTCTTTAAATTTAATTTCATTTTCTTTATTAGATTCTTTATATTTATTCTTGAGTAATATTTTCTAAATTTAATTTAATTCTTTATTATTTGAATTTAATTCATTAATTTCTCCTTTTAATTTTGATAAAATATTAGTATATTCATTTTTATTTTGAGATTCAGAAATTAACCATAATCTAGTTAATTCTGCAGTTTCATATGTTCCATATTCTTTTTTTATTACTTTATCTGTAATATCTTTAGGAAAAATTTCCTTTAAAAATACTTCTATATTTGTTTTATCATTAACAACATTTTTTAAATCTGTGTTAACTTGAATAAATTTTTCTTCTAATTTCTCTAATTTTTTTTTACTTATTTTCAATTCTTTATTTTGGTCTTTCATTAATTGAAGTAATTTTTGAGTATCTGTAATTTCACTGTTGTTATTATTTTTCTCATTCATTAAAATAAAAATTTACATATTTTCTACAAAAAAAAATTGATTAAAATAAATTAATTATAATTTAATTTCTTTTATATATTTCATAAATCATATTATTTGATTAATTTATAAAAATTAAATTAAGAATAACAATACAATTTCATCATAAATATTTTCCAAAAAAATTTTGAATGAAATAATGAACAATAGTTTTAACTTCAAATTTACATTAAAAATGGTAATTTTGTTAATTGTTTAGAACTTATTTTATTGAAAGGAAGAAGTTTTAATTGAAGTATGAAGGAATTATTAAACGTTTTGATTATTTATTTTAAAGAATTTTTTTTTGTTTTTATTTAAATCATATTTTTTTTTAAATAATTATTGTATTTGTTTTTTTAAGTATTATGGGGATTACAATATTTAAAGAACCATATTGTTGTAATAGAAATAATGCTATTTTGTTAACTCATAATATAAATAATGATGATATTAAATCTAATAATATTAATAAAATAATATATGAAGATAATATAGATAATAAATATAAAGAAAAAAATAAAAATAATAAGAAAGTTTTATTAAAAACTGGAGTTTTAGATTATAATATAATAGAAAAAAATGAAAAAATAAATGAAGATTTTATATGTATAAATGGTTATCATAATGACAACAATTTTTTTTATTATTTAAAAAAAGTGAAATTAATTCAAAAAAAATATAAAGAATATTGTAAAAGAAAATTAAAGAAAAAACAAAATAAAAATAATAATTATGACAAAAATCTTAAAGAAAGTACAGTAATTGAACAAGAAAATAATTTATATTTAACAGTAATAAGAACAAATAAATTAACAGAATTAAATTTATTGAAAAAATTGAAAGATTCAACGATTGAAACAGTTCCGTTTAATTTAAAATCCAAAAAAAATATAAAATATACATACCACGGAAAATTAATAACAAAAAAAATAGAATATTCCCCACAAATAAATGGATTCAAAAGTAAATTTTATAAAAGAAAAGAGAGTAATGAAAAATTAATTAATATAAAACAAGGATACGGAAAAATAAAATATAAAGATGAAAGTGAATTTGAAGGAATATTTAAAAATAATAAAGCGAATGGAATAGGTAAATATATAGATAATTTAAATAGAAAATATATAGGAGAATATAAAAATAATGAACCAAAGGGATATGGAATATATAATAATAATGAAAATGAATTAGAAGGAATTTATAATGGAAATTTTATGGAAGGAATTGGAATAGAAAGAAATAATGATGGAACTTATTATGAAGGTGAATTTACTTTAAGTGAAAAAAATGGTATTGGAACTTTTAAATGGAGAGATGGTACAATTTATCAAGGAAATTTTATTAACAATGAAATGACTGGTTATGGAATTATTGAATATAATGATGGAAAATTATATCAAGGAAGTTTAATTAATGGTTCTATGAATGGTTATGGAGAATTTTATTGGGATGGAAATAAAAGATATAATGGTTATTATAAAGATGATAAAAGATGTGGATTTGGAATTTTCATTTGGGATTTTGACCCTATTGAAGCTTATATTGGATTTTTTAATAATGGTTTATTTGATGGGGTTGGAATGAAAATCAGTGGTAATAAAGTTAAATATGGAATTTTTAAAAAACAAGAAATTGAACAATGGTTAAAAGGACCTTGGGAATTTCAATATCATATTTTTGAAAAAGAAAATCTAAAATATATGAATATTTTCCAAATGAAACATAATAAACTTTTTGAATACATTTTAAAATTTTCCAATAATGAAATTCATTACACTAATGATGAAAATAAACAAGAAAATTATAAAAGATTTGATCCTTTAAGTAAGAATCAACTTTAAATATAAATAAATAATATATTTTTCAGTATATTTTATAAAGGTATTATATGAATTTATTTATATTTTTTAATTAGAATAATTTACAATAAATTTCTTATTTTCTAAAATATTAATAAAGTTTTATTATAAAAAAAATTTAAATAAATGAATCAATTTAACAAAAATTTAAACCAAGAAAATTTTGAAAATATTAGAAAAAATACATGTAAAAATTATATAAATATCTTAGGAATTTTTTTTTTTGGTTTATTAATTTCTATAATTATTTCTTTGCAAAAAAAAATATATGATTTAAAAAATAAATATAATGAATTAGATGATATATTTCATGAATTATACAATAAAAATAAAGAGTTAATATTATCTGATTCAAAGATAATAAATAAAAATAGAAAATATTTATTATTTCTAAACACTTGGATAAACCCAAATAAAAAAATATTTTCAAAATTAATATATAGATTATCAGAAGATGGAGAAAGTATAAATATATTTCATAAGAAATGTGATAATAAAACTCAAACATTAATATTAATTGAATCATTAAATGGAGAAAAATTTGGAGGATATACAACTTGTACTTGGGATGGAAATATGATTGATAAAAATGATAATAAAACATTTTTATTTAATTTAAATAAAAATGTAAAATTTGAAAAGAGATATAATGTTTTTAATAATAGAGATATATATGCTTATAACAATATAGGACCTTATTTTGGTTTAAGAGATTTATTTTTTTCTCCTACTATGAAATTTTGTAATTCTTTTCAATCTGCTCAATTTTCCTTTTTAAATGATATTAATGATTTAACTAATCATAAAAATGAAAAATTTGAAATAAAAGAAGTAGAAATTTATAAAATAAATTTTGAATAAAAAATATTATTATTTAAAAAATTATAATATTTGCTTAAAAAAACAATAAAAAAAATAATGTCAAGAAACATTCAAAAATTTGAATTAAAGCCAGCAAAAACAATAAATTTAAAAGGTGATTTTAGAACATTATTAAAAGAAAAAACTTTAACAGAATTAGAATCATCATCCCAAAGAAAGAGTGTAATAAGATTTTCATCTCAAAAAATGGATTTAAATTCATTTGGAGTGAAAAAATTAAATATTAAACCAAAAGTTGAATTACCAAGAGTAAAACAAATACCAATAATAAGAAAAGTAACATATAATAAATATTCTCCTTTAACTACAATTTATGCAGAAATTAGTAGATCAAAAAAAGAAATAAATAGTTATATAAAAGAAGGGAAAAAAGTATGTTCTTCATTAGAAAAAGAAAAAAATAAAACAATTATTAGATTAAATTTTTCTCCTTTAAAAACTCATTCTAAATCAAAAACATTATTAACACAATCAACTTTATTTGAAAGTCCTCAAATGAATAAAACTAAATCAATATTTTCAAATAATGATAAAGTAAAAAAAATAAAAATTGAAAAATTAAATATAAAAAATGATAATAAAGAAGAAGAAGAGCATTTAAGTAGAAGAAGTTCAATTTCAACAAGAGCAAAATATAAAACTATTGAAGTAAATAAAGGAAGATTTAAAACTTATTTTATTTCTTATATTCCAAAATGGCATTTAAAAAATCATTTAATAAATATTAAAGCATCTAAAGAAGTTATTGAATCAATAGATTTTCAAAAAAATATTTTTACTGATGAAATTCTTATTTTATTAGATAATTTAAGTGATTATAAAAAGAAATATATTATAAATGAAGGTTTATTTTATTATTTCTATAATACTTCACTTAAAAATCAAAGAACAATAAATAAATTATTAGAAGAAACTATTGGATTATTAATTGAAATTTGTTATTTATTATTAAATGAATATTCTAAAAATTTAGATAAATTTATTGAAAATATTCAACAAAGACCAAATATTAATGAAGAAAAATATGTTGATAATGAAAATGAAGAATTTAAAATAAATATTAAAAAATTTGTTGATTGTTCAAATTTTATTAAAGTTTGTTTTGATTCTTATGAAAATATTTTATTATATGATAAAGAATGTTTATTAACAACAAAACAATTTTATAAAATTATGCAATATTTACAAAGAGCAAGATATAATACAGGACAATTAAAATATTTAACAAAATCTATTTTTATGAATTTTAATAATGATGATAAAATTGTAAATCGTTTTTTAAAAGAAATGAAAATATATAGAAATAAGAAAAAAAATATTGATTATAATATAAAAATAAATGATGATGTTGAAGAGAATTTAGATTTTTATAATTATAAACCTCTTATTTTAAAAGAAACAGAAGAACAAAATAAATTAAAAAGAATTAATATTGCTTTAGAAAAAGATTTTTCTCAAGTTAAAAGACATTATCATCCAAAACATCTTAATTTTAATTCTAAATTAGTTAATGATCTTTTAAAATATGCAACAAGTAATTTTCGCTCTCAAATTTTAAGTGAAAGAATTATTCAAAGATTTAAAAAAAGAGAAAGAGAAGAAAATTTAAATTTAAATGTTGAATAATTTTTTACTTTGATATATTTAATAAAAATATTATAAATCAAAAAATAAAACATTTTTAAAGAAATAGTAATATATTTCTGAATTTTAATAATATTTTATTTTTGAAAAAATTAAAAAAAATTAACATTATTTTTTATCTGATGATAAAGATTGAATTTCAATATATTTTTTTATTCCACTTGTATTTCCTTCAGAAATATTTTTATTATTCACATCATTATTATCTTTATTTTTTTCTTTTTTAATTTTCTCCATTAATAATTCTTTTTCAATTAATTTATTTTGATTAATTTCTTCTTCATTTATATTTAAATTTAAAGATAAAGGTTTTTCAATATTTTTTTGATTATTATTTTCAATTTTTATTTCTTTTTCTCCATTATTACTTATCACTTTTATAGGTTCTTCTTTTTTTAAATTTTCTTTTTTTTTATTATCTAAATATTTAATATTATTTTCATTATTAACTTTATCCCAATTTATTATTTGTTTCTTTTTATTTTTTTCTTCTTTTTCTTTTTTTTTATTTATATTTGCTAATATTTTTTCTTTGTTTTTTTTAGTTGTTTCTGAATATTCTTTTTGTCTTTCAAAAAATTCTTTTTTAATCATTTTATTTTTGTTTTTGTTTAAATGTGGAGTTTTTGTACATATTAATAATTCTTTTTCTTGTTGATTTTTTCTGATTGTTTCTAATTTTTGTTGATGGGCTTTTTGTTCTTCTTCAAATCTTTTTAGCATATCTTTATAAGTTTTTTTGACAACCTTTTTTTGCCCCGAGATATCTTGGGTATCCCCTTTCACATCAGATTTTTTTTCTTTTTTTTCTTTTTTCTCATTTTTTGTTTTTGTTGTTAAAGTTTTCGTTTCTCTTGCTTTTATTGCCTTGGTATTTCTTGATAGATTATTTTCTTTTTTTGGTTTTGAGAGTAAAGTATTATTTTCTTTAATATTTGTTTTATTTAGATCTTCATTATTATTATTGTTATTATCGTTATTATTTTTATTTATATAAATACTTAAATCTTTTTGGCTTTTATTGATATTTGTTATTTTTGGTTTCCTTTTTGCTTTGGATAAAATATTCTTTTTTATTATATCTGATAAATCACCAAAAGGTTCATTTTTATTAAATTCTCTTTTTTCTGTTTCTTTTATTGGAGATATAGGTAAATTAATTATTTGATTATTATTTAAAGCATCATTATTTAATGGTGGTAAAAATTCTTCATCTGATATTTTATTTTGAGGTTCTTCTTTTATAACAAGACTATCATCCATTTTATTTTTCTCTAATGATTTATTTATTATTTCTTTTTCCTCATTTTTTTCTTCTTCTTCTTTCATTTCTTCAATTATTTCTTCCTTTTTATCTTCATTTTCCACTTCAATATTTTCTTCTATTTTTTTCTCATTATCTTCTTCTTTTTCTATTTGCTCTACTTTTTTTTCTTCTTCATTTTCTTTCTTCTCTTCTATATTCTCTTCTTCATTCTCTTTATTCTCTTCTTTATTTTCATTTTCCTTAATTTCTTCCATTTTTTCTTCTTCTATTATTTCTTCATTATTTTCCTCTTTCACTTCCTCTTTTATTTCCTCTTTTATTTCTTCTTTTGGCTCTTCTTCTTTTTTTTCTTCATTAATATTATCATTATTATTTTCAATTATTTCTTCTTTTTTTTCTTCTATATTATCTTTATCATCATTTTCAATTTTTTCTTCTTCTTTAATTTCTTCAATTTTTTCTGGTTCATTATCTTTTTCTTTTTCTTTTTCTTCTTCTTCTTTTCTAAAAGCATTGGCATAACTTTTTCTTTTTAATTTATCTCTAAAATTTTTATCTATAGTTTTCTTTCTAGGTTTTGTTTCTTTTGGTTTTTTATAATGAATATTTAATTCTCCTTCTTTTACTTCTAATAATTCTTGTATAGCATCATCAACATCATTTAATTCTTTTTGTAAAGTCATTTTTGTTTTTATAATTATTTTATTTTAATAATCTATATTTTATTATTTTATATTTAAAAAAAATTTTATTATTATATATATTTTATACTATCAAAAATATATTATTAATATAACTAAAATATACTTTAATAATTAAAATTCATAATTTTTTTAAAGATAATTTGAATAAAGAATAGATTTTTTTTCCCTCAAA
>JAEEGK010012839.1_pt1 | contig 18975 bp, 10 predicted proteins | sample 8958771 | NCBI WGS metagenome assembly JAEEGK01 (sample SAMN16246547, study PRJNA631951) | gut metagenome | biome: gut microbiome; feature: rumen; material: SC-attached | host: Bos | place: Iran: Karaj | collected 2018-10
CATCATCTTTAATCATAGGTGTGTAGATATCGTACATGTGAAGCTCTGAAACGCCTAAGCATTTCTTTCTTAAAGAAACGTATCTGTGAAGCTTTGAAATGTTTCTGTTTACGCTATCAACCAGGTTTTTATAAACTGTGGGAGATACGTTATTTTTATCAACGGCAGCTTCCAAGTTTGAAGAGTAGCCTCTAAGCTTTGAATTAAAGATTCTTGCCTTTACTTCGGAAGCGTATGTGGCTGCCATAGTATTTAAGTACTTTTTATAGGTAGAATAGTAAGCTTCAAAGGTATCTTTTCTTACTCTTCTGTCTGAAGATTCAAGCAAGTGAACAAATCTTCCGTCTGTAATTCTTACTTCTTCACCATTTTCGTCTTTAATAGAAGGGTAAGTAATATCAACGTTTGTAAAGGCTTCGTAGATTTCGCTCGGAGCCTGCGCCATTTCACCTGTCATGGCTGCAACCTTTTCTACTTCGGCGCTGAGTGTATGATCTTTAAGTCTTCTGATTTCCTTAATGTATTTATCGTAAAGCTTAAGGCCTTCTTCTTCCTTCATATAAGAAGAAATTGTTTCATCATCCGTTGCAAGGATTTCAGGGTCGATAAATGCTGTCTTTCCCGAAACGTCCACCCACAAAGACATCATCTTTTGATTCATTGACTGATGCTTTGAATTTCCCTGATCTTCATCAAAAAGTCTTGCGGTGTATTGATAAGCCTTATCAAGCTTTTGCATAAGTGCACTTAAATGATCGAGTACGCTAAGTAAATCCTTTGCGCTCTTTGTGACCTTTCCTTCATAAGAGCTTACAACCTTTGAAAGCTCTTTAACTTCTTCAACTTCTTTTTCCCATTCTTTTTCATTTGCATACATGGGGGTTAAATCCCAGGTATATTCTTCCTTGGCTTCGCTTCTTGCCATTAACTCTTTAGCCATAACTTCTCTCCTTGATCTCAATTTTAGGTATAAAAAAATCCCCTACCGAACTACTTCGGCAAAGGACGAATTATCGTGGTACCACCTTTGTTTATGCACTTTTCGCAAAGCACACCTTCATAACTCCCATCAGAGTCAGGCGCTGTAACGTGCGCACACGTGAAAGATTACTGAACTAAATTTCACCCTTCCGGTTCAAAAGCTACCTTCCGTATTTTGAGCCTGAGCGTTTGCACCAACCACGCTTTCTCTGAAGACCTACAATACGTACTCCTCTTTATCATAACCTTTTTCTTTTTTTGGATAATAGCACGTTTACTTAGAAAATGCAACAATAAAAGCATCTCCTTCATTGACACGAAAATAAAAAAAAACTAAAATAGCATAGAAATAGACAAATTTTAAGAGGTTGATTATGGAATACGTTAAAGAACCCAAAATGCGCCCGGTTTTCCCTAAGCGCGCAGTTGTAACAGCCGGAATGCCTTACGGCAACAAGGAACTTCATTTCGGTCATATAGGCGGTGTGTTTGTGCACGCTGACACCTTTGCCAGATTTTTAAGAGACAGAATCGGTGAAGAAAACGTTATCTTTGTGTCAGGTACAGACTGCTACGGCTCTCCTATTTTGGAAGGCTACAGAAAGGCTAAAGAGGCCGGCACTTTCGATGGCACCATCGAAGATTATGTTAAAAGAAACCACGTTTCACAAAAAGAAACTTTGGATAAATATGAAGTAAGCTTAAATCTCTTCGGAGCTTCCGCTTTGGGAAGAGCGGGCGAGATTCACAAAGAAGTGTCTAAAGAAGTATTTGAAAAGCTTTACGAAGCAGGCACTCTTGAAAAGTTAAGCACACCTCAGTTCTACGATCCTAAGTTTAAGTGCTTACTTAACGGCCGTCAGGTAATAGGTAAGTGCCCCATTCAGGGTTGTCAGTCAGAAAAAGCTTACGCAGACGAATGCGATTTGGGACATCAGTACATGCCCACAGAGCTTATCGACCCTCACAGCACTTTGTCAGGCTTAACCCCTGAACTTGTGGACGTTACAAACTGGTATTACAAGCTTGAAGATTGCATCGACATGATGCAAAAGTATGTGGATGATTTAAGAAACAACTCAAACGCCCGTAAGTACATGCTTACAACAATTGAAGAGTTCTTAAAGCCCCCTTACATTTATGTTCAAAAGAAATTTGTGGAAGACCTGGATGCTTTAAGAGCAAAGTTTCCCGGTCACGAAGTTATAGACGATAACAAAAATTCATATACATTTGTATTTAAAAACCTTGATGACAGAGATGCCGCAAGAAAGGTGCTTGAAGGACTTTCAATTAACTACCGTACAGGTAAGACATTGGTTCCCTTCAGACTCTCCGGTAACATCGAGTGGGGCGTTCCTTTCCCCGAAAAAGAAGGCTTAAAGGATTTAACCTTCTGGGTATGGCCCGAATCCTTATGGGCTCCCATTTCATTTACAAAGACTTACCTTGAGAGCAAGGGCTTTGACGATAAGGAATGGCTTAAATACTGGAACTCAGACGACGCTACCGTTTATCAGTTTATAGGACAGGATAACATTTCTTTCTACGGAATCGCTCAGCAGGCAATGTGGGAATCAATGGGACTTAAGAAAACATTCCTTGTGCCCAACAACCACATCTTATTTATGAATAAGAAGGCTTCTTCATCAGGCTCCATCAAGCCTCCTATGGCAAAGGACCTTTTGGAATTCTACACTGCAGAACAGATGAGAATGCACTTCTTAAGCCTTGGCCTTGCAAACAAATCCGTAAGCTTCGATCCTCAGGTTTACCTTCCCAAGGAAGAGCAAAACGGTATGGATCCCGTGCTTAAAGACGGTAACTTACTTACAAACGTATTTAATAAGATTATTCGTACATGCTTTTACACCATTCAAAAGGACTTTGACGGAAAGCTTCCTGTTAAGCCCGTAAGCGAAAGCGTTTTGGAAGAAGCCAAGGAATCAATCCTTACTTACGAACAAAACATGTACGACCATCAGTTCCACAAGATTACTTACGTACTCGATACTTTAATCCGTAACATAAACAAGCGCCTTGTAAACAACATGAGAACAGCAGACGCTGAAGGAAACCTTGATTTAAAGGCTCAGGTTTTGACAGATGCATTCTACGGAATCAGAGTTGCAACCGCTCTCTTACATCCCATTGCTCCTTCGGGATGTGAAAGGGTTAGAGAATACTTAAACGTAAGTGAAAAGATTTACGATTGGAATTACATTTTCTCTACTCTCACTGATTTATTTGAGGATAAAGAAAATCATGAGTTTAAGTTCTTAGAGCCAAGAGTTGACTTCTTTAAAATGCACGAAACACAGTTGGCAGCAAAAGAGCAATAATAACAACTTTCCCCGGTGTTACGTAACACCGGGGATTTTTTATTTTGTTTACTAAACCAACTCTTGATTTTTTTCATAATCCTTTATATGCTTATCTCGTATAAGGGTATTATTTTGGGATATCATATTTTGGAGGTTACATGAAAAAAATAGGAACAAAGATATTTGTCTTGGTAGGCGCATTGTTTTTAGCCTTTGTGTTAAACATAGGTGCCACCTTCTACACCACAAGCAGCGTAAAGCAGACCGGAAATTTATTAAGCAATGCCTTTATTCCTGCTGAATATGCTGCGGCTCAGATCGGTAAAAATATTGAAATCTGTCAAAAGAACGCAAACCTTACCGTTCTTATTCAGGATCCTCCTCCGGGAGTTATCGACGGAATCATCGCAGGATACAATAATTCTATGAGTATCGTTACAAATTACAGAACAGAGCTTAGAAAAAGCGTTCTGATGATTAACGACTCAAAGCTTACAACCGCATTCGAAGCCTATGACGGCTTTCTTGGAAAAGCGGCAACCATGATGGACCAAAGCCTTTCTTTATACCAAAACGGCAATAAAGAAGCTGCCAACAAAATGCTTGGTGAATCCTTTATGGCTCTTGTAACGGAAGTGGGCGAGCCTTCAAGCGAAGCTTTCTTTGACGCTTTAAGCAAAGCAAACGCATCTGCCAGCGCAAAGTACAACACCACCATCACTTTAAGCATTATTTTTAGCATAGCAATGACTGTTATTTTCCTTGCTACCTTGGCTGTGGGAATAATCTTTATCACAAGGACCGTAAGTAAGCCCGCAAAGAGAGCAAGCGACCAGCTTGAAACCATCATTAAGGACATTGAAAACAACGAAGGCGACTTAACCTTAAGACTTGATGTCACCACCAAAGACGAAATCGGTGTTCTTTCAAAGGGTATAAATGAATTCATTTCAAACTTACAATCAATCATGCACACAATCGGAGAAGAATCATCAAAGCTTCTTTCCTCCGTTGAAACCATGAGTAAAAACGTTTCCGCATCAGACGATGACGTTTCGGGACTTTCCGCCGTTATGGAAGAGCTCTCCGCCAGTATGCAGGAAGCCGCAAGCATGACCCTTCAGGTTAGCGACGGCATTAGCGAAGTTAATGCTTCAGTATCAGACATGAGCGATAAAACAGCTCAGGGTTCTAACCTCGTGCTTGATATTAAAAACAGAGCAAATGTTGTTAAAACAGATGCCAATGCAAGAAAAGAAAAAGTATTAAAGCTTGTGGATGAAAGAAAGGCTGAGCTTGACGCAGCCATTGAAGAAAGCAAGCGAGTTAACGAAATAAGCGGTCTTACGGATGACATTTTGGAAATCGCATCTCAGACAAACTTACTTGCCTTAAACGCTTCAATCGAAGCCGCCCGTGCGGGAGACGCAGGCCGAGGCTTTGCGGTAGTTGCTGAAGAAATCAGTAAGCTTGCCGGAAACAGCCAGGCAACCGCAAATATGATTCAGGATATAAGCGAAAAGGTAATAAGCGCCGTTGAAAGCCTTATGAAGAGCGCAAACGACTTAACGGAGTTTATGTCTAAGGATGTTGTTGAAGACTACAAAAACTTTGAAGGCGTTGCGGATAAATATCATTCAGACGCCGAAGACATGGACAGAATCTTTGAAGCATACAAAGAAAGCATGAGCGCCCTTGATAAATCGGTATCAGAAATCACCTCTTCCATTAAGAGCATTTCAAGTGCCACGGAAGAAAGCTCAAAGGCCATCACTTCTGCTGCAGAAAACACAACAGACCTTGTATCTTCCATCACAAACATCAAAACCGAAGCCGATGAAAACCTTGCAATATCCGGCTTACTTCAGGACGAAGTTAAGAAATTTAAAAATATCTAAGTGCTATTTAAAAAGCCCGAAGGCATCGCCTTCGGGCTTTTATTTTAATCAAGTTCTTTCTTTCCTGTATAGAGTTCGTAGTATCTTCCTTTTTGATTAAGCAAATCTTCGTGGTCACCACGCTCTATGATTTCACCATGTTCAAGCACTATGATGGCGTTTGCATTTCGAACCGTTGAAAGCCTGTGGGCTATAACGATTGTGGTGCGCTCCTTCATAAGTCTGTCCATACCGTGCTCGATGTGACGCTCGGTTCTTGTGTCGACTGATGATGTAGCTTCATCAAGGATAAGAATGGGAGCCTTTGAAATTGCGGCTCTTGCTATATTAAGTAGCTGTCGCTGGCCCTGACTTAAGTTAGCGCCGTCTCCTTCAAGCACCGTATCGTATCCGTCTTCAAGACGCATGATAAAGGAATGAGCGCTTGCAAGCTTGGCTGCTTCAACCACTTCTTCATCCGTAGCATCAAGACGTCCGTAGCGGATATTTTCTCTTACCGTACCTTCAAAAAGGTGAGTATCCTGAAGCACCATTGCGATGTTTTTACGTAAGAAATCTCTCTTATAATCCTTTATGTCTACGCCATCGATTGTAATCTTACCTGAATCGATATCATAAAATCTTGTCAAAAGATTTGTAACCGTAGTCTTTCCGGCACCTGTTGAACCTACAAGTGCAATCTTCTGACCGGGCTTTGCGTAGAAAGAAACATGCTTTAAGATTTCCTGTCCTTCTACATAGCTAAAGGTTACATCATCCAAAATCACGTGACCTTCAATCGATACATCGGAAATAGCATTCGGAGCATCTTCTTTTTCAGGCTCTGTATCCATTACCTGGAACACTCTTTCAGCACCTGCAAGGGCTGAAAAGATTTCGGTAACCTGCATGGAAATTTCATTTATGGGGCGGGCAAAGTGCCTTGAATAGTTAACAAAAATCGTTAAGCCACCGATATCAAAGCCTCTAAGTACGCATAAAAGGCCGCCCACCATAGCAGTCATTGCATAAGAAACCTGGCTTAAACTGTTCATTACAGGTCCCATGATGCCACCAAAGAACTGAGCAAACAGCTGCTTGTCTCTAAGATCTTTGTTTAAATAATCAAACTCATCGATTGCTGCCTTTTCATGGTTAAAGACTTTTACAACCTTTTGTCCTGAAATCGTCTCTTCAATGTATCCGTTAAGGGCACCAAGAGCTGCCTGCTGTTTTCTGTAATACTTTCTTGATTTCTTTGCAACGGCGCCTGCGGCAAGAGCCATAACGGGCGCAAGCACTAAGGTTACGATTGTAAGTATCCAGTTAGTGTAAAACATTAAGGCTAGTGTACCAAAGAGTGTCACAATACCGGAAACCAAAGAAACTATAGTGTTTCCAAGCATATTTCCCAAGGCATCAACGTCGTTTGAAAAACGGCTCATGATATCGCCTGTTTCATGGGTGTCGTAGTAGTTAAGAGGTAATTTACCTACCTTCTTTGACAAATCGTTTCTTATAGCAGCAAGGGCGCTTTGAGAAACATTTACCATGATTCTTGCGTAGAAATACTGGGTTGCTACGGCTGTAAGGTAAATAATTCCCATTTTTAAAATGCCCATTGCAAGGCTTTGAATTGTAGCATTTCCTTCGGTTAATGAGTTAACCACAGGTCTTAAAATGTAAGAACCTGCAAGGCTTAAGCCTGCGCTAAGTAACACAAGCACTATAACCACAAAAAGCTTCCATGTGTCTTTTCCGATGTAAGAAAAGATTCTTTTTAAAATGCCTTTTGCGTTCTTTGGCTTTGCGCCCTTACCCATGGCAGCCCTTCTTCCGGGACCTCCCATTCCGGGGCCTTTTTTCATGGCAGCCCCCGGTGCATCCATTGCCTTTAAGTATTCTTCATTTTTCTTTTTATACTTAGCTTCGAGGCGAGCAAATGTCTTTTCATCCATTAGCCATCACCTCCTTATCCATCTGCGAGTAGTAGATTTCCTTATAAGCCTCGCATGAATTCATAAGTTCATCGTGTGTGCCAAGGCCTACGATTTGGCCATCGTCAAGCACCACGATTTTATCGGCATCGATAACAGAAGAAATTCTTTGAGCAATAATAATCTTCGTGGTATCTTTGTTTGTCTTTGAAAGTTTGCTTCTGATGTTTCTTTCGGTTGCTGTATCAACAGCGGAAGTTGAGTCATCAAGAATCAAAATCTTAGGGTTCTTTAATAATGCTCTTGCGATACAAAGTCTTTGCTTCTGGCCACCGGATACATTTACGCCTCCCTGACCTAAGTCGGTTTCATAACCTTCCTTAAAGCCTGCCACAAAGCCGTCCGCTTCAGCTATCTTTGCTACTTCTCTGATTTCTTCATCCGTAGCTTCTTCTTTACCCCATCTTAGGTTTTCTAAAATGGAACCTGAAAAAAGCACGTTCTTTTGAAGCACCATGGATACGGCTTCTCTTAAGTTATAAAGGGAATAATCCTTTACGTTTACTCCGTCAACAAGCACTTCGCCTGCATCGGGATCGTATAGACGAGCAATCAAAGAAACAAGAGTGGTCTTACCCGAACCTGTGGAACCTATGATTCCGACTGTTTCTCCCGATTCAATCTTTAAGTTAACGTTGTTTAAAACAGGCTCTCCCGAGTGCTTATAATATCTGAAGGTTACATCCTTAAATTCAACGCTACCTGTTGAAACCACCTTTTCAGGATACAAAGCATTTTCATCGGAAATATCTGTCTTAGTATCAATTACTTCGTTAATACGCTTTGCGGAAGCGATTGCTCTTGAACTTTGTAAAATCATCATTGATGACATTAAAAGTGAAGTTAAAATCTGAGTGATGTATGTGATAAATGCAGTCAAATCACCAACAGGCATATCGCCAACGATTATCTGCTTTCCTCCAAACCACACAACCAAAAGAGTGGTGGCATTCATAAAGAAAGCCATCAACGGCATAGCGGTAATGATTACTTTAAATGCCTTTAAAGATGTATCCTTTAAGTCTCCGTTTGCTCTTTCAAACTTTTCCTGTTCGAAGTCTCCACGGACAAATGACTTAATTACTCTAACGTTTGTAACGCTTTCTCTGACGGTTGAATTAAGCTTATCGATTTTAGTCTGCAAAGCCTGGAATCTAGGGAATGCAAACTTTATAACCACGATAATGGTGCCAATAAGCAAAGGCATAATTGCGAGTACAACTGCCGCAAGACGGGCATTCATGATAAACGCCATAATTAAAGCACCAATAAGCATTCCCGGCGCTCTAAGCATCATTCTTAGCATCATGTTAATCATGTTTTGTACTTGAGTAATATCGTTTGTAAGTCTTGTTACGATTGAGCCTGTGCTGAATTTGTCGATATTGTTAAAAGAAAACTTTTGGACGTTAGCAAAGGCATCTTTTCTTAAATCGGCGGCAAAATTGATTGAAGCTTCTGCTCCAAAATATGCGCCTCCCGTACCGCCAAAAAACATAATGGCGGCGGTTAAAATCATGAGTAAACCATACTTTACGATAACAGCCGTAGCATGAGGCACCACGCCTTCATTTATAATCGAAGCCATAAACTTTGGAAGCATGATTTCACCAAGCACTTCCACCACCATTAAAATGGGGCCGATTATAAAGGCTGATAAGTACGGTTTTATGTATTTTCCGTATCTTTTCATAAAAAAATCTCCTTAACGCTATACAGGAAAATTCTATTTTCTTATAAAAATAAAGTCAATTAATTAGCGATAAATTTCACCGAAGTTTTACATTTTTGAAAAAAACTTTAGAAAGATTGACCAAAATCGTTTTTTTATTTCAATAAGTATGATAGAATGAGACAAGCACTGGGGAGTGCTATCTGTTATGGGAGTACGTGAAAGTTGGGGAATTGCTAAATGAGAATAGCCGTACTCATATGCAGTTTGGTTTTTGACAGCCAAAAGGCATTTATGAAAGGAATAGAAAGACGAATTCGAGACTGGGGAGATATCTGCTCAGTCTTTTGTTGCCATGTAAATATAGCGGGAACCGATAAGTATGGAAAAGGTGAATACTCCATATTCGATCTTCCCGATTTATCCAAGTTTGACGGCGTGGTGTTTGTAAGAAATACCTTCCAAAACTCCGAAGCCGAAGCTTGTCTTGTGAATCGCATATTAAGCGCAGGCACTCCTTGCGTTTGTGTGGATTCTTACACCCCCGAATTTGTAAACATAATGAGCGATGAGCGTGGCCTCATGGAAGAAGTTACAAAGCACTTAATCGAAGTGCATGATTGTAAGAAGATTTACTTCCTTGGCGGTCAAACTGCAAGTTCAGATACGGCCCTTCGATTCGAAGGCTTTAAAACCGCGCTTAAAAATGCGGACTTAGAATTTAAAGACACCTGGCGAATCGACGGAAACTTCGAATATTCAAGCGGTGTAGAAGCTGCAGACTATTTTCTTAATTTAGAAGAAACCTATCCCGATGCCATCGTTTGCTGTAACGATGAAATGGCAATCGGACTTGTGGTAGAGCTTAAAAGAAGAGGAATAAAGATTCCTCGTGAAATAAAAGTAACCGGTATCGACTTTGACTCTGTATCAAGGGTTTACACTCCCCGACTTACAACAGCCAAAAGACAGCAATACCAAAAGGGCGTAAATTCAATCAACACCCTTCATGAGTTTTCGGAGCACCATGCAGGTGAGACTTTGACCCTTCCCATTTCTTTATACATAGGTGAAACCTGCGGATGTAAGGGAATCGATGAAAACAAGAACGATATGACCACCACAAATGCCCTTGCAATCGACAGATACATGCAGTCAGAGCTTACTCAGACCGTTAAGAGAATGACCGCAGACCTTATGGGAAGGCGCGATTATTACGCGCTTCTTGATGAGCTTACAGAGTACGGATGCCGTTTAAAGGCAGACGAATTATACCTTTGCATGAACGTGCGTCCCGATGTTTTGATTGATTATTCAGACTATGCAAAAGCATTGATGCTTATAGACAGAGACAATCAGGAAGATTATTCCGATGAGCTTATTTGTAACGTAGCTATTTTAAACGGAATATCTCCCGAGAATGCGGAAAGAGAATACTTTGAAAAGAAGAACCTCTTCCCTCCCGCAGCAAACGGCGGAAAGCCCGGAGGAACCTACTATTTCCTCCCCATTCACTACATGAACAGAAACTTTGGATATGCAATCCTTGGTACCTCGGGAGAGCTTATAAGAAACGACTTCTTTCCCAACTGGTGCACCATCACTAGTAACGCTTTGGAAAATTCAAGAAAGCGTACCGTTATGGAGCAGATGATTGCAGCTTTAGACCGCATGTGGATATACGATACTTTGACAGGTATCTACAACCGAGCAGGTTTCTTTAAACTTTCAGAGCCCATCATCACAGAGGCCATCAAAAACAAGATTCCTGTCTGCGTAATCTTTATGGATGTGGACGGACTTAAAGAAGTTAACGACGTTTACGGTCACGACGAAGGCGATGCCTTAATTAAGACCATTTCAGAAATATTAAAAGATACCAAACGCCACGGCGAAGTCATGATGCGTTACGGTGGAGATGAATTTGTGCTTATGGCCGCAGGCTATGACGATGAAGCTGCCGAAAACTGTGTGGCAAGAATCGAAGCCGGCATGCAGAAGTATAATGAGACAAGCAATAAGCCTTATCCTTTGGAAGCTTCCATCGGATATTGCATCACTACATTAAGTGCTCCCGAAGAGTTAAACGCTCTTATCGATGACGCCGACCACGAGATGTATAAAAAGAAATATGTAAAGAAGGCTTTAAGAAATAAGCCGGTAAGATAGTTAAAATGTTTAAACCCCACCTGACAATGTCAAGTGGGGTTATTTGAATATTATATTCAGTCAGCTGAGGATATTCAGGACAGAGGTTATCAGTGCAAACTTGAAGTTATCATTGTCCAAGATGCCCCAGTTCATTTATAGCAACAACTTCTTTTCTATCAAACACTATTTCAACTATATTAGGCATCCAATCCATCATTCTTATGAAATCATCGTATCCATATTCAGGCGATAAATAATCCAGGATGGTGCTTAATGCCGTTCCATGTGTTCCGATAATGATATTATGTCCCTCATACTTGTCAAGGACATCCATTAATGCTTCTATATTGCGTTTCCTGACTTCTGCTATGCATTCGCCCCATTCTTTTTTCCAACTCAGGGATTTCCATCGTTCCGGGTTTTTCCTAAGCCCCTGACCGGGCGTTCCTCCTTCTCGTTCTCTAAAGCGTTCATCAGTTTTTATTTGAATGCCCAGAGAATCCGTAAATGCTTTAATTGTATCCATACTCCTTTTATAGGGACTACTAAAAGCAACATCTATACCTTTGTCGCTTAATATTCTAGTCACAAAAGGCGTGGAGGCAATTCCCCTTTCAGTAAGAGGTCTGTTTCTATCGTCCTTAATTGTTTTGTCTGGCTCTGCATGTCTCACAAAAAATACTCTCGTCATATATACTATCCTCCGAACAAAGCAAACTCTTCACTTGTTCCATAGAAAGCATTCATAGCTATGTCTATGATTGAATCCATAGCAACCCCGTATATAACTTTTTCGTAATTATATAATAAAAAAGTAAAAACAGGAAGGTAAAACCTCTTTCCTATTCGCACATTAGCTCTAATTAGAGCGACAGTTTATTATATGCTCACACCAAAAAGAGCCGTACATTACTGTACGGCCCTTTAAATTTGCTTTATGCTTTTTCTTTCTTAAATGCTGTCTTTACCAAGAATAGGATCAAGAATGCAAGGGCACATGCAAGGCCTACAGGATAAGCGATTGCAGTTGATAAGTGTAAGCATTCCGGAGCACAGAAGAAATAGGTTACGGATACAGCCGACATAAAGGTTGCGGGTATAACCGTAATAATGTAACTCTTCTTATTCTTGTAAAGGAACATGGATGCTGTCCAAAGAGCGATCATTGCAAGAGTCTGGTTTGACCAGCTGAAGTATCTCCAAACTACGCTATAGTTAAGCTGTGAAATGATTGCACCTGCAATAAGTAAAGGTGTGCAGAGATATAATCTCTTAAGCATAGGCTTTTGGTCAATCTTAAACCAGTCTGCTATAACCAAACGTGCGGAACGGAAAGCTGTATCACCTGATGTGATGGGGCAAGCGATAACGCCAAGCATTGCAAGCACTATACCAAATCCGCCCATTGTCTTTGTGCAGATATCGTAAACTGTTCCTGCCTGACCTGCGGATGACATCATCTCTGTAAGACCTGTCATAAGACCGCCTGTCTTTTCGTAAACTGCGCATCCTGCTGCTGCCCATACCAAAGCGATGATACCTTCACAAACCATTGCTCCGTAGAATACAAAGTGTGATTCTTTTTCAGACTTACAGCAACGAGCCATCAAAGGTGACTGCGTAGCGTGGAAACCTGAAATCGCACCGCATGCAACGGATACAAACATCATAGGCCATATGGGAGATTTATCTCCTGAAGGATGAAGTGAATGAAGGGTAATTTCGGGGATTGAGAATCCGTGAGTGAAAATACCGATTCCTACACCTACAGCCATAACGATTAAGCAAATACCGAAAATAGGATAAAGCTTACCGATGATTTTATCGATAGGAACGAAGGTTGCAATAAAGTAATAAACCAAAATGATTGCAAGCCAGAAATAGTTGTTTGTAAGGATGCCTGAAGTGCCGCCCTTACCAATGAGCATTGCAATAAGGCCTGCGGGACCGACAGCAAAGACGGTACCTACCATTACAAGCAAAACTACACTAAACACTCTCATAACCTGCTTCATGAAAATTCCGAGATATGTTCCCGTAAGTTCCGAAACAGAAGCACCGTCATGACGCATACTCATAAAGCCCACTGAAAAGTCGTGAACCGCACCTGCCAAAATAGTGCCGAGAGTAATCCACAAGAATACCGAAGGACCCCACTGAGCGCCTGCAAGGGCTCCGTAAATAGGTCCCAAACCCGCAATGTTAAGAAGCTGGATCAAAAAGAGCTTCCACTTGGGCATAACCACAAAGTCCACTCCGTCGTTTATTCTAACGGCGGGAGTCTGTCTGTCATCGGGTCCGTAAATTTTTGAAACCATTTTTCCGTAAAGGAAGTAACCACCAATAAGGACCGCCAAACATAAGAAGAAACTAACCATTACTTCACCTCCCAATTATTTAGTTTTTTGCTACAAATAAATTATAGCACTTGGGATTGAATTATCAATTCAAATAATGAAGTAAAGAGATTATTCTTAAAAGTCTGATATTTTTGTAAAATTAGTACCATTCATCCCAGAACTTCTCTATTTTCGCAGTAGTATTGTCTACATCTATCACATCAAAGTCGCTCCACTCCTTAGGAAACAGCCTTTTGTATGAAGTTTGCAGAAATCTCTCATCTAATAGTACCACTATGCCTATATCGTTTTCCGTTCTTATCACTCTACCCGCTGCCTGAAGCACTCTGTTCATACCGGGATACTTATAGGCAAAGTCAAATCCGTCTGCTTCAGAGCTTTCAAAATAATCTTTCATGATCTCACGCTCTAAGCAAACTTGCGGTAAACCGGTGCCAACGACAATTACGCCTATTAAGCTTTCATCCGTTAAGTCTATTCCCTCAGAGAAAATGCCACCAAGGACGCAAAATCCAAGAAGGGTCTTATCTTCTTCTATTTCGATGTCGGCATCGATTGAAGAAAACACATTTTCAGGCATTTCATCCTTTTTAAACTTTGATAAAAACAGCTCCTTCTCTTCTTCAGACATATTGCTTCTTTGAACCGCAAATTCAACTTCGTCTACATCGAAGTTATCTTCATAAGCATAAAACACATCTTCCAAAAACTGATATGAAGGAAAGAAAACCATATAGTTTCCGGGCTTTGCGCTTATGGCTTCATGGATATAAGAAGCAATGCGGGCATACTCATCCTTAGAGCGTCTCGTATATTTACTGGTAACATCGCTTGCCAGAAACAATCCCTTTTTATGAGAGTTAAAGACTGACTCTGCGTACACTTCATAATCATCTTCGGCGCCTGCAAGAAGGCTTTTATAATATTGAATGGGTAAAAGAGTTGCGCTAAATAAGACGCAGGCCCTTGCTTTCTTCATGCATTCAGAAAGATTTGTGGAAGGGTCTACACAAAAGAGTCTTAAAGAAAAGGACCCGTTATCTTCGTAGTAAGCGTAGATTTTATACTTTTCATCCGCAAGCTCATACATTTCAAGAAAATGGCCGATTTCAAAATAAAACTCAAGAACCGCTTCTTTTACTTCCTTAGAGACTTTGCTTTTGTGCCCGGGCTTTCTCTCGCTTTTTAAAAACCTTTCAATATCCGAATAAAGCCTTATTAAAGCGGCGGTAAAGTCGCCTATTAAAGGATCAAGCAAATAGTTTTCACATTGATGCTTTAGATTTAAAAGTTCTTTATTGCACTTATCAAACTTCTTAGACATGTTTGGAAGCTCGACCTTAGTAAGCTTACTCATTTCGATAAAGGTTTCTTTGGTCATGGTGGCAGAGTACATTTCTCTTGCTCTGTCCACAAGGTTGTGAGCTTCGTCTATTAAGAAAATGTATTTTCCGCTTTTTGTTTCATCGGAAAAGAACCTTTGAAGCTTTGCATGAGGGTCAAAGGCATAGTTATAGTCTCCGATAATGACATCGCAAAACAGGCTTACGTCAAGACTTAACTCAAAAGGGCAGACTTTATACTCATCAGCATATTTTAGTATTGTCTCAGAGTCTATTGTCGATTCTGTCGTAACAAGCTTATAAATACAGTCATTGATTCTGTCAAAGTGGCCCTTTGCGTAGGGGCAGCTTTCAGGATTACAATCTGTTTTTTCTAAGGGGCAAATCTTTTCTTTTGCCGTAATAATGACACTTTTAACCTTTAAGCCATCCTTTTTCATGGCTTCAACCGCATTCATGGCAACGGTACGAGTGATGGTTTTTGCGGTTAAATAAAAGATTTTTTCACTCATCTCCTGCCCTAAAGCCTGGATTGCAGGATACATTGTGGAAATGGTCTTTCCAACTCCCGTAGGGGCTTGAAGAAACAGTTTCTTTTTATGATAAATGGTGTAATAAACTTGCCTTACAAGCTCATCCTGCCCTTTTCTATATTCAAAAGGAAAAGGAAGGCCTTTAATGCTTTTGTTTCTTTCTTCTTTTAAAGAAGCTTCGAGCCTTGCCCACTTTACATATTCTTTAAGCACGCCCGAAGTAAAGGAAAGAAGCTCTTCTTTTAAAAATGTGTAGTTAAAATATTTGATTTCTTCCGTATCGATATTTACGTAGGAAAGACGTACATTGACAACCGGTAAATCCTCTTTTTCGGCTATCATGTAAGCGTAGAATTTTGCCTGTGCAAGATGCAGGGGCTTAGATTCTTTGTATTGCATTATATCGGCGTAGGAAGTCTTTATTTCATCGACCGTTACGCCGTTAACATTCCTTATTATTCCGTCTGCTCTTCCTTCAACGGATATTTCCACGTCATCTTCAACGTAGGAGTAAGAAAGCTCCACTTCAGGGCTATAGTCAGATCCCGCACGCTTTTGAAGCATTCTGTGAATGCGTGCCCCCTCTGCCATAGCGTCCTCTGAGAAAGTGCCGAAGCGATTGTCGATATCGCCTTCTCTTAATATGAATTCTATTAAGTTGCGGACACTTATGCGGACATTAATCATGAAATGAAAAAAACTCCCTTTCTTATGTTCAATCTTAGCAAACATAAGTTTGGGAGTCAATCTATTAATGCCACTATTCTAACAAGCCATTGAATGCGCTTTTAAATACTGTTCAAAATCGGGATTGTAGCCATCGTATGTAACTGTAAGCACACTTGTCAAATCAAGGCCATATACGCCTACAATTGATTTTGCATCAACACAGTAGCGGTTGTAGCTTGCAATATCGATATCAAAATCACAAGCAGATGCAACATTAACAAATTCTTTTACCATTGAGGGTGTTAAACTGATTTTTGCCTGCATATATACCTCCTATGCCAAAACCTATCAACCTTTTCCTCAAAAGCCCTTCTACTGTGTAAGAGTTTACATGAATGAGAAATAAATATGAATATACAAATCTTACAAAATTATTGAAACCGATTTCACAATTCTGTCATTAGGGCCCAAACTTGTGTCAGAATTGTCAGTTTTCTTGTTTTTAACACTCTTTTTGTGCTCTTAATTTAAACAATTTTTTAATTACTTCGTGATAAACTCTCCCTAGATTTGTGTAATGTGGGAGTTTATATGCCGGAAAATATCATTGAACTAACCCCTGAGGTTATCAAAGAGTTTTTTAAAACTTATAAAACCCATGTCAACAAAGTGAATGCATTCGGCGAATTTATCTACACCGAAAAAGATCGAAACTCCTGGATCATGGGCTACATGGCTCGCTCAAACGCCATCCGCGAAGCATACGTAGACAACACCCGTATCGGCGGATACTTTGACCTTTACTTTTCGGGAAAGCTTGAGCTTGATTACGATTCAGCCATTGCCATTTTCGACGAATTCATGGATCTTGACATCTCAGTCTACGACGACGCTTTCTACGCCGTCGGTTTTTGCAATGCTTTAATAGATTATTTTAAAGAAAGAAGCGACTTAGAAAGGCTTCTGCCTCTTTATGAGCGCCTTGGAATCGAGGCCGTAATTGCCTGCAAAATGGGCTCAAAGGAATATGCAAAGGTAGCATACGATACCTTCTTAAAAATCATAGCCCACAGGGATAAGTATGCTTCATTTGAAGATTTTAAGGTAAGAAGAACATTCTTTAGGGCATATCTAAACATAATCACCCACATGCCCGCTTTAAACGTCATTTCTGTCGATAAGGCCCTAACCTTTTTAAACGAGGCAGTGGATTTTTATGAATCTTCAAAGGTTCAGGACATTGATTCCGACAATAATGAGCTAAAAGAAACCATCTTCAATTGCAAAAAAAGCCTTCTTATTCATGAGGCTCTGATAACGGAAGCTAAAGATGAAACCATTCGCGAATTTTGTAAGCTTGCGCGCCTTGTGTACCACGAAGAGTGTAAAACCTTGCAAAATGAAATGAATATTTCATCCGAAACTTTGCTTGCAAACTACAGAGCCCTGGTTTTAGAAAGGCGCTGCACATATACTGATGCCGTTGAATACTTAATGGCATATTACCGCATAAGGAAAGAAAAGAACCTTCTTCATTTATCACAAGAAGGCCCGGCCCTTTGTAACGAGTTCTTTTCTCAGACAAGGCTTTGTGAATCCCTGATTTTTGACTGGCTTAAGAATCCAAAGATTTCAGATGACTTAAGATTAAGCTTTACAAGGATTTTGCTTGAAGGAGAAAACGAATACTTTAATAAAGTGGGAAATACCTACCACACAGCCCAAGTCAATTCATGCATGACGGACTGGTGTTTTAAGACTTTAAATCTTTTAGAAAATGTAGGACAAAAAGAAAAAGCGCTTATAAACGTTATCTTAAAGCGCCAGATTCAAACCTTCTTTCATTCATACATGGTGGCAAAACTTGCAACCATGGTTACTAAGAGTGTGCTTGAGAAAAACAGATCACTCCTTGGCGATTATTTACTTTCCATGACAGACGGTCAAATCTTAAACTATGTAAGAAAGTGCGCCCTTTTCCACGACATCGGAAAGAACAGAATCACTCAAATCATAAACACCCAGGATCGCCCTCTTACGGATGATGAATTTGCCCTTATAAAAAGGCACCCCGGCATCGGAGCAGACTCTGTTGACGAAGAATTTGACGCCTACCACGACGTAATCCTAGGTCATCACAAGTGGTACGACGGCTCAAGCGGTTACCCCGAAAAATACGATACATCCTCGTCTAAAGTCAAAAGCATCATAGACATTATCTCAATCTGTGACTCTCTTGACGCAGGCACCGACTTTTACGGCCGCAACTACGCAAAAAAGAAGACCTTCCAGGATATCTTGGAAGAACTTAAAGAAGGCGCCGGCACCCGATACAATCCGGACTTTGTATCACTCATAAGTGAAGATGAATCTCTTTACGGTGAAATCAATGATCTTTTGTCGGTCAACCGTGAGAACTATTATTTCGATTTGGTAAAGATTCACCTCCAGGCCCAGCACTAAAAGCTCCGGCCCGAAGAAAACACTCTCCTAAACAAGAAGAACACAATATTCCAAATTAAGACATAAAAAAAGCATCATGGATTCATATAATGTATTCGAGACTATGCGAAGCCTCGGCACTTAACGAGCCGAACTGCAAGGAACGGCGAGTTTAGTGAGCAGGCTTCTTTATAGCCTGCGTCCGTTAGTGCGCAGCCCTAAGCGGAAGCGTGTCGAGAAACATTATATGAATCCATGATGCGTTATTATACCTTATAACAAAGGAATATTGTGTTCTTCCAACAATTTAACAGTTTCTTCGGGCCAAAGTGAACACTGGACTTCGCCGATGTGAGCCTTACGTAAGAAGAACATACAAATACGGGATTGGCCGATACCGCCACCGATTGTGTAAGGAAGCTCATCGTTTAAGATGGCGCGCTGGAAAGGAAGTTCTGCGCGTTCTTCGCAGCCTGCTTTCTTAAGCTGCTCTTCTAAGGACTTGGCATCAACTCTTATACCCATTGAAGATAATTCTAAAGCGATGTCTAAGACGGGGTAGTAAACGAGGATGTCTGCGTTTAATGCCCAATCATCGTAGTCGGGAGCACGTCCGTCATGGCGTT
>JAEEGK010012840.1_pt1 | contig 18971 bp, 18 predicted proteins | sample 8958771 | NCBI WGS metagenome assembly JAEEGK01 (sample SAMN16246547, study PRJNA631951) | gut metagenome | biome: gut microbiome; feature: rumen; material: SC-attached | host: Bos | place: Iran: Karaj | collected 2018-10
AGGTTGGCGAGCCCGCCCTTTGCCGTGCAATTGATGTGATAGGAGAGAAGCGAATCCTTTTTGAGGTAGAGGATTTGAACCGGCTGGACAGCAGTCTGATGTTGCCACAAACTGTCCTGGATGCACATCCTATAAGCGTCAAACTGCTCGTACTCACTGACTATAGGGTTGATTTTGAAATCCCGGTCCAAGACAGAAGTAATCATCTTGTCATATTCTTTCTGATCAAACTGCTTTATGGGTTTGAAATCGTACAGCACCCTACAGCCTGCCAGCAGTATTGCGATGGCAAGAAACAAGGTGGCAAAACGACTTTCATTCTTCATGATTCTGTGATGTTTTATTTGATCCGTTCCACCACTTTCCAGTCGTCAATCAGCCGTTTCTCCGTATTGAAATTGATGCCGATCTTGAAGAGTTTGCGCTCGTCAGTGTCGAACGGTTTGGCATAGGCCTTGTCTTCAATCTGTTGTAAAGCCTCGTCGGCGGTCTTGTCCACGTATGCATATCCATTTCTTCTGATTTTCTCGAAATTTTGTATTCCTACAGGGTATTTTGTCATAGCTGATAGTTCTTAGAATCGGATTGCAAAGATAGTATTTTTTCGATTATTTGCCGTTTCCCCGTTGAGAAATCGGAAGAGGAAGCTTCTTGAGCCAATCGGAAGAGCTTTTCAGTACACGAAACGGCCGCTCGCGACATCGAAGCGGGCGGTGTGGTCGTAGCCGCAACGTTCGAGCTCGGCGAGGGCCTCCGGCACGAAGAGCACCAACTCGTCGGCCTTGTGCGCGTCGCTGCTGACAATCACCGGGATGTCGGCCTTCCGCGCCTTCATCAGCAACTCCGTGGAGGGGTAGAAACTGTCACTGCGGCCCTTGTAAAGCCCGCGCGTGTTCACCTCCACAATGATGTCGTGCCGCTTGATCAGCTGTATCGCCTTGTCGGCCAGCACCTTGTACCATTGCTCGTCTTCCGTGAAGAAGCGGTTGCGGTTGTGCATCTTGATCTTGTCGAAGTGGGCGATGATGTCCATCCGCTGCGTCTCGATCATCTCGAAGGTCTGCTCCCAAAACGCGGTCACGGCCACCTTGATGTTGTTGTCGAAGAGGTCGCGCAGACCGTTGTCGTAGATCTCCTGCTTGGGGCCGTCGATAAACCAGAGTCCGTCGCCGTGGGGCTGTCGCACCTGGTGCACGCCTCCGATGAGGTAGTCCAGACCGTTCTTGTCCTGGCGCTCCGCGAAGTCCGTGGTAACCTCCGGAATGTAGTCGCATTCCAGGGATTTCAGCAGCGTGACGTCGGTGGTGCGCTGCAATTCGTCGATTTCCCGGATATAGTCGGGAAGTTTTGCCTCCTCCATAGCGAAGGTGTTCTCGAACGGCACGGGCGCGTGCGAGGAGAATCCTAACTGGCGGAGACCGCACTTTTCGGCGGCACGCACCTGCTCTTCCAGGGTGCTTTTGCCGTCACAGTAGAGGCTGTGGGTATGGTAATTGGCGGGGTAATAGGTCATTGTTCTTCGGGGTCGGGTGATTCGGTGGCGGGAGGTTCGGGGTCTTGGATGCCGTCGAGGATGTTGAGCATCTGGTCGCTGCGGCCGGCGTGGGCTTTGTTGTAGAGGTTGCTGAGGAAGACGATGACGACGTTGTCGGAGGGGCGGTAGAGGAACAGGTTCTGGAAACCGTTCCAGAGGCCGCCGTGGTAGACCAGCTTGCCGTGCGTGGGACTCTCCTCGATGCGATAGCCGTAGCCGTAGATGCTGGCCGGGAGTTTGCCGCCATTCAGTTGGTTCTCACGCTGCGAGGCGAGGTCCACCCACTCTTTCGGCAGGATTTTGTAGTCGATGAACATGGCGTTGGCCCAGCGGAGCATATCCTCCGCGTTGGAGTAGATGCCCTTGTCGCCGAGCACCCCGTTGAGCCGGTCATATCTCGCGACAACGCCTCCCCTGCGGTGTCCGATGGCAATCGGTATATCCGACGGCAGCGCTTTCACACTCACATCTTCCGCTTTCGGGTCCACATCGGCGTACTTCCTGCCGTGTTTGGCATCGATGCCCACGATTTCGGTGAAGAAGCAGGTGGCGTCCATCCCGGCAGGTTTGAAAATGTTCTCGTGCACATACTCTTCGAAGGGCATCCCGGAGACCTGCGCCACCAACGCCGCCAGAATCGCATAGTTGGTGTTCACATACTCGAACTTGGTACCCGTGGCGAAGGTCTTGGCATACTTCTGTTTCTCCAAAACCCTCAACAGATGCTCGTTATCCACGAACGCCGCCCCGCCATAGACCGTGTATTTGAACTTGAAATATTCGGGGATGCCGGAGGTGTGGGTCAGCAGGTGCCGGATGGTGACACCGCGATAGGGAAGATTCGGGAAATAGAGCGTGATGGTGTCTTCCAAGTTGATTTTCCCCTGTGCGCAGAGCTGCAGCACCGCCACCGCGGTGAATTGCTTGGAGATGGAGGCCAAGTCGAAGAGGGTGGTTTCGGTTATGCGGTTGTTCTCGGGAACATCGCGGCGAGGCGGCTCGCCGGTCAGGCGGAGTTCCCCGTAGGCATACTCGACCAGCACGGTGTCGCGCACCGCCACGAGCATCACCCCATTGAGTTTTTCGGACATCTCGTTGGCCACAAATTCCAGCCCCTCAATGTCGTAACGGTCGCCGATGGTGTCCAACAGGTGTTGCCGGTAGCGCTCTTCCGTGAAAAAAGCCGTGTAGGTGTCCGCCTTGAGATTCACGACGAGGCACATAAACACGGCTATCGGGAACAAAAACTTCTTTAACATATCGTAGTCAATCTTCGACTTTGACGTTGACCTTTGACTTTGAACCTCGAACCTAATAAAGTACTACCGCAATAACTGCTAACTACTAACTCCTAACTGCTAACTAAAATCATCCGTTCATGGAATTCAGGAACTCCTCGTTGTTCTTGGTGTCCTGCATATTGTTGAGCACCAGGTTCATCGCCTCGATGGTAGTCATATCGGCGATATGGTTGCGCAGGATCCAGACCTTCTGCAGGGTGGCGGCATCTTGGAGCAGGTCGTCGCGGCGTGTGCTGGAGGCCACGATATCGACGGCGGGGTAGATGCGCTTGTTGGAGAGTTTGCGGTCGAGCTGCAGTTCCATATTGCCGGTGCCCTTGAATTCCTCGAAGATGACCTCGTCCATACGGGAGCCGGTGTCGATGAGGGCGGTGGAGATGATAGTCAGGGAGCCGCCGTTCTCCACGTTACGGGCCGCGCCGAAGAAGCGTTTGGGTTTCTGCAGGGCGTTGGCCTCGACACCACCGGAGAGCACCTTGCCGGAAGCGGGCGCCATGGTGTTGAAGGCGCGGGCCAGACGGGTGATGGAGTCGAGCAGGATGCAGACGTCGTGGCCGCACTCGACCATGCGTTTGGCTTTGTCGAGCACCATATTGGCGATCTTCACGTGGCGTTCCGCGGGCTCGTCGAACGTGGAGGAGATCACCTCCGCGTTGACGCTGCGCTGCATGTCGGTCACCTCTTCGGGACGCTCGTCGATGAGCAGGATGATGAGGTAGATTTCGGGGTGGTTATAGGCGATGGCGTTGGCCAGGTCCTTGAGCAGCACGGTCTTACCGGTTTTCGGCTGGGCGACGATGAGTCCGCGCTGACCCTTGCCGATGGGGGCGAACAGGTCGATGATGCGGGTGGAGAGCTTGCAGCCGGGGTGGCCGGTGATGTTGATTTTCTCGTCCGGGAACATCGGGGTGAGGTAGTCGAACGGGATACGGTCGCGGATTTCCTCGGGCAGGCACCCGTTGATTTTCTCGATTTTGGTCAGCGGGAAGTATTTCTCGCCGGGTTTCGGGGGGCGGATGGCGCCGAGCACGGTGTCGCCGTTCTTGAGTCCGAAGAGTTTGATCTGCGACATAGAGACATAGATGTCGTCGGGGGAGGAGAGGTAGTTATAGTCGGAGGAGCGCAGGAAACCGCAGTTCTCGCTGGTGATTTCGAGCACGCCTTCAGCCATCACGGAGCCATCGTACTGGGCGTTGGCGAGGTAGGGCACGGGGCCATCCTCGGCTTTGCCACCTTCCGCAGGTTCGGGATTGACGGCATATTCCGCAGGTTCCTTCTGGGCGTTCTTTTTCTCCTTCTTTTTATTATACTGGTTTTGCCGGCCACCTTGGTCACCCTCTGTTTTGGCCTCGGGTTGGGGTTCCGTCGGTTTGGCCGGATTATCGGTTTTTTCGGAAACTTGGGCGGGTTCGGCCTGTTTGTTCTTTTTGGGTCTGCCGCGTTTGGGTTTGGGTGCGGGTTCCTCGGCGGGCGTTTCGGGCGTGTCCGTCACCTTGGCGGAGAGCACCTCTTCGGCATCGAAGAGCAGTTGATCGCCGGGGGTGGGAATTTCCTCTTGCGGGAGCGGGTTTTTTCTGGGCCGGCCGCGGCGTTTTTTGGGAGGATCGGGAACCGTTTCGAGTTCAGCGGCCGGGGCGGGGGCGACCGTTTCGGGCACGGGGGCGGGTTCCGGCGCGACTGCGGCTTTGGGTTTGCGGCCCCGTTTCTGACGCGGTTTTTCGGACAGCGGGAGCGGGTTGGCGAACTGGATCACCTCGGTCGGGTCGAATATTTTCTCCGAAACCTCGTTGATTTTTTCAGCAACCGCGGGCTTCACCGTATTGAACAAAGGGATGGCTTTTTTCTCCACCACTTTGGCTTTCTCCTTCATTTTTGTTTCATTGGAGGTAGCCAACAATGCGTCTCCGCCTCTGACAATTCTTCTTCTTCTGGGTTTGTTTTCGTTTACATCTAACATACTGTTGAGGGTCTCGTCACTCATTTTTTGATGATAAAACTTGCATTGGATTTTTCGCCACGGCACGGAGGGCAATCGACTGCCGACCCTGTTTTGCCCGTCGCGGAGCATCTGTTTGAATTGCGCTGCAAAAATACAATATTTTTCGAAATACCAACACTTGTGGGAATTTTTTTATTTCACAACCCTATATCCCTGCCCATACATTTCAAGAAAACAACCCCCTTAACTCTCAACCCTTAAACCTTAATCCATAAATTAATCCATAAACCTTAAACCATAAACCATAAACCATAAACCTTAACCCATAACCCATAAACCTTAACCCAAAATTATCAACATTTCGCTATTAAGAATTTTTATGAAAAAAATTTGCCGAGGTTATGATAAAAACAGTATTTTTGCAGCCTTGATTGGAATGAACTATAATCAATAATTAAAACATCAAAAAAATGAAAAAACTTTACATGTTAGTTGCTGCAATGCTGCTCGTTTCTTTCAGCTTTGCACAGATTCAGCCGAAGGTCTTCCGCCAGGACGTCAAAGCCGCTGGCAAGCCTGAGTTCAAACACAACAACACCTCGAATGCCAAGACTGGTCCCGCTGCCGAATGGCTGGACTACGCTGCTACCATTTTCGGTTACATGGGCAGCGAACCCACTGGTGATGACTATGTCGTCGGCCGCGTTGCTGTTGACTCCAACGGTCTGACCCATTATGACGATGGCACCACTAGTCATGGTTTCTTCTTTGGCTTGAGCCAAACCTACGATTTCACCAACTACATTTGGGATAATGTGGCTGTTGACGGCCAAATTTCTATGGTTGGCACCACCTCCTACAACATTGACTCCGTTGCCATCGTTGGTCACTACAACCGCGGTGCTTTGGTTCCCGCTAACAATGTGGATACCCTCATCGTTGCCGTCCTCACCACTTTGACGGAGGATGACCTCCATACCTTGTCTGTCAATAACGGTCAAACGCCTGTTGTCATGTACTATGGCGTTCCTTATGATCCCGCCACACACTTCTCTACTGGCGCTAACATCTACAAGATCCCCTTGACTGCCGCTGATTGTGCTGACACCAGCGAAACCGGTGGTCTCTATGCAGCTGAATACGTTGTTCCTATCGGATTGAACAATGTCACCGGCAAGATAATCAATGTCTGCTATTCCCTCAAGCGCGGTTACACCGTTCCGATGGATGACAATATTTTGGATCACTCCTATTTCTATGGCTGGATTTCCCAAGACCCCCGTCCCGATTACTATCCGCACAATGACGGCGGCTGGTTCACCCCGACTGAAGATATTCTTTATAACGCCAACCAAGGCGCTATCATCAGCGACGACAACTTGAACCAAACTGCTCCCGGTTCATGGTATACCGATTATTTCTATCCGGCACCCCTCTGGAACAAGGTTGTCCAATATCCTTACATCCTCACGAAGGTTTCCTGCAATGACTGTGAAATCGTGAATGTTCCCGAGCTGGAGAAGAACAACCCGACCGTCTATCCGAACCCCGCTACCAACAACTTCACCATCAACCTCGGCAATGACGAGAAGGCTAACATCGAGCTCTTCAACATCGTTGGCCAAATGGTGTACAGCGAGACCATCACCGGCAGCGCCCAAGTGAACGTCGCCAACCTCCACAGCGGTGTTTATATGCTCAAGGTGAACCAAAACGGCAAGACCTACACCACCAAAGTGGTTGTGAAATAATTTTGTCTGATACAATATTCTATAAAAAAGGGATAGTCGAGAGACTGTCCCTTTTTTAGTTAGCAGTTAGCAGTTAGCAGTTAGCAGTTATACACTGGCGAGAAACCCCATAACCCATAACCCATAAACCTTAAACCATAAACCTTAAACCAATGTACAAACTATCAGCCAACGCGCCTTTGATTATGGGCATCCTGAATGTGACGGAAGACTCGTTCTATGACGGGGGCCGCTATACGTCGGGGGAGGCGGTGCGGGAGCGTGCGGCTCAGATTCTGGCGGAAGGCGGCGACATCGTCGACATCGGGGCGATGTCCACACGCCCGGACGCCATGGAAATCCCCGAAGAGGAGGAGAAGACGAGGATCGTGCAGGCGGTGCGGTGCATTCGCGAAGATTTCCCCGATGCCGTCCTTTCCGTGGACACCTACCGCGCCAGCGTGGCCGAGGCGGCCGTGGAGGCAGGTGCCGACATCATCAACGACATCTCCGGCGGCACCTTCGACCCCGAGATGATTCCCACCATCGGCCAACTGCAGGTACCCTACGTGCTGATGCACACGCCCGCAAAACCGGCTGAGATGCAGCAACATACGGAATACAACGACCTTCTCGGCGAGATGCTGCAGTTTTTCGGGAAACAGATCGCCCTTCTGCATCGGCACGCCGTCCACGACATCATCCTCGACCCCGGCTTTGGTTTCGGCAAGACCCTCGAACAGAATTACTTCCTGATGAAGAATCTGGAAGTGTTCTCGGAACTCGGATACCCGTTGCTGGTCGGTATCTCCCGCAAATCGATGATCTACAAACTGTTGGGAACCACCCCAGAACACGCTCTCAACGGCACCACCGTCCTAAACACCGTCGCCCTGATGAAAGGCGCAAACATTCTGCGCGTCCACGATGTGCGTGAGGCGGTCGAAGTGCGAAAAATACTATCTTTGCCGAAAAAATCAAAATGAACCAGAAACCCTTAACCTTATACCTGTGTCTCGCCTTGGTTATCCTTCTAACCAGTTGTTTTTCAAGAAGAAACAACCAAGAAGAGGGTGCCGGTGAAGCGGTCGTCTATCCTATGGAGGTGATCAGCGACACTTTGGTGGCGGATGTGCACAATCAAAACACCCTCTATCCATTGGAGGAGGAGGTTTTGGAATCGTTCTTAGAGAAAGCCCGCGATTTCCAGGGCAAGGGATGGACCGCGAAGGCCGAATTCCCCGAAAAGTGGGGTGTGGAGTGCGTGGAACGGTTGCCCGACGGCCGCGAGCTGTGGCTCCTGCGGTCGGAGAACCGCGAGTGGGCCTACTTAGCCACGACCTCCGGCTTCGGCACCCAGCGCATCCTCGACGTGCTGCCTGCCGCCATCAGCGTGGCCAACCAGCGCGACGAGGAGCTCGAAACCGAGACCTGGCAGACGCTGCGTCTCCCCGACGGGCAGTTCCGCACCACCAAGGAGTACGAGTGGATCCACTCCGTGTCGAAGGCCACCAAACAACAATTCATCAGCGACCCCGAGAAATACCACCGCAAGACGCGCTTCGTGGAGCAGTTCCTCATCAACGCGCAGGGTCGCTTCGAGCAGTCGGAGATTGTCGATACCCTACCCGACTACAATGCCGTGGTCTTCTATTTCAACCCTGCCGACAAACCCGAAATGTGGGACGAGACCGTCATGCACCTGCAGGCTTTCTGCGAGGAGAACGGCGTGATTTACGAGGAGGTGAGCGGCAACTTCAACCGCGTGACCGTGCGCGACTACGAGCTGACCTTTGCTCTGGAGACCGACATCACGCCCTACATCGACGCCACCGGCTCTGGCATGGTGATGATGCGCAAAGGCGAGTTACCCAAGTCGGTCAACTTCGGCTCCTACGAGTACATGCAGATGGAGCTGCGCCGCTATTTCAAAATCCGCGATTTCGAATCATAGCCCATGCTTGCGCGATTTCTCCAGGAACTTCAACGTCTGGCGGGAGCTGACGCCCTGCGGAAACGCTACCTCGTGGCGGTGAGCGGCGGTGCGGATTCGACCGTCGCGGCCACACTCTTCCATGAGGCTGGACTGCATTTCGCGATGGCGCACTGCAACTTCCACCTGCGCGGAGCCGACTCCGACCGTGACATGCGGTTCGTGCAGGAAATGGCCGAACGCTGGAATGTACCGCTCCTCGTCCGCGAGTTCGACACCCTCTCCGTACAGCGGGATTCCGGGAAATCCATCGAGATGGTGGCCCGCGAGCTGCGATACGACTGGTTCTCGGAGATCTTGTCCGGCTACGACCACCTCGTGACCGCCCACCACGCCACCGACGCCGCCGAAACCCAACTGCTCAACCTCACCCGCGGCACCGGACTGAGAGGGCTTTGCGGCATCCCGTCCGTGAACGGGAAAACCATCCGCCCGATGCTGTCATTCACGGCACAGGAAATCCGCCAATACGCTGAGGATCATCATATTGCATACGTTGAGGACTACACCAACCGCGACGAGCATATCGCCCGCAACCGCATTCGCCACTCCGTCATTCCGCAATTGGAGGCGATCAATCCGCAGTTCCTACAGACCAACACGCGCACACGTCAAGTTCTGCAACGGCAATACGAATATTATCAGAAACATATAGCGGCCGAGATACGGAATATCACCAGCAAAGAGGGTCGGCAGCTTCGCATTGACCGCCAGAAGCTGGCCCACAATGAGGATAAAACCTTGATACTCTACGAAATACTGAACGAATACGGTTTCACCGCCGATGCTGTGGAGAAAATTGCGGCCAACGACCAGATGCCCGTAGGCAGATATTTTTCTTCCGACTCTCACAGATTACTGATTGACAGGGAATTCTTGATTCTTCAACCTCTTTTGGAAGAAAAGGAGCATATCCCGATTGAAATAGGCTCACTGGAAGACCTGAAAGCTTATTTTCAAGTTGAAGAATTTGATTATCAAGAGGGTATGGTCTTCGATAAAAACCCGAAGATCCTTTATATTCCGAACGACAAGTTGACCTTCCCGCTGGAAATCCGGTCCTGGCAACACGGCGACTCCTTCCACCCTCTCGGCGGAAAAGGCCGCCAGAAACTCAGCGACTTTTTCACCGACCATAAGATAGACCGCTTCGCCAAAGAACGCATCCGTCTTCTTTGTTCAGGCGACAACATACTATGGATCATCGGTTTACGTTCCGATGAACGATTCAAAGTGACACCCAAAACCGAAAGGTACTACCGGTTAAGTCCATTGGCTGTTGGCCATTAAACCTTAAACCCTAAACCTTAAACTGAATGAATAGAAACGATTTTCCCATATTGAATGAAAAAGTGTACGGCAAAACCCTCGTCTATTTAGACAATGCCGCCACCACGCAGAAGCCGCAAGTGGTGATTGACGCGCTGAGCGACTACTACCGGCGCATCAACAGCAACATCCATCGCGGCGTGCACTGTCTCAGCCAGTTGGCGACCAACGAGTTCGAGCAGGCGCGCGAGGCGGTGCGGCAGTACATCCACGCGGCCTCGACACAGGAGGTCATCTTCACGCGCGGCGCGACCGAGTCCATCAATTTGGTGGCGGCCTCCTTCGGGCGCACCTACCTGCACGCGGGCGACGAGGTCATCGTTTCCGAAATGGAGCACCACTCGAACATCGTGCCGTGGCAGTTGGCCTGCGAGGACCGCGGCGCGACGTTGAAAGTGCTGCCGTTCAACGAGAAAGGGGAGCTGATGCTCCGGGAATTGGAGACCCTGATAACCGAGCGCACCAAGATTGTGGCCGTGGCGCACGTCTCCAACTCGTTGGGCACCGTCAACCCGATTGAAGAGGTCATCCGCATCGCGCACAGCCACAATGTACCCGTCCTTATCGACGGAGCGCAGGCCGTGGCGCACTGTCCTGTGGATGTGCAGGCCCTCGACTGCGACTTCTACTGTTTCTCCGGCCACAAGATGTACGCCCCGATGGGTATTGGCGTGATGTACGGCAAAGCGCAGTGGCTCAACGAGATGCAACCGTATCAAGGAGGTGGTGAGATGATCAAGGACGTCACCTTCGAGAAGACGACCTACAACGAGTTGCCCTACAAATTCGAGGCGGGCACCCCGTCGGTGGGCGATGTCATCGGGCTGCGCAAGGCCATCGAATACATCGGGGGCATCGGGCTGGCAAACATTGCTGCCCACGAGCAGGAGCTGTTGGCATACACCACGGAGAAGCTGGCGAGAATCGACGGGATGCGCTTTATCGGCGAGGCGTCGCACAAAACGGGGGTCATCTCGTTCCTCGTGGGCGACACCCATCCCTACGATATGGGCGTACTCCTTGACCATCAAGGTATTGCAGTTCGCACGGGGCATCATTGCACCCAACCGGTGATGACCCATTTCGGTATCCCCGGCACCATCCGCGCCTCCTTTGCCCTTTACAACACCTTTGAGGAGGCGGATGCGCTCGTGGCCGCGGTTGAGAGGGCGAAAGCTATGCTTTCGTGATTTGTGATTTGTGACTTGTGATTTGTGACTTGTGATTTGTGACTTGTGATTTGTGAATAGTGAGTTGTGATGAATGTTTCGATGAAAAACAGTTTTGCATTGGTTACCGGAGGGAGTTCCGGTATTGGTCTCGCGTACGCGCAGGAGTGGGCGCGGATGGGCTATAACATCTTGATTGTCAGCAATCGTGAGGACTTGAACGCGGAGGCGCAGCGCCTTTTGCAGACGCAGTTCCCCGAGCATCAAATCCGGACGCGTTATCAGGATTTGGCCTCGGACGGCGCAGCGCAGGAGCTGTTCGACTGGTGCGAAAGTGAGCACCTCATCGTGGAGGTGTTGGTCAACAATGCGGGGATGTTCTATTTCGGGGCGGCAGTGGAGAAACCTGTTGCGCTGAGCCATACGATGACCATGCTGCACTGCACCACCCCGGCGGATTTATGCGTGCTGTTCGGCAAAAAGATGAAAGAGCGGCGGTGCGGATACATTCTCAATGCTGCCTCCATCACGGCGTTCATGAGCTTCCCGACCATCGCCGCCTATCAGGCCACCAAATCCTACTTGCTGAAGTTTTCCAAGGGTATCCACTATGAACTAAGTCATTACGGAGTAAAGGTGTGTTGCGTGTGTCCCGGTGCGGTGGACACGGATCTCTACAATCTGCCGGTGAAGATGCGCAAGCGGCTTCGCGCCGTCGGGGTGATGATGTCGCCCGAGCAGATTGCGAAACGCGGTGTTCGCGCCACCTTGCATGGCCGGAAGGTCAAGATTCCCGGTCCTATCAACTACTTTTTCCTGCTGTTGTGTTTCCTGCTGCCCGGATTTGTCATCAATCTCGTGAAGAAGAAGTTCGTCTGAACTTCACCGTATAAAACAGATAGAGACGTGCCGGGGCACGTCTCTACGTTTGTTAATAGGGTTCAGGAGATTATCCCAGCATGGCGGTGTAGGCGGCAGCGTCCATCAGTTCAGCGACTTGGGCAGCGTCCGTCATTTTGATCTTGATGATCCAGCCTTCGCCGTAGGGGTCGCTGTTCACGAGGGCGGGCTCGCCTTCGAGGGCCTCGTTGAATTCAACGACTTCACCACCGACGGGCAGCAACAGGTCGGCGACGGTCTTGACGGCCTCGATAGAGCCGAAAACCTCATCCTTGTCCAGGGTCTCACCCACGGAGGGGATATCGAGGAAAACGATGTCGCCCAACTCGTTGGCGGCGTGAGCGGTAATGCCCACCAATGCAAATTCACCATCCACTTTCAACCATTCGTGGTCTTGGGAATACTTCAAATTCTCAGGAATATTCATACTCTTAAGTTTATAAATGAAAAATTAAACGGTCATAATCTCTTTTTCTTTGGCTTCCATGATCTTATCGACCTTGGAGATGGCCTCGTCGGTGGCCTTTTGGATGTCAGCCTCCAGTTTCTTGACGGCATCCTCTTCCACGCCGTCGTCTTTCAGTTTCTTGGCGTCGTCGTTGGCGGTGCGGCGGATGTTGCGGATGGCCACCTTGGCCTGTTCGGCATCCTGTTTGGCTTTCTTCACCAGTTCTTTACGGCGTTCCTCGGTCGGGGCGGGAATCACCAGGCGGATGAACTCGCCGTTGTTCTGCGGGGTTACGCCGATGTTAGCCGCCAGGATAGCCTTCTCGATCACGGGCAGCATATTGCGCTCCCACGGTTGAATCACGATCTGGTGTGCATCCGGGGTGTTCACGTTGGCCACTTGTTCGATAGGCGTGGGGTTGCCGTAGTAATCGACCTTGATGCCGTCCAGCATTTGCGGGGATGCCTTGCCGGCACGGACCTTCTGCAAGTCTTTGTCAAAATGCGCCACAGTGGCGTTCATGCTCTCTTTCGCTTGTTTCAAGCAGGTTTGTGTATCCATTCTTGTAATATTTTAATCGATGTAATTTGGACTTCTATGTTCGGGTTCTTCTTCTTCAACCGTCTCTTCTTCGGAAAGATCCTCTTGAACGGCATCTGCCTTCGGGGCCATTTCCGCCTTCAGGCTCTCAATCTCCTGGAGTTGCCTTAGACGCATTTTCTTCAGAGAAGTTAATTCTTTCTCTTTATAGGATTTCGTCCACTTATAGACGATCATATAGTGCAGGGCAATACCGAGGAACCAAACGAGGAAAACGAAGAGGATGGCCATCAGGAAAGTGCTTTCCGCACTGTCTCTAAACAGGAAATACCACACCACCCACAGGAAGGCGTTGACCAAGAAGAAGATGGCGAAGTGCTTCTTGAAGCCTGTTCTGCGGGAAGCCATTCTCTCCAGTTTGGCCTCTTCCTCGGGGGAGATTTGCGGTATATTGGGATTGCTCTCTTCCATAGTATCAGTAAATTAGGGTTCCGATGGGTTCGCCGTTGAGAACCTTGATCAGGTTGCCTTTGGTGTTGGCGTCATAGACGTAGATGGGCATCTCGTTGTCCTGGCAGAGGGCGAAAGCGGTCATGTCCATGATGCGCAAGTTCTTTTGGTAGGCTTCGGCGAGGGTCAGTTCCGTGAATTTCACGGCGTTGGGGTCTTTTTCGGGGTCGGCGGTATAGACACCATCGACGCGGGTCCCCTTGATGAGCAGGTCGGCTTTGACTTCGAGGGCGCGGAGGGCCGCTCCGGTGTCGGTGGTGAAGAACGGGTTGCCGGTGCCGCCGGCGAGGAAGGTGACGTAGCCCTCTTCCAACGACTCGATGGCGGTGCGCCAGGAGGTCTTCGCACAGACACCTTCGATGTTCACGGCGGAGAGCACGCGGGCATTGACGCCCATCTCTTCGAGCACGCCCTGTACGGCGAGTGCGTTGATGACCGTGGCGAGCATTCCCATCTGGTCGCCCTGACGGCGTTCGAAACCGGCAGACGCGCCCTGCACGCCCCGGAAGATGTTGCCGCCGCCGATGACCACCGCCACCTGCACGACGGCATCCACTGCCGATTTGATTTCGTTGGCGTAATGCACAATGTGATTGTAACTTACACCATATCCATCGTCGCCCGTCAGCGACTCACCACTCAATTTCAACAATATGCGTTTGTACTTCATATTCCTAAAAATCAGGTCGCAAAGATACATTTTTTTCGGTTAGATAGTTTTAGTTTAAGTATCAGAATTCAAAAAGCTAAAAACCGAAGAAATAATTCATTTTGGTTGCAATAATTCTGTCCCTTTTTCGTTATACTTATAACAAAACGAAATAGATATTTTAACTATGAGACTTATTAACAACATCTTATCTCTGTTTTACCCGAGGCTGTGCGCGGCTTGTGGTGATGCGTTGCAGCAGAATGAATCCTGTATCTGTCTGAATTGCATGCTGCATCTGCCTGAGACGCAATTTCACAAAGAGCACTTCAATCCATTGCGGAGCGTGTTCGACGGGCGCGTACCCGTGGAGGAGGTCTCTGCGCTGATGAGCTACAAGAAGGCGAACCGCACGCAGAAAATCCTCCACAACCTGAAGTACAAGGGGCAGAAGGAGATCGGGGCGGTATTGGGCGAATACTTTGGCGGTCAGCTGATTACAGAGGAGCGATGGCGTGGCGTCCAGTACATACTCCCGATCCCGTTGCATCCGAAGAAGCAGCGTAAAAGGGGGTACAACCAGAGCGAGTGGATTGCGATGGGGCTCTCCAAGGGGATGGGCATCCCGTACCTCACAGATGTGCTGGTGCGCACGGAGTTCACGGAGACGCAGACCCGGAAGAACCGGTTCGCGCGGTGGCAGAATGTGAAGGAGGTTTTTGCCGTGCAACATCCTGAGAAGGTGGAACATACGCATGTGTTGGTCTGCGACGACGTGCTCACGACCGGCGCCACCACGGAGGCGGCCATCCGCAAATTGCTGGAGGTTCCGGGGGTGCGGGTCAGCGTGGCGACCTTGGCGGCGACGACGCTATAGAGATGTTGTGTGCTGTCTGTAACGGTTCAAAAAAAAGCTCTAACTCTTGTTCAACTCTTGTTCAACTCTTGTCTAACTCCGATGTAACTCCGATCAAACTCCGATGTAACTCCGATGTAACTCCGATCAAACTCCGATCAACTCCGATCAAACTCCGATCAACTCCGATCAACTCCGATACAGCTTCAGACATGAATCCCCTAACGGGGATGTTCTGCTCATATTACATTCTAACCTATTAACCCCAAAAAATTGTACTTTTGCCGTATGAAAAAGAGACTGAAACTTGGACTTATTGTTTGCGTATTATTGTGTATATCAACATCTTGCGCAAGAAAGATCAGCGGTGCCACCCCGCACCGTCGCGACCGCAACTGCGGCTGCGAAAAGATTTCCCCTACCCCGTCGGTGTGCGACGATTTAGCGACATGGCAGGGAGGCGAATAGATTGCACTAGCGAGAAGGAGATTCCGTCGCCTCCTATCGTCGGCGACGGAATGGTGCTGCGTTAAAGAAACAATTTGATATAAAGATGAAAAAAGTAACTATGATATTGATAACCGCCGCCCTCATGCTCGCGGCGTGCGGCGACCGGAAGACCTCCGTGGTCATCTCGGGCGATATCCAAGACGGTGGCAACAGCAAGATGGTGTTGGCGCTCATCACGACCGACGGATTGAACTTTCTGGATTCCACCAACTTGAAGAACGGGCATTTTGAGTTCAAGGTCTCCTCCGACAACGAGCTGGTCAAGGAGCGCGATAACGCCCCGATGCTGTTCCAACTGTTCCTTTCTGACGACAACTGCCTGTCTACGATGGCCAAAAAGGGCGAGCGTCTGACCATCACCGCCGATGCGGAAGACTTGACCCGCACTTACCACATCTCCGGCGGCGAGGAGGCGGTGCTGATGCAGCAGTTAGACAGCGCGCTGACCGCCTTTGTGGTTCCTGTGGAGAAACTGCTCGAACCCTACAACGAGAACATTCAGAATGACTCGGTCCGGGCGGCCATCGAAGCCCAATATGTGCCGATGGTGCAACGGCATCGGCAATATTTAGAGGATTTCATTAAAGAGCACCCGAACAATATGGCCAGCTATATCGCTTTCTACCAGAGCTATAACCGGCGGACTTTCTTCGATCCGCTGCAGGATTTGGAGCTGCTGAAACAGATCAACGCCAACATGTCGAAGATATACCCCGAGAGCGAATATGTGAAAACGATGATTCATGTGGCGGAGATGATGGAGTCTCGGCTACCAGCCGAACCATCCACACCAAAATAATTGTATCTTTGCACCTTAATTTTTGGAAAATATAACGATGGAGAAAATCATTATTTTAGACTTCGGTTCCCAGTACACGCAGCTCATTGCGCGTCGCATCCGCGAGCTGAACACCTATTGCGAAATCCTGCCTTACAACAAGTTCCCGTTTGGAGACCCTGACATCAAGGGCGTTATCCTTTCGGGAAGCCCGTTCTCGGTGAACGACGCCAACGCCTTCAAACCCGATTTGTCGGAAATCAGAGGCCACTATCCGCTGCTCGGCATCTGCTACGGTGCGCAGTATTTGGCGCAAGTTGGCGGCGGTGTCGTCGGGGCAAGCTCCACCCGCGAATACGGCCGCGCCCACCTCGCCTTCGTGGAGGCCGACGATGTGCTGCTGAAAGGCGTGCCGCAAGAGAGCCAAGTGTGGATGTCGCACGGCGATACTATCCTGCAACTTCCTGACAACTACCATATTATCGCCAGCAGCAAGGAGGTGAAAGTGGCCGCTTACCACATTCTGGAGGAACCCACTTGGGCGGTGCAGTTCCACCCTGAGGTCTATCACTCCACCGACGGCACGACTATCCTGCGCAACTTTGTGCAGACTATCTGCGGTTGCAAGCAGGACTGGACCCCCGAATCGTTCATCGAAAGCACCGTGCGCGAACTGCGCGAGGAGGTCGGCAGCGACAACGTGGTGCTCGGACTTTCCGGCGGTGTCGATTCCACCGTGGCGGCCGTGTTGCTCAACAAAGCCATCGGCAAGCAGCTCAACTGCATCTTCGTGGATAACGGCTTGTTGCGCAAAGACGAGTTCTCCTCCGTGCTGGAACAGTACAAAACCCTGGGACTCAACATCAAAGGCGTAAACGCTTCCCAGCGTTTCTACGACGCTTTGCGCGGCGTGACCGATCCCGAGAAGAAGCGCAAAATCATCGGTGCGGGCTTCATCGAAGTGTTCGAGGAAGAGGCCCGTAAGTTAGACAATATCAAGTGGTTGGCGCAGGGTACTATCTATCCCGACCGCATCGAATCGCTCTCCATCACCGGCATGGTCATCAAATCGCACCACAACGTGGGCGGTCTGCCGGAGAAGATGAACATGAAGATCATCGAGCCGCTGAAGCTGCTCTTCAAGGATGAGGTGCGCCGCATCGGCACGGCCTTGGGCATTCCCGAGCGGCTCATCAAGCGTCATCCGTTCCCGGGTCCCGGTTTGGGTGTGCGCATCTTGGGCGACATCACCCCGGAGAAGGTCCGGATCTTGCAAGAGGCCGATGCCATCTTTATCAACGGATTGTGGGACAACGACTTGTACGACAAAGTGTGGCAGGCGGGCACCATCCTGCTGCCGATTCAATCGGTGGGCGTGATGGGTGACGAGCGCACCTACGAGAACGCCGTGGCCCTGCGTGCCGTGCTCTCCACCGACGGCATGACCGCCGACTGGGCGCACTTGCCTTACGAATTCCTCGCCAAGGTCTCCAACGACATCATCAACAAAGTCCGCGGTGTCAACCGCGTGGTCTATGACATCAGCTCGAAACCGCCCGCAACGATCGAGTGGGAATAAAAACGGGGAAAGTTGATACTTTGCCACAGAGACCCCTTCGGAGAAATTCGTTGGGGTCTTTTATCACCTCTGCGGGTTCTTCCGGGATTCTCTGTTTGCGGGCAACAGCCAGTACACTCTCCTTATCATTGCTCATAAGCAGACGTTCATAAAGCATGGAATTGATTTGCCGCTCCGTTTCACGTGCCGTCCATGCATTGTTGACCGATTTTAACTCATAGTACTCCCGCTTGTCGGGATCCTCAATCTGAATCAGCCTACGATATTGACTCCAATTCAATTGCGAACGCACTGTGTTCGCAATTGGGTAAGTTCTGTAAAACTGACGGCTTCGTTCTAATTGGCGCACACTGAACCCACTTCCATAGTCAGGTTTCAAACGTTTGGAAAGGTTCTCAATAAGGTACGTGCCATAGTCTGCACGCTCTTTCCCTTGTTGTTCTTCTTCAAAGATACGCCTCCCCAAATTCCAATACATCTGCACACGGCAGAAATCAACGCTTCGCACGGCATTACTGCGAGCATTTTCGATTATCCGACAGGCATCTTGATAAAGCGTGTCAATAGATTCAATTTTCACAAGTTCAGTCTCGTTCTTTTTCATCTCTAAATTTTTAAGTTGTTGCCTGCAAAGTTACAAAATAAGAGCAAACAAATCAAGCGCAAATGATATTTAATTCATTAAGAATCAAAATGATAAAAGTTGCATTTTTCAATTGAAAAGTAGTTGTTTTCGGAAAAGAAATTGCACAGTGCAAGAAATGCACAAAGCAGCACTTGGCGATATCTCATATTGCCCGCCTGAAATTTTGGAAGATTTTGTTCGTTAGGGTGCAATTTCCGTTTACTCTAACCCTTTCCCAAGCAGATCACCATCGAGAGCAAGTAGCTCCCCATAGTTGAAAAAATTGTATCTTTGCAGAAAATAATAATCAGAAAAAATAACCAATGATCCTCATCAACATCGGAGACGAACTCCTCTTAGGACAAGTCATCAACACCAACGCCGCCTTCATCGGGCAGCAGATGGCCCTGGCGGGCATCGAAATGACAGAATGCGTCACCATCGGCGACGACGAGAGCGCCATCCGCAGCGCCATCGAGAACGGATTTGCGAAAACCAACCTGATTGTGGTCACCGGCGGACTCGGACCCACCCGCGACGACATCACCAAAAAGGTCATCTGCGACTACTTCCACCGCGAA
>JAEEGK010012842.1_pt1 | contig 18969 bp, 8 predicted proteins | sample 8958771 | NCBI WGS metagenome assembly JAEEGK01 (sample SAMN16246547, study PRJNA631951) | gut metagenome | biome: gut microbiome; feature: rumen; material: SC-attached | host: Bos | place: Iran: Karaj | collected 2018-10
TTAATGTCATTGATAAAGAATTATTTAATGATTTTGATTTATAATTTGAAATTATTTTCTTCTTTTTTTTCATTCAAAGTAAAAACTTAAATATTTAATAAAAAAATGAATAAATATATTTTTAATAAAATAAAATAAAATGATTAAATATTATTTAGAAAAATATTACTTTTTATTAATTTCTTTGTAATTTAAATAAAATAATTAACTTAAATGATATTTAATTTATTCAATGAATATTAGATAAAAATAAGAAAAATCTATTTAATATTATATAATTACCAAAATAAATGTTAATAAAAAAAACATTTTAAAAAATAAAAAAATTAAAAAAAATTATTTTAATGGAATCATTTCCAACAAATAATGATAATGAAAATGAAATATATGAATATTTCATATTCCATGATCCAATAGAAAAAGTACACGAAGCATTTACAAACTTAGATTTACTTGCTACTATATTTTCACCAAAAATTCGTTTAGATAATATATTAAGAGAAACAACTTTAGATGATGAAGGAAATGAAGTAACATTTTCAATATTACAAAAATATAAATTTACAATTAAAACAATAAATGTAAAAAAATCAAAATATAAATATGAATTTACATTAAGAACAATTTATTATCCAATTAATTATTGTTCAATTGATGTTAATATTCAAATTTTATGGGATTCTGTAGAAGAAATTACAATTTTTCATGGAAATATTATTGTTAGTCATTGCGCACAAGAAAAAGAAATTATGAAAATTTTAAAAGAAAATAATATTTTACCTTGTAAACAAATTGATAAATTTTTAAAAAAAACTATTAAAAATTTAGAAGAAAATGAATCTATTAGTATTAATGTTAATATTAGAATTGTATGGGAATTTATATTAAAAATGGAAAATTTAAAGTTTTTTTTTCCTTTAGGAAAAATTACTATTAAAGAAGATAATAATCAAATTATTAAAATTCTTGATGAAACTTCAAATAATGAAATTAAATTAATTAGAAAAGAAGATATTGAAAGTGATTTAAGTAAAATGGTTTATCAATTAGAATTATTTGATTCTGTTATTCCAATGCCAAAACAATTAATTGAAATTTGTTTAATTAAAATTAGAGAAGAATTAACTTTAATGGAATTTAAACATATTATTTTAGAATATATTCCTTATGATGCTTTAATTAGTAATTCAAGAGATAAACAAAAAATTTTGAAAAAAATTAAAAAATTATTAGAAAGTAATAATAAATGATTTTCATTAAAAAATGATATATAAATGTTCATTATATTTTAAATATATTTATTTTCAATCAGTAATAATAGTTTATTTATTAGTAAATTTATATATTAATTTTAAATTAAAATTAAATTTTCAAAAAAAAAATATTTATATTTAATTAAATAATAAATAAAAAAAAACGATGAAAATAAAAAAAAAAAATAAATAAAAAAAATGAGAAACCTTTTCATAATTTTATCTTTTACTCTTTTAGCAATAATATATTCAAAAAGTCTTAAAACAGCAGCAAAATGTATTCAATATGGAGGAGATTGTGACTTTACATCATATTGTTGTGGAAAAAATGAATGTAAAGATTATAGATGTGCATTAGAAGGAACAAAAGATAATCAAATTGGTTGGGACAAATCAAATAAAGAAGGAAATAAATGTGATTGGTTCCATCATTGTAAAAAAGGAAGAAAATGCATGAGTCATAGATGTTATGATGTTTAAATATTATTGTTTTTTCAGAAAATTTTTTTTTTAAATTGAAAAAAATATAAAAATAAATGAAAACGTTTTATTTTTTATTTTTATTTTTCATGTTTAATGAAATGTTTTTTAAATAATATTTTTTTAAATTATTATTATTTTATTAATACATTATACATAATATTTTAAATTTAATAAAAAAAATAAAAAATATTAAAAGTAAATATATTTACAAAATTAAAATAAATTTAAATGGGTAATCAATGTACTTATTGTCAAAAAATAAAGTCAACTGCTCCTGAAATTTTAACTACAATTAATGAAACAAATTTAAATGAAAATAATGAGTATACTTTATTAAAAGGACAGTTTTTACCTTCTGGACAAATAATATGTAATTTTATCAATTTTCATTATAGAAGAATGTATAGTAAATTAAAATATGAAAGATTGATTCAAAAATTACAAAATATATTTTGTGTTGAATCAATTTATTTTCCTAAAAAAAAGGATTATTATGAAAATGTATTAAATAAGAAATTAAAACAATTTTTTTCAAATAAAGAAAATATTCTTAATAAAGTATTTGAAAATGAACAAATTTTTAATGGTCTCCATGATTTTAATTATTTAAAAACTATGGTAAAAAAAAGTTATGCAAATGAAATCTGTATGAATAATTTAAATTTTTATAATGATTTTTCAGAGTATATAAAAGATAAAAAGAATTTAAAATTGTTATTACAAAAAAGAAAAACAAATAAAATAGATAATAAAATAAATAAGAAATTATCAACAACAGTAAGAAAATTATTAACACTTCAAAAATTAACTGTTCATAAATCAAGTGATTCTTCATATGATTCTCAAGTAGGTGTTTTAGAAAAAGATATTCAGAATTTATATGAATTATGTTTATCAAAACCACAAAAAGATTTACCAAAAAATATTGAAGAAATTGAATATCCTAATAAATCTTATCTTTTAATGTTATTAACTGATGAATTAAAAGCAAAATCTGATATTTTTATTTCTGGAAATTTAAGAAATTTCATTAAATTATTTTATTATATTTTTATTTTAAAGAAATATAATTTTCTTTCTTCAACTAATAATAATTATTTTAAAATTTCAAGAGATGAATTTATTCCTAATTTATTTAATAAAAAATATTATATTAAGGTGAATGATATTCATAAATTTAAAAAAATGCATAAATTCAAAGTTTTACAACATATAAACAAGAAATTAAAATTTAAAAGTACAAAAAATTTACATATAAATTTCAACAAAAATACTTCAGAAGAAAATAGTAATAAAAAAGAAAATGAAGAATTAAATAATTCATTTATAAGTGTTGAAGAAGATAACAATGGAATAAATATTGAAAATAAAAAAGTAAAAAGAATTCAATCAATGGAAAAATTATCTAGAATAAAAATATCACCAGAGAGAAGAAGATCAAAAAGAATAAAATCAAAAACAAAATTAAATAATATGAATTACAATAATTTAGATAAAAAAAGTTTTTTTAGAAGAAAACCAAGAGGAAAAACATCAAAAAATATTCCATATGTAAATCAAAAAAAAGATGAAATATTTATTAATGTAATTGATAATGATGATAATTCAAGTTATTTTGATACTAAAATTGAATTTTATAAAGGAGAATATGATAATACTTTATATTTATATGCTGGATTTGGTACTTTAATTAAACAAAGAAATCATTCTTTATATAATGGAACATTTAGATATGGAAAAAAAGAAGGGATTGGTATTTATTATAGACAATATAGTGAATTTCATTTTAAATATTATATGGGAGAATTTTTCAAAAATAAATTTAATGGTTTTGGTTTGTTAATTGAATTAAATTATAAATATGTTAAAATTATGAAAGGAACTTTTCATAATTCTCATTTTATTTCTGGTATTCTTTCTATATTTAATGAAAATAATGATATTAATTTATTAGAAGTTACAAAATATGAAGGTGATCTAGAAGAAAAAAATTCTAATTTAATTATATATAAAAATTATGGACATTTAATAAAATTAAGTTATAGTTTTAATGATAGTTTATCAAAATATGAATTAGATTATGAATATGATTATATTGGATATTTTATAGATGGAAAAGAAGATGGAAAAGGAGTATTAAAACATTCATTAAAACATGAAGGTTATTCTTATGAATATAAAGGAAGTTTTGTAAATGGTGAAATTAATGGATATGGTGAAATAGAATATAGTGATAATTACTTTATTAAAAAATATGAAGGTTTTTTTCATTGTGGTAGAAATTTTTCAAAATATGGAATAGTTTATTTTAAAAGTGGTGATGTATATGAAGGATTTTTTGATGAAAGATATTTAAAAGATTATTGTGGTTTATATTGGTATAATAATAATGAAAATAATGAGAATAATAATAATAATGAAAATAATGATAACAATCAAAGAAATGAAAATTATTTTGGAGGATTTAAAGAAGATAAAAAATTTGGTTTTGGAAGATATATTTCTTATAAAGATAATTTAACTAAGTTATTAATTGGTAATTATTCAGGTGGAGAAAAAAATGGATTATTTGATTTAATTTATGATGAAGAAAATAAAATTTTAAAACAAGAAAAAATAATAAAACCAGTTGATATTACTTCTGCTATTACTAATCTTATTACTGGAAAACCTATGACAAATCCATATGAGTTTGTTGTACAAACAAAGGTTTTTTATATGTTTGAAAATGGACAATTATTAGAAAAAAGTGATAAACCTTTTAAAAATTAAATTGTTTAAAAATATTTATATATCTTTTTAAAAAGTGAAATATTAGATCATTTAAAAAGGTTATAAACTCATTATATAATAAAATATAAATTATTTAATATCTCAAAATGTTAAATTTTGTTTTATTTTAAATATTAAATTTATTTTTATTTTATTTTTTTTAGTTTAATTATCAAATATATATTTTAAATGTCGAAAAAATTAACTTTAGAATTTATACAATCCAAATGTCCAAATCAGAAATTAGAAGAAATAAAAAATTTAAATTTATGGGGAAATGAATTAGAAGATATATCACTTTTAGGTAATTTATCAAATTTAGAAATTGCTTCATTAAGTATAAATAAAATAAAAAATTTGGAACCATTAAAAAACCTAACAAATTTAAAAGAGCTTTATCTTCGAAAAAATTTAATAGATGATTTTAAACAAATAGAAAATTTAAAGAATTTACAAAATTTAAAAATCCTTTCTTTAGTTGATAATCCAGTAGTTTCATTACCAAATTACAGAAAAAAAGTATTAGAAATATTTCCAAATTTAATAAAATTAGATGACATAAATATAAAAAATGAAAACTCAAATAATAAAAATAAAAATCAAATAATAGTTAATAAAAATTCTCAAAATAACATATTAACTGACGATACATTTAAAAAAAATGAAAAAGAAAATAACAATAATAATAATGGTAATAATAAAAATGAAAATAAACAAACATCATCTCATATATTATCTATTAGAAAAAATAAAGGAAATATAGGAGGTTTTAAAAAATATTCAACATCAAAAAAAGATGATGAAACTTTAAATAATAATTTAGGAGATAATAAATTACTTCAAAGTATGAATTTAACAAATTTTCAAACTGAATTTAATAGAAGTCAATATAGAAAAAAAATAGTAGGTAAATCTTTTCAAACTGATAATTCACCAAATAAATTATTACAAAGTCAAGTTATTATTCATTCTAAATTCTTTGAAGATGAAAAAGATAAAGGTTCTTCATCAGAAGAAAAAAACTTATTAAATCAATATAAAAGTAGTGTTACACATGATTTAAATTTAGGTCATTCTATAAAACAAGTACCTTATGTTAAAAAAAGTACTATTAATAATAATGAGGCTGTTTTTCAAAGTATTAAAATTTTATTAACTACTCTTAATAAACCTTATCTTTTAGAAGTACAAAACGAAGTTAATAAATTATTAGGAAAATAAATAATTAAATTATATTTTTTTTATGATAATAAATTCTTAAAATTCTTTTATAAAAAATTAATTAATTAAAACAATTTTTTAATGAAAATTAAATAAAAATTCTAATAAATAATTTAATGTATGCGAAAAAAAAAACATTTGATTTAGATTCTTTCATAGATAAATCATATAATGAACAAATAAAAATGATAAATAAAAATCCAGAAATAATTAATTATAAAGATTCAATAGGAAACAATATATTATTTTCAGCAATTGAAAAAAATAATTACAACTTAGTAAAATTTATAATAGAAAAAAATCCAAAATTAATAAATTTCCAAAATAATCATAAAGAAACATCTCTTCATAAAGCAGTAAATATAGTAAATCATAGAATAATAAATTTACTTCTTGAAAATAATGCAAATCCAAATATACAAAATGAAATTGGTGAAACTCCATTACATTTAGCAGCTTATAAAGGAGAATATAAAGTAATAAAATTACTATTATTATATAATTGTGATCCAAAAATTAAAACAAATGATGGTTTTTCTGCTGAAGATTATGCTAGTGAAAGAGGTTATACTAAATCAGTTTCTGTTCTTCAAGAAAAAACACATGGAAAAAAAATTTCGAGTTTAAGTAATTTTTCTAAAAGTGAATTTAGTGATAATAATGTTGCTAATGGAATGGAAAAGTCACCGCTTAGTCATTTTAATAATCATAAAGTTTTAAATATTTGTAAATCTAATAGAAGTTTTAATGAGAAAAATATTCATCAAAGTATATTAAATAATTTTTCTGAAAATAATATTATAAAAATAAGAGGAATTAATACTTTAGAGAATAATAGTAATGATTTTTTTAGTAATGAAAAAATAAATAATGAGAGAATAAGTGATATTGATAATAATATATTAAAAAATAGTAAAATTTTCATTACTGCAGATGTTAATAAAATTAAAAATCCTTTTCAATTTTCAAGTTCTTTTATTAATAATAATGAAAAATCAATTAATAATATAAGTGAAGAAGCAAATGTAAGTTGTTTTGAATATTTTGAAGATAAAGATGATGTAATAAGAGTATTTTCTTCAAAAAAAAATGATATTCTTAGTAATGAAAGTTATACAAAAAGAGAAAGTTCTATTAAAAAAACATATAGAAGAGATAATACTTTAAGAAATAGTAAAATTAAAAATCCTATTATTCAAAAAGAAGAAAAAGAATTCATGCATCAATTTAGTTCATTTACAAGTAATAATTCACAATCATATATAAAAGTAGAATCAAATAATAATTATAATTTATCAAGAAATAATATAAAAAATATTTATCTTACAGGTTCAACAAGTTTAAAAATAAATGAAAATGAAGAAGAAATTTTAACAGAATATTTAAGTCAAATTCATATGGAAAAATATGCTCCATTATTAATTAAAGAAGGTTTTGATGATATTACTATGATGATTGAACAAATGAAAGGAAAAAAATCAATTTTAGATAATGATTTAAAAATTATAGGAGTATTAAATGCAGGTGACAGGGCAAAAATTTTAATTAAATTTCATTTAGATTCAAAAGATGATAATTTTAAATTTAATTCAAATATAGATGAAAATGCAATATTTCATTATGCTTCTGAAATTGATTATATAAATGATCATTATTTAAATATTCTTTATAAATGGCTTGAATCAATTAAATTACAGAAATTTTTTAATAATTTTTATAATCAAGGATATCATAGTTTAGATTTATTATTAATTCAAATGTTATCAAAAAACCCTTTAACAGATGAAATATTAAAAGAAGATATAGACATAGATAAATATGGATATAGATTAAGATTATTAAATAAATTATTAGAAGATTCATCAATATTTATGCAGAAATATAAAAGTTTAATAACTAATGAAACAATAAATTCTTATGCAATTAATTTTGAAAATGATAATGAAAAAAATTTATCTTGCAAATGCTTTATATTTTAATTTTTTTAATATTTTTTTTTCTTTTATGTGTTAATTTTAATATTGTTAAATAAAAAAAACAAAAATAATAAAAAAAATTTTTTAATTTATATATTAAATATTCCTTATATGAAATTTTTTTTAGATTTTTTTAGATTAAAATCAAATAATATATATTTTTATTTTAAAAAATACTAAAAACCAAATATAAATTTTACTTTTTTTTCTTTTTCTTTTCATTTTTTTTCTTTTGTACATAAGCATCAATTTTTTTCTTCAAATCAGTACAAGGAACAAGCATATCTTTAGTTAACTTAGTTCTATTAAAAGGATCATTTTGATCAGAAAGTAAATGTTGTTCAATAGTTTTCCTATCAACAATAACTTTACTAACTGGTAATAATACAGGATCAACCATAATTAAAGTAGTAATTGGATCAATAAATTCATTTGGTGCATCATCAAAGTTTAATTCTTGACTTTTCATTTTTTCTTCAACTGATTTTAATTTATTTATTAAATTATTATATTTCTCAAATGCAATTCTATCAATTGGAATTTTTTCACTTTCTTCTACAATTTTTTTTGCTTTAAAAAAATTTTCATAATGATATGATCTTTCATCTTTTACTATACATTCTATAAATTCTATATAATTATCAAATGATGAATAAACTGTTAATATTGATGATAAAATAAATTTTGGATTAAATTCATATTCACTTAAATTTTTTACTTTTAAATCATTTCCTCTTGGGGTTATGAAAATATTTAAAGAATAATTTAATAAATTTGCTAATCTTTCTATTAAACCACTTTTTACAAAATTATCTTGAAGAACATTTGTTATACTTACTAAAAATTTGAGAGAAGCATTAAATAATTTAATTTCTGCTTTTACTATTCTATCTTTTTCTTTAAATTTATCTTCTTCAAATTTTTTGTTTTCTTCACTTAATTTTGAATATTTTTCTTGGTCTGATATTAAATCTTGGTATTTTTTTATTATTGTTAAATTTTCTATACATTCATCATTTAAATATGTTAAATCATTCATTAATAAATTTATCATTTTTACACTTTCTTCATTATGTTTTTCAGTATATGCTTTAATATTTTCTACAAATAATTGACCATAACTTTTATTAATGTTATCAATTAAAATTAATATTTTTTGTCTTACTGTGAATTTTTCATAAAATTGATTTGAAGTTCCTAATCTTTCAGCATCAATAAAAACTCTTAATATAGAAACCATTAATGATTCTTTTATAAATTTTTCATTTAATAATTTAAATATTTGATTTATTTTTCCTGTTTTTTCTTTTGGTGACAAATAAAAAAAGTAAATCATTATATCAAATATTTCCATTCTAAAATGAGGATTTTGAATTAAATTAGTATGACACGAGAATATTAAACTAAAGTAAATTATTGCTTTTGTACAATACAAATGTTGGATTAATGAATCTCCACTATAATTTCTTATAAATAATGATATTGTGATTATATTATGATAAATATTTTCTGGTAATAATGATATAGTAAAATTATCATTAAAATTAACATAATAATAAAAATCATCTAAAAATCCAATATAATTAACTTTTTTATAATTTTTAGAAAATTCATTCTGAGAATATTTTTTATTATTTAATGAAAAAATTAAAAATGTAGTTACTTCACAAAATCTAAGTAAACACTTATAAAATTCTTGATTTTTTAAATATATTAATAAAATATTATCAAGAATTATCATATTTTGTAATTGTTGACTTCCTCTAATATTATTATTATTTTTCTTTAATTCTTCTTCAGTTTTTTTATTTAATTGAGTGATTTGATTAGTAAAACTTTTAATAGAATAAGTTGTAATCATATGAATAATAAAAAATAATTCAGAATAAATAGAAAATTTTTCAGGAATATCATTTTTATATCCTTCATCTTGAATAATTAAATGAACAACATTTGGATTAGCTCTTTCAATTCTAGAAAAATCAATTTTATTATTAGTTAAAGAAAAAAGGGGATCAATATCACTAACAACTTTAAATATATATTCAGAATAAGCTTTTTCATCTTGTTCTCCTTTTTCTAAATTTCTAAAAAATATTTTCATTAAAATAAGTAAAAGATTTAATAAATAACCATTTGATGATAATTTAGTTTCTTGTTTATATAATTTAAGTTTATCAATATTTACAGAAATTAATTTATATATCCATTTCATAATAGTATGTTCACTATCAGTATTATAAACACAAATAAAAAACTCAGTAACTTTATTTAAATAATCATTTAATTTATGAATTTGATTATCAATTACTTTTTCATTTTCTTTAGCTCGATTTAAATTAATATATTTTCTCATATCTGCAATATCACCTTCAATTGGTGAAATATCAATATATTTACTAATATAATTATCTTTTTGAAAAGCAATTCCAGTTTCACTTAATCCTAAAATATTTAATGTTATATTTTCTTCAGATGAACTTAATGATATTTCAACAAAAGCTTTTGATGTTAATGGACATGTTAAAAATAAAGATGATAATATTTCCATATTTTTAACTTGAAAATCTTTATTACCATAATAATTTTTACAATTTTTTTTATTTGATTCATCTAAAAAATAAAAATAATATTTAAAAACTTTTTTTAAATATTCATAATCTTGATAAGTTGATGTGTAAAAATCATATAAAATATAACCTAATTCATCCATATCACAATCAGTGAAATATTGATTAAATGTAGTTATTATTTTTTCTTTTGGTATTACTTTACCTAAATTTTCAGGTGAAGTTAATAACATACAAATATAATTTGAAATATATTTATGTATTTTTTTATAATTTGAATCATATTCATTTCTAAATCTTTTTTCAATCATTTCAATACTTCTATGATAAATCTCAAATAAAAATTCTAAAATATTTTCTTTCATATTAAATAAAATAAGAATTATATCATCTAATTCATTAATTCTAAATTTAATTTCTTTTTTCATTGATTTTAATTGGGTTATATATGAACTAAGATATGTAAATTTATCTTTTTCTTTTTCATCAAGTGTGATCTTAAATATTTTTGATATTGTAACATGTTCCTTATCAATTTGTTTTGCATTCTTATTTGCATTTGAAGATTTATTATTATTATCTTCTATATCAGAAGAATAATTAGGGAAAATAACTCTTTCATTTTTATTAATATCACCCATTTTACCAAAATCATTTTGGTTTCCCATTAAATTAATAAAACAATATATAAAATAAAATATAAAAAATTATAAAAATATACTCAAAATTACATAATTAAAATAAAAATTAAAAAAAAAAACCAAAAAAAAAAAAATAAAAAAATGAGTTCATCTTTAAATCAAATCCAACAACAAAAAATAGAAAGAATAAAAGAATTATTAGACACACCATCAGAAAAAAGAAATGAAAAAATGTGTTTAGAATTAATGTCCTTTACAAAAGACTTCAAACTTTTTGAAAACATATCAATGTCAATAGAACATCAAAACATATGTCAAACAATGACAATATGTCGTTATAAACCAAATGAAATAATAGTAAAACAAGGAGATCCAGGTGATTCATTTTTTTATATTTTAACTGGTACAGTTAATATTAAATTAACAGTTCAAATTGATACTGGAATTAAGAGTAAAGAAGGAGAAGATGATCAAAGTGTTATTAAAGTAGATAAAAATATTGGTGTTTTAAAATCAGGTCAAACTTTTGGAGAATTGTCTTTATTATATGGAACTCCTAGATCAGCTACTATTATTTCTGTTACTAATTCTGCTTTAATTAAAATTGATAAAGCACCTTTTGATAAATATGTTAAAAATATTTTTGAAAATCAGTTACAAGATCAAATTGAATTTTTGAAAATTTGTCCTGTTTTTCATAATATTAGTAAAGATTTATTAATTAAACTTGGTATTAGAACTGAAGTAAAAAAATATTCAACTGGGCAAATTATATTAGAAGAAGGGAAAAAATGTGAATTACTTTTTATAATAAGAAGAGGAACAGTTAAAATATCAAAAGAAATTAAATTTATTAAAAATGAAGGTAAAATTCGAAGAAAAGAAATGAATAAATATAACAAAAAAAAAACTTCATTTACAAATTATGAAGATATTGATAGAATAAAACAAATGGAAAATGAGAGAATTTTAGATATTTTAGCAGTAGGTCCGACAGAAGATGAAATAAACAATGGTGAATATATAACAAGAGATATTACTTTAGAAACATTAAAAATTGGTGATATTTTCCCTTCTTATTATTCTTTAAATGGTTATTATTTAGATGTTACTTTTCAAGCTGATAATCCTTGTGATATTATTGTTATTAAATTAATGGATATTCAAGAATTAATTCCTGAAACTTATGAATTTATTAAAAAATATGCTAAACCTTATCCTAATGATGAATTTCTTAGAAAATTTTATTATTATAATGAAGCTTGGGATAAGTATAAATCTACTTTGAGATATAATATTTTGGCTGATGCTTTAAATAAAGATGTTCTTGAGAAACATCAAATGAGAACTAAGTTGTATACTAAGAAAGATTTAGATAGTGTTAAATTACCTTTGATTTTTCAACATAAGAGAATGAAGTTTAAATAATTTTGCATTTTTAGTTTTTAATTAATTTTTAGTGAATTTATTTTATTTTTAAGTAAATTACTTTTTAAAAAAATATATATTTGATATTTGGAAACCATCATTTAAATATTATAAAGTTTAATTTTTTAATTTTATTTAATATTTATTTATTTAATTATAAATTAAACAATTGTAATAAAAAATTGAAAAACTTCTCCAAAAGGCATATCTTTTTCATTAAACATTTGCCAATATGAAACAAATTCTTTTTTATCTTTTCTTGATAAATTACTTTTATTATAAGTTTCACCAAATTTAATACTAATTTCTTCTTCATTTCCACATTCTAAATTTCTTTTAATTGAAACAGATTCTCCTCTTAAATCACTATATTCATTTAAACAATGAAACATAAAACCACTTCCCCAATTTAATTTTCCCGTATTTTTAATAACAACATTAATAATATTATCTTTTTTTTTACTAAAATTAAAATGAGATTTATTAATTGAATAATTTAATCCTTCAACTTTATATTTAGGATAATTTTGAATATTTTCATCTGAATCTGGATGATATATTTTTAATAAAATGTGATCAATATCATGTTCATTATATTTTTCACATTTAGAACATAAATTAAAATCTTGACATATAATGCATTTAAAACGAGGACCAACAATTTCATTACAATTACATCCATTACATTTTATTCCTTTATGGATTTGAAGTGATCTTATATTTTCATTTATCATACTTATTTGTACATTTTCATCTTTATTAATATTATTATTATTATTATTTATTAAGTAAGTTGATTCTGTTGTTTGAATATTATTATATATATCATTTATTATTTCTTTTTCTAATTTTTCCATTTTTTCTTTTACTATGGATGCTATTGTTTCATGAATTTTTTCGTTTATGTTATCATTATAATTATTATTCAAATTATTTTCATTATCTAATATTGGAGTATCATTTGGTAATGGTAAATTATTATCATTTTTTATTTCATTTAAATCTTTGTCAAATGATTCATTTTTTGTTTCAATATTATCTTTGAAAGATATTTTTTCCTTTGGAATTATATTAATTTTAATTTTAGGTACTCTACTTGAATTTAATTTAACTTCTTCTAAATCTTCATCTGCATTAATGAATTTTGAACTTTTTTCATCTTCAAATTGAAATTCAGAATCCTCATTTTTTTCAAAATTTGTTGATACATATTTTTTTAAATCTTCAAATGTATTAGGAAACTCTAATTTTTTTACAATATCATTATATTGAAGTTTTAGTGATTTTTTGGACATTTTAAATTCTTAATAAAAACTAATTAAATTATAATATTTAAATCAAAAATAATTAAATAAAATATATTAATTTAATCTATAAGCATCTTTAGTTAATCTAGCAGTAGCTTTATCAATAGCTTTTTCAATCATATTATTAAATTCAATAATTGAATTTCCATTTCCTTCAAAATAAGAAGAATATTCACTTCTTTCTTTTAATTTTACTTTTAAATTTTGCATAGTTTTAACATAATTTTCATCAAATTGATTATTAAATCTATAATATCTACTAAAATATAATATTCCATCATTTAATTCTGTTCCAATATATAATAAGTTTAATAAAGTATAATTATTTAACAAGAATATATCTTTTAATTCAAATTCACCATATGCTAAATTAAAAAAACCCATATTTATTCCTGTATTTATATTATTATAAAATATTATTGATTTATGATGCATTATTTGATAACTTTTTTTATTTTTTACAAAATTATCTAAAAATCTAACTGCATAATAAAAAGAGTTTAAAACATTTTGAGTTTGTTCTTCAAATAAATTTAAATTATTTTGATTTTCCATAAAAATATCAAAAATATATTGTCTATATGAATATTCTTCTCTTGAAAGTAATTCTTTTAATGTTGATGAAATATTAAATAATATAGAAACTAATAAAGTTTCAATTCTATATAAAAATAAATTACTAATATTTGCATTTAAACTTAGAGAACCTTTATTTGAATTTGCAATCATATTTGAATATATATTATAGTTTCCAGTACTATTATAATTGAAATCAAAATTGTAATTATTATTAATATTATTAATAAAAGGAGAAATATTTTTATTATCATTATTATCATTATGATTATTTTTATTTTTACTTTCTAATTTAATTTCTTCCATATATTTTTCAACATCACTAAATGATGAATATAAATTATTAAGTCTTACATAATTTGTTTCAAATAATTTTAAGCCTTTTAATATCATTATTTCAGCACATTTAAATAAAAATTCCAAAACATTCATATCAAGTTGTTTAAAATCATTACTATCAGATTCTATAACAGAAATTAAACTTAATACTTCAGTTGTAACATTTACTTCTTCGATAAAAGCAAGTGATTTAGCTTCATTATTTCCATTTGAATCAATATATCCACAATTATTTAATAAATTCAATATTCTTTGTGAATTATCAAATAAGAAATATACTGAATTTTTATATATTATATAATATTTAATTTGTTCTTCTTTATGAAGATAATCATATACTTCCATAATTTTTGCCAATAATTTTAATGTCCAACAATATAAATAATGTGATATTGTATGTTCATTTTTAATATAGAAATTATTTAAATCATTTATATTACCTGTAAATCTCAATTTAATAGAAATAAATATTTTTTGATTTAATATAACATTCATTCCTTCATTTGGATAAAATTCTATTAATCTAATAATTAACATAATAAAAGATTGATATTCAATATCACTAGTTTTTTCATTAAAGAGAGAAACAATACTTTTTATAAACTCATTAATATTTCCTAAAATAGTACTTTGAATTTCGTTTTCATTTATATCACAAATTAAATAAATACATGAACAAAAAATATAAGTAATAACTGCTCTATATTCAATTTGTTTTTGATAACATATATTTAATTTTGATAATAATTGTGATATAAGTTGAAAATCATTTCTACTACAATCATATTCAATTTTAATAAAATAGATTAAAATACTATATGCAAGAGTAATCATTGATAACATTAAATTATTATAATTAGATAAATCTTTTTCTGAATAATCCATATCATTAACAATATTCCCTAAAATATTAATTAAATATTGTGGTGATAATGTTGAAATTTTTTTTTGAATTCTTGTCAAATATAAAGTATAATCAACAACATTATTTAAAAGATCATAAATATAATTTTTAATAATAGGATTTTTATTATTTGATAAATATGAATAAGTACTAATAAAAGAAGTATTAATAAAAGAAATAGCTTCATTCGGATTATTTCCAAAAATATTTTTCAAAGGTGAAAAATTTAATTTAGGATTAAATTTCTGGCCGATTTTTAATAATATCTTCATTTCATCATTAATAAATTTTTCATCAGTACTTTTTTGAATAATTTCAAATACTAAACTATCAGTAAAAAAAGAAGAAGTCATAGCATATTTTTCTTCACTGATTCCAAATAAAAATCCTATTGAATATAATGCATTGATCATTGCTTGACTTTTTGCATGTGTTAAAGAAGAATTTAAATTAAAAGATATTAATTGAGAAAATTGTTCTATTAAATTTTCTTCTCTTAAAGATATTAATTTAATTAACATTTCTCTTAAATCAACTGCATAATTTATTCCATATTCAAAAAGAGAATCTCCTATTATAAAATGTGTAATTAATCTTTCATTTTTTTTTGGTATTTCAAAATTTTTTAAAGTAATTGGAATTTTTTCTTTTGTAAAATTTTGGTTGAATCTTACTAATAAATCATTATTAAAATCTTCGTCATCATTTGAAAAAATACTTATTAAATTTACTATGTTTACCTTTATAAATGAAGATACATTATTTAATAAATTATTGTTATCATCTTCATTTAATAAAATTAATTTTGTAAAAATGAAAGATATTTGTTTAACAACTGTTAAAATAAAACAAAATTTTTTTGTTTCAATTTCAGTGTCATTTACATATAGATAATATTGTTTATTATTAGAAAAATTAATACTAATTTGTTTTATTTTTTGATTTAAAGTATCATATTTTTCTTTTTTAAGTTGAAAATGATTAATTGATAAATTTAATAAATTATCAAGGAAATCTTGTCCTTCTATATTATTAATTAGATTTTTAATAATTTTTTTATAAATAACATCATTAGATAATAAATAAGAAACAAAATAAGTGCATTGACCAATAATATTATAAATTTCTTTTACTTTTCCATCATCATCATCAAAATTTAACTCATTTTTAGCATTAATTAACATATTATTTAATATTATAAAAACATTATCTTCATTTTTTTCAGTATCAAGAAAACTTGAGATAAAATTAATTTGATAAACAGAACAAATGTTTAAAAATTGTAAAGTTTTATTTATTAAAAAATAATTTTCTTCAGATAAATTAGTTTTAATAGTTCTTCTAACATATTCAAATAAATTAATTCTTGAATCTATTTCATTAGAATTTATTTTTCTTAAAGTTAATGCATTCATAATATTAACATTAACATCTTTAAGTAAAAAAATTAATTTAGTTAAACAATCAAAACAAAGTGAAGCAACATTATAATCTGAATCATTAGTTGAAGGATCACAAATATAATCTTGCATTGTTACTGAATTTAAATAAAAAATGGATTTTAATTCTCCTCTATATTCAAATATTAAATTATGTATTGTTTCATAATTTGAATAAATAAACAGAATTAATAATAAATTTATTTCATATTGATCTATTAATTTTGTTGATTCTGTTAAATATTTAGGTATTTCTTTATTATTATAAAAACAATATGAAAAATTTTTTATTATTGAACATTCAGTAATTTTACTTTTTGGATTTAATTGAGCAATTATACATAAATTTAATATTTGTTTTAAACAAAAGAAAATACTAACAAACATTTTTCTTAAATAACTACTACATTCTAAAGGTGAATATACATTTTGATATTTTTTTTCTAATTTTTCTAAAAACATATTTGCAAAAGCATACATATAATCATTACTTAAATTATTTAATGAATTGTTATTATAAAATTTTATAGTTAATATTCTAAAAATTAAATCAAGTAAAAATAAATCATTTCCTTGATTTTGAATTCCATTTAATTGACCTTCTTGATTAAGTAAACTAATAATAAATGGTATAACTTCATCTTTATTATTATATATATTATTATTAAAAGTTGAAATATTATCTTCTGACATATTATTCATTGAAAGATCTTGATTTATTTCTAAGTTTTCTTCTAAAATTATTCTTTTATCAATATTACAATTATTTATCAAAATTGATAAAATATTTGATATTATTTGAAATAATTTTTTAATTAATTTTGGTTCATCTAAAGTTTCAAATGAATGAATTGACGAAAAATTATTTACTGCTTCTTTTGTATAAAAAAATATATTTCTTAAGAAAAGTTTACCATAATTTTCTTTAAAGATAATAATAAAATTTTTCAATTGAAAACATTCTCTAATTAATTTTAAAGCTAATAAGGTGTTTTTATAATTCTTATTAATATAATCATTTTTTAAAGTATTATATATAATTTCACTTAATTGTTCAGTATAATTTTTATTTTCTGAAATAAATTTTAAAACAGGACATTTTGGAGAAGTAAAAAAATAAATAAAAAGTCTAAATAATTCTTTAATATAATTATTAATTAATTCATCTCTTGAATTTATTGAAGAATGAATTGAAGAAAAATATAAACTATTCATTGCTAATTGTAATAAAGTAGAATAATTATTTTTATCATTTAATTCTGAATAAATATCCACATCCCTATTTTCAAATAAAGAAACTAAACTTGTAATATTTCTATAATCAGAAATTAATAATCTAATAAATAATCTAACATATTCAACGTTTTGATAAAAATAAATAAAACTATCATTATTATCATCATTATCATAACTGAAATTTCTTTTCATAGTAATATTATTAATTCCATCACTTAAATTATTATTTTCAGCACTTAAATTAATTTTATTGTTTTCATTATTTTCATTTTTGTCATAATTGGCATTAATGATTTTATTAAAAAGTTCATTTTTATTAATCATAATTTTCACAGTTTTCTTTTTTTTATAAGAAAATTCATTATTTAATCTTATATTAGGTTTATTATCTCTATCTCTATCAGTGTTATTATCTTTTTTTGTTTTATTACTACTACTTTCAGAAAGAGATAAAATTGATTTAGGTTGTTTTAGTAAACTTGTCATAATAGGAGGTTTTACAATATTTTTAATTATTTTTTTGGGTTTTTCCTTCTTAATTTCATCATTATTTTTAAATTCGATAAATTTTTCATATAAAATTGAAACTTTTTTATTCTTATCTTTACTTTTATTTGGAGAAGATGAAATATTTTTATTTTTATTTTGATTAGCATATTTATTTATATTATTTATAATTGATGTTCTATTTTTTACAGATTGAATTTTTGTATTAATTAATTTCATATCTGGTGATGTTACATTAATTATTAAACTTTTATGTTTTTTTGTTTTAACATAACTTGATGTTATATTTTTCATTAAATTAGGTTGACTAATTGATC
>JAEEGK010012843.1_pt1 | contig 18968 bp, 20 predicted proteins | sample 8958771 | NCBI WGS metagenome assembly JAEEGK01 (sample SAMN16246547, study PRJNA631951) | gut metagenome | biome: gut microbiome; feature: rumen; material: SC-attached | host: Bos | place: Iran: Karaj | collected 2018-10
ATTACGAGTCGGCACAAAAGATGAACAACACAATCATCGAATATGTAAACGGAATGGAGGCAATCAAAGTTTTCAATAAAGATGGAGATTCCTTCCGCCGCTTTGGAGATGCAGTTCGCGGCTATCGTGATTTTACGCTCGCCTGGTATAAGGTTTGCTGGCCATGGATGGCAGTTTATAATTCCACCCTTCCCTGTCTGGCCTTTTTCACTTTGCCGATTGGAGCCCTTCTTGTTTTGAACGGTACTATTGATTTGAGTCAGTTGCTTTTAGTTTTATGCATGTCCTTTTCGATTGGATCTTCAATTCTTCGCGCCCTCAGCTTTGGCGGAAAGATTCCTCAGCTGGATTACAAAATTGCCGAGCTCGAAAAGATGATGAATGGAGAGGCAATCAAGCAGGGAACTCACAGCTTTGAAGGCAAGAATTATGATATTGAGTTTAAGGATGTAAAGTTCTCTTATAAAGAAAACGAAGTTCTTCACGGCATAAACCTCAGTCTCAAGCAGGGCACCACCACCGCCCTCATCGGCGAATCCGGCAGCGGTAAATCTACCCTGGCAAAACTCCTTGTTCACTTTTACGACCTGGACTCTGGCAGCATAAAAATCGGCGGACAGGACATTACCGACATGTATATCGAAGCATTGAACAATCAGATTTCTTATGTAGCTCAGGAGCAGTACCTTTTCAACACCAGTCTTTACGAAAACATTCTGATAGGCCGGCCAGACGCCACCCGCGAAGAAGTCTTAGATGCCGCTCGTCGTGCCCAGTGCGATGAGTTCCTTGCCCGCTTTCCTAAGGGAATCGACACAATGGCAGGAGACAGCGGCAAGCAGCTTTCTGGCGGAGAACGCCAGCGTATTTCCCTGGCCCGTGCCATTTTGAAAAATGCTCCGATAATTGTGTTAGACGAGGCTACCGCCTTTATGGATCCGGAAAACGAAGAAAAGATGAACGCTGCGATTGCAGAAATTGTCAAAGACAAAACAGTAATCGTAATTGCCCACAGACTTTCATCAATCAAAAATGCAGACAAGATTTGTGTACTCAAAGCAGGCAATGTAATTGCAGAAGGTACACACGAAGAATTAATGAAGAACTGCGAAGAGTTCCAGAAGCTGTGGGCCGCAAGCACTCAAGCTGCTGAGTGGAGGATCTAAAATGAAAAAACAAAATAAGTCTATGATTTCGATGATGCATCGGCTGGTGGAATTTTGTGGAAAATACAAGGTTCCGATTCGCGTGTCTTACCTGCCGGGCTTTATAAAGGGCCTTGTGATGAAGTCGCCGCTTATGGCTTCTTTCTTTCTGGCCTGTGATTTTATGGCTGGCAGAATGACTAAAAAAAGCTGCCTGATTTACGGACTGATTATTCTCACCTGTGTGATCCTTCAGGCTGTAATGCAAAATATTACAGACCGTCTTCAGTCGGCTACGGGCTTTAAGGTTTTTGCAGACAAACGAATGGAAATGGGAGACCGCTTCCGTAAGCTTACCATGGGCTATTTTACAGAGGGAAACATCGGCAAGGTGAGCAGCGTTCTTGCAACCGACATGAACTTTATCGAAGAAAACTGTATGATGGTTCTGGAAGAGCTCGTTGGTCTTATGATTTCTCAGGGACTTATGATTGTCTTTATGTTCTTTTTGAATTGGCGTCTGGGACTCACGGCTCTTGCCTGTCTCCTGCTAGTAGTTCTTTTTGGAAACACTACTACAAGAATTTCAATTTCGCATTCTATGCTTAAGCAGAAAACCGCAGAAAAAATGACCAGTGCTGTTCTGGAGTTTGCGGAGGGAATTGGAATTATCAAGACCTTTAATCTGCTTGGAGAAAAATCAAAAGAAGTAAGCGAAAGTTTTGAAGAAAGCAGCAAAAACTCAATTGGTTTTGAGATGGCTTATGCTCCCTGGTGGGCTTCTGTTCTGATTTCTTATGGAATCGTAACTGCCCTTACACTTTTTGTTTCCGCTCTGCTCTCTTCAAAGAGTATGATGACTAATGAATATTTTCTTGGAATGGTGCTTTTTGCTTTTGATTTGTTTGCGCCAATAAAAGCTTACTACGGAAACATTGCCCGCCTTACCGTAACAGATGCCTGTCTGGACCGTATTGAAAGTGTTTTTGATAAGGCTGAAATTGTAAATGAAGGAAAAGAGTCTTTAATGTCTGCAGAAGAAGCTGCCCGCAAAGGACTTCCTGAAATCTCTTATCAGAATGTTAGTTTTGCCTACGGTGATAAAGAAGCTTTACATGGAATTAACTTTGACGCTCAGAAAGGTCAGATGATTGCGTTAGTCGGTCCTAGCGGCGGCGGTAAATCTACAATCGCAAATCTTCTAGCCCGCTTCTGGGATGTAAAAGATGGCTCTATAAAAATCCGTGGAACTGATATCCGCGATGTTCCGGTTGCGAACCTTATGGATAATATCTCAATGGTTTTCCAGAGAGTCTATCTTTTCCAGGATACCGTTTTCAATAATATTGCAATGGGTAGAACAAACGCCACCCGCGAAGAAGTTATTGAAGTTGCAAAGAAAGCCCGCTGTTATGATTTTATCATGAAGCTGCCAAGTGGTTTTGACACTGTGATTGGTGAAGGCGGTGCAGATTTGAGTGGTGGAGAACAACAGCGTATTTCCATTGCCCGCTGTATGCTTAAGGATGCGCCTATCGTAATTCTTGATGAAGCTACTGCTAGCGTAGATGCCGATAACGAGCACTTTATTCAGGAAGCAATTTCCGAACTCTGCCGCGGCAAAACTCTGATTGTAATTGCCCACCGTCTGAACACTATCCGCAATGCAAACATAATTCTTGTGATTAAGAATGGAAAGATTGTAGAGAGTGGAAATCACGAAGAACTTATGACAAAAGGTGGCGAATATAAAACAATGGTCAGCAAACAAACTGCCTAGATAAAAAAATATCCGCTGTGCCTTCCGGTAACAGCGGATATTTTTTTTATCTTATCAAAAGCAAAGGCAACATTCAAATACGCAGCGATCACTTTCCTTAATATGAATATAAGTTTTTCCTTTTATTACTTCATCGTCACGACGAAAAACTTTGAGGGTCTGCCCTTCCCTGCTTTCCCCTGTGTAATGAACTTCAAGGTCTTTAATTTCATGCGTCTGTAAAAAATCATCATCAAAAACACAAAGGGCAAGTTTTATGTACTCAATGTTATTCATGTGATGGGACATATCAATATGACAGGAACGGATTATCTGCTCAAAAACAAATTCTTCTTCTTTAAAATCAGAAGGGAATCTTTCAAAAGGTTCGTTATAAACAGGTATAGGAAAATTTTCTTTTGGATAAGGAAGTTCTGTAAGTTTTTGCGGGCGGTGTGTTTCGAGACTTAACACGCAGGCTTCCTGATTTGCAATCAAAAGCTGATTGCCATCTTTATCAAGAAGTTCTGTGTTGACGTGAGTTCTCATTCCCGCATTGTTAATTGTAAATGTTTTCGCTGTAATAATTTCTCGCCAGTCTGGTCGTCTCAAAAAATGAACTTTTGTTTTTGTGAAGACCCAGAAGTCATTGAACTTTTCGCGGTATATTACACCATCGCAGCCCATTGCATTAAAACATTCAGTAAGATTATCCTGAACCATAAGTACTGACTGGGCAATTCCCATGCGCACTGTAGAATCAATAAAAGCCGAAGAAATTTCGCGCTCGCTTGTAAAAGTAAGATTATCAAAAGTTGTCATATATTTATTATATCAAATTTTCTTTAGAAAAACACACTTATTTGTCTTGCAGCTGATTGTAAACATTTGAGTACAAATGGCAGGAAAGGCTTTACTGAACAAATTTTAATATTTGTTCAGTTTCTTACAAAGTAGATTTTTTGTTCTTAAAAATCCTGATTTTCCGCAATATAGTGATAACGAACAATGTGTTCGATATCAGACACCTTGTGCTATATTTTGCAGGAGACTGAACAATGTCAAATATTGTAGAATGGTACGAAAAACAGAGCGACAGGCTCAGACTTATTTTTGTAATAATTTCGGGAGTGGCACTTGCTACATCTTTAACTTTCAGCTGGACCGGCAATGCAGACAAAATTGCAGGCTTTGATCCGGCCTGGATTGCAATTGTTTTATGCGGTCTTCCGATTGTTCTTGGGGCAATTGTTGGCCTTGTAAAAGACCACGACATTACTGCGGATGTGCTCGTTGCCCTAGCCTTAATTGGTTCGTTGATTCTTAAAGAGTTTTTTGCAGCCGGTGAAGTTGCCTTTATCATGCAGATTGGTTCCATTCTGGAAGATTTTACTTCGGACCGGGCAAAAAAAGGAATCTCAAAGCTTATTAAGCTCAGCCCTAAAAAGGCAAATCTCTTTGTGGATGGGCAGATAAAAATCATTGAAGCTGATCAGGTAAAGCTTGGGGATATTCTTCAGGTTCGAGCCGGTGAGTCTATTCCTGTTGATGGAAAAATAATCGAAGGCAGCACAAGCATTGACCAGAGTGCAATGACGGGTGAATCTATTCCTGTTGAAAAAAATCCGGGTGACCTTGTGATGAGTGGAACTATAAATCAAAACGGAAGCATTTTGATTGAAGCCGTAAAAACTGCCGGGGACTCTTCCCTCCAGAGAATGATTAAGCTTGCAGAAGCCGCTGATGCACAGAAAGCAAAAATCGTACGAAAGGCAAATGTCTGGGCTGCCTGGCTTGTCATAATTTCTCTTACTACGGCAATTGTTGCAGGTTGCATAATCGGAAATACTCATAATGATTTCTGGCTGGGCTTTACCCGCGCTGTAACTGTGCTTGTTGTTTTCTGTCCCTGCGCCTTTGTTCTTGCAACCCCTACTGCAATTTCTGCTGGAATTGGAAATGCCTCTAAGCATGGTCTTTTGATTCAGTCGGGAGAAGCGCTGGAAAGAATTGCTTCTTCTAACATTGCGGTTTTTGATAAAACAGGAACTCTTACAAAAGGAAAGCCGGCTGTTGTTAAAGTTCAAACTCTGTCCGATATCAGCGAGAACGAGCTATTCAAAATTGCTGCATCTGGTGAAGCTCTTTCAAATCATCCGTTTGCAAAGGCAATTATGGATTATAACAAAAGCGGCCTTTATGAAATTAAAAATCACAAAACTCTTGCAGGCAGCGGAATTGAATTTGAAATCGACGGGAAAAAATATATGGTGGGAAAAATCCAGAGGGATTTTAAGGATGCCGGGAAAACTTCAGATGCTCTTTCCATAAACGACGCTTCCTTCTCCAACATCTCTCCCGACCTCGAAGCCTCTTCCCTTGTCGGCCTTTACTGTGAGTCAAAACTTCTTGGCATAATCTTCATTCAGGATACCATCAAAGAAAATGCCCGTAAAATGGTAGCACAGCTTAAAGCCCTGAACATCCGCACCATTATGCTCACCGGCGACAACGAAAACTCTGCCCGCTATGTTGCAGCACAAATCGGTCTTGATGATTTTAAGGCAAGCTGTTCCCCGGAAGATAAAATGAATTACATCAAAAATCAGGAGGCTCAGGGAAATAAGGTTGCAATGTTTGGTGACGGGGTAAACGATTCTCTTGCCCTGCGTTCAGCCTTTGCAGGCATTGCCATGGGCGGAATCGGCAGCGACGTTGCAATCGAAAGTGCCGACGCAGTAATTGTCCATGACAACCTTGATGCAGTTCCTTATCTCTTCAAGATTTCCAGAAAAACTCAGGGACGAATTACATTTAATCTCTGTCTTTCTATGGTAATCAATTTTGCAGCAGTTGCACTTGCAATCTCTGGCATTTTGAATGCAGTCTGGGGCGCCCTTTTTCACAACTGCGGTTCTGTACTTGTAGTTATCAGCGCCTTCCTGCTGCTCTTTTATAAAGGTAGAGATTAAGACTATTTCATACACTTTGTAAGATACTGAACAGTTAGTTTGATAAAACTATCATGTCGTGTTATGATGATTCTGGAGGCATAGCAAAATGGACAGACGTCAGCAGAAAACAAAAATCGCAATTCATCAGGCAATGACTACGCTTTTGAAAAAGAAAAAATTCGAAGCCCTCACAGTTCAGGATATCATTGACGAAGCAAACATTGGCCGCAGTACTTTTTACTCGCACTTTGAAACAAAAGAAGAACTGCTGGAAGAAATCTGCCGGGAAATGTTTGCCCATGTTTTTTCAAAAGATCTGGCTCCGGAAAAAAGCCACGATTTTTCAAAAGGACGCAAGGGCTTTGCAAATCGCCTTACACATATTTTGTATCACCTGCAGGATCACAAGGAAAACATCAAGGCAATCATGTACGGTGAAACTGAAAAGCTTTTTACCTCATATTTTCGTGAATACCTTGAACAGACTTTTTGTGATGATTTAGTGGCTCATTCCGAAGTGCCAAAAGCTTTTGCTATACAATTTTTTACCGGGAGCTTTTGCGAAACAATCAAATGGTGGATTAATTCCGACATGAAAATGCCCCCGGAAGAAGTTGTAGAAAATTATCAGAAGATGATTAAGTTCCGCTAGTTACGGGACATACAGAAGAGATGAAGTTTATTGATGAATGGATCAGGAGTCAAAAGTGAGATACATTGCTTTACTTCGCGGAATAAATATCAGCGGGAAAAATAAAATCTCCATGCCGGAATTGAAAACTGCCATTGGCGAAAAAGATTTTGGAGATGTAAAAACGTATCTGAACAGCGGGAATGTGATTTTTTCTGATGATGATACAGATGTAGTAAAACTTGCAGAAAGAATTCATGTAATCGTCTTTGAAACATTTCATCTAGAGATTCCAGTTTTTGTGATTTCTCAGGATGAATTGAAATGTCTTCTTTCAAAAGCGCCGTCCTGGTGGGGAAATGACAGCAAAGATATTTACGACAATCTGATTTTTGCCATTACACCTTACAGCATTGAAACTGTTGCCGATAAAATCGGGGAGCCGTCTGCAGAACTTGAAAAAGTTGAAATCTGTGGAAATGCGGCCTTCTGGTCTTTTGACCGAGAATTATATGCAAAGGCCAACTGGTGGAAAAAGACTGCGGCTTCTGGCATCGGGGAAATGATTACAATTAGGACTGCAAACACTCTCCGAAAGATTGCAGAGATGTAAAATCTGGCTTTTTTTATTCTTCCCAACCCTTACAGACATCACACCAGCCGGTGGCGCCTGATACTTCTTCCAGTTCGGATGGTGTAAGTTTTACCGAAGTAAAATCTAAATATCCTTGTTTACCTATTGCTCAGATAGGGATATAATACAAATAAGGGGACAGGCAGTCAATGAAAAGTATTTTGATAAAAGACACAACAAAGGAAGAACGAGAAAAAATCGTTGCCGATGCTCTTGGTTGCGGAAGCGATTGCTCCATGTGCTGTGCCTGTGGCGGCATGGAAATTGACTATCAGCAGTACATAGACGGTAAAAAAGAAATTGCCCAGCTGAATGCAGAATACCGGGCAAATACGATGATAGGACACTAGGAGACGCAATAATGCCAAAGAAAATTGTTGTAGTAAATGCTGGCCCAAGAAAGGGCTGGAATACAGATACTCTTTTGATGGAAGCAGACGGGCTTATCATCGGTTCTCCAAATTATCTTTCTGAAATGACCGCATCTTTCCGCGCTTTGTATGAAAGGCTGATTTTCCAGAATCTCACATACAATGTTGAAACTCCCTGCTGTAACGCGCATCCGATTCCGGTTCTGTTTATAATGACCAGCAACGCTCCTGATACAATGTACACAGGACTTGTAGAAAACTATAAAAATACTTTGACTCGTTTTGTAGGTCCTGCCGAAACCTTTGTGTCTGGAAACACACTTCAGCTCAAGGATTATTCCAAAACCGACTGGCCATGGACCATGTTTAATCCGGACGAAAAGCTCCAGAGACACGAGACCGTTTTCCCAGAAGAATGCAAAAAGGGTTTTGAGATGGGAAAGAGGATTTTTCAGTAAGATCTGTTGCATCTGTAGCTGAATCATATACATTTGGTGTACTGTTTTTCGCATTTCGTGAATCATTATTTTTGTTTCGTTATAGTCATGATAGAATGATATATGTGAGGTACCTGAATGAACGATTTAAATCAGAAAAGCCTGGAACTCTTTTCGATAGAAGAACACAAGCTTCATCTTTTTAGAACCGGAGATGTAAACAAGCCGAAGTTGGTTTTTATGGCCGGTTCTGGAACGGCTGCACCCATGTATGATTTTAAAATCCTGTACGAAAAGCTTCTTGAAGATTTTAGAATCATCGTGATTGAAAAATTCGGTTACGGTTATTCTGATTTATTTGAAGCCTCCTGTGAAATTGATTGTGTAATTGACAGACAGCGGAAAGTCCTGCAAGAGGCCGGAGAAAATGGTCCATATATTCTGGTGCCGCATTCGCTTTCGGGACTTGAGGCAATAAGGTGGAAGCAAAAATATCCTGATGAAGTTAAGGCGATAATCGGCCTTGATATGGCAACTCCAAAAACATATTTATCTTGGAAAGGCGATGAAATAGACCGGCGAATATCAGTCATAAAGAAGATGAAAAAAGCAAAAGACAAAGGTCTCTTGTTCTGGTTCCCATTAAATAAACGAGGTTTGTCTAAAGAAGAGATCAAAGAGCAAAAAATCTTATGGAAGAAAAATGCTTTTAATGAATGCTATATAAAAGAGGCTGAAGCCGTGTTGAAAAATGCAGAAAAAGTGGCGGCTGCAGGCATGATTAAATGTCCTGTACTGATGTTTGTTTCTAACGGAAAGCAGGTGTCACCGAACTGGCTTGAACACGAACAAGAATTCGCAGAGCAATGTAATGCAAAACTTATCAATCTAAATTGCGGGCATTATGTGCACTATTACGAAAGTGATTTAATAAGTTTAGAGATTCGTAATTTTGTGAAATGATGTCTACTTATTACGCCAGTAAGACTTCCTTCAGTTGCCTCATCATTTCAACCCTGCACACGGCATAAAACTTAACATTCACTTCCCCGTCTTCAATTGGAACGGCTACACGGCTTGTTTTTTTTAAGGCAGGAAGATGGTCTGCCTGTTCAGTGTAATCCGTTACGAATGCTGGAAGTGTTGAATGTGCAATTATATCCCTCAGGTCTGTAATGTCTTCCTGCTCAATAAACTTTGCATCGGGAATTGCATGCTTAACCGCATTGGACCAGAATCCAAGTTCTGAAAGCATTATGAAGGTTTCGCCTGCAAGTTCTTTGAGTTTTACAGATTTACGATTGGCCAGGCTGTGGCTTTTTGGAAGCAATACTTTGAGATGTTCTTCAAAAATCTCTGTTGCAAAAAAGCGTTCGTCCGAGCGGTTAATTGTTGTGATTATAATTTGAGCCTTGTCTTTTTCCAGCAGTGAAAAAAGCTCATCATTTTCGTTTTTCATCTGGCCGGTTATTTTAGTCTTTGGAAAAGTCTTGTTAAACTTTTGAGTCAAAACATAAAGCGGCATTGGCGCAATTGAAGCAATTTTAATTTCCCGGGTCTTGTTGTAAAAATCAAGAACCTCATTTTCCATCTCGTTCTGAAGCGCAAGAATTCGGCGGGCATAGTCCACGGCAAGTCGGCCGGTCTGATTCAAAGAGATTGTATTTTTCGTCCTGTCAAAAAGTTGTACTCCAAGAATATCTTCCAGTTTTTGAAGAGAACGCGTAAGTGACGGCTGCGTTACATTCACAATTTCACTTGCGGCAACAAGCGTTCCACTATCGGCAAAGGCAACAAGATTTTGAAGGATATAAGTTTCTATCATATTGATATTATAGCATGAGATTTGCTATGCGCAAGCCGCGAAAGCGGCGTGTTAAAAAATTTCTACTCATGCAAACGAGCGAAGCGAGTATGCGTGCAACGAATACTGCGATAAAAAAGTTTGATTGTTCAAAAGGGCATTCTTTAGGTTATATTAAAAATCACAAGGAGCAAACAAATGGCAAAGACACTTATTCTTTATTTTTCAGTATACGATTCAACACGGCACCTGGCAGAAGAAATCGCCCGTCAGACTGGCGGCGACCTTCTGGAAATTGAACCGGTAATTCCTTACGACAAAAACCGCGACCACTATGACGCGCTGGCAGCCTACGCTAAAAAGGAACACGACGAAGACCAGCGTCCTGCAATCAAAAATGCAATTGACCTTTCTGACTACGACACTGTTTTTATCGGTTACCCGATGTGGTGGTACACCTTCCCTATGATTATCTACACGCTTTTTGACACTGTGAATTTCTCGGGAAAAACAGTCGTGCCTTTCAACACACATATGGGAAGCAGAGACGGCGGAACCTATAAAACCGTTCGTGAAAAGGCAAGGGGCGCAACCGTTCTTGAAGGTCTTCCTGTTTCTATGAAAGAAGCAGAAGGCGGTGCCGGCAAGGCTGTAGAAAACTGGCTTACAAAGCTTGGGCTTAAAAAATAGAGATTCTGAATCAAGTTCAGAATGACAATTTACGGAGGAAAACTTATGAAAATCAAATCAATTATCTTAACTGCACTTATTGCAATTGCCGCAACAAGCGGATTATTTGCTCAGAACAAAGCTGATGCAAAATCGAACAACAAGACCCTGGTAGTTTATTTTTCGTGGTCAGGAAATCTTGACAAAATGGCACACTGGATTGCCGATGAAACAGGCGGAGACTTGCGGCGTGTAACTGCAAAAGAAACTTATCCTGAAAATTATAACAAAACAGCAGACCGAGCTAAAAATGAAAAGGACAAAGGAATCCGCCCTGCAATCAACGTGAACATTACAAAAGAAGAAATGGCTGGCTATGATACAATTTATTTTGGCTTCCCTGTATGGTGGTACGATCTTCCTATGCCGATGTGGACTTTCCTCGAAAGCTACGATTTCAAAGGAAAAACAATCATTCCTTTCTTCTCTCACGAAGGAAGCTCAAACGGAGCAAATGCTCTTCCTACTGTTGAAAAGCTTGCAAAGGGTGCGAGCGTAAAATCGAAGAATGCACTTTCCATCCGTGGTGGCAATGTTGCAAAATCAGAAAAGGAAGTTCGTGCATGGGTAAAGAAATAAAAAGATTTCTTGTGCTCTGCGCTATAGTGAATATGATATCCGTCAATCTTTTTGCAGAGTCTGTTACTTTTGGAAAAGACAATATCCGTGGCTTTACCTTTGACAATGTATTTCATTCGGATTCAGAAGGCGACATACACTTTGGACTTTATGTTCCAAAAGACTACGACGGAAAAGAAGCTTATGCGCTTTTTATAACACTTCCCGGATACGAAGGACTTCATTTTCAGGGCGTGGGTAGAAACATTAAAGCAGAGGACTACGGAATTGAAGCACAAAAATATAACGCTAAGATGATTGTCGTGGCTCCTCAGCTTTCGGATTGGAGGATGACAAGCGCAAAACAGACTGTAGCCCTTACAAAATATTTTCTTGAGCATTACAACATCGACCAGACAAAAGTCTACTTAAACGGATATTCTGGCGGAGGAGAAACAGGTTCTCTTGTTATGCAGATTGCACCAGAGCTATATACAGCTTTTCTACATTGCTCTTCGCAGTGGGATGGAGAGTTAGATCCTCTTGTTCGCGCAAGAACGCCAGTCTACCTTGTCACCGGCAGAAACGACACTTATTACGGAAGCTCTTCGGTTCAAAAAACTTACCGGACGCTTGTGGAATTGTATAAAAAAGAAGGCCTGTCTGAAGGAGAAATTGGAAGACTCGTAACGATGGACTTAAAAGATCAAAGTTATTTTGACACACGTGGAATTAAAGACCAGCACGGAGGCGGCGGCCTTTTTGCTCATGATTCAGTGATTATGCTCTGGCTGTTTGGAGAGCATTAATAGCAGGAAAAAGTTGGAGGTACAGATGATTACAAAACAAAAATCACTATTCGGACTGTTATTCGTCATATTAATCTGCGGCTGCAGTAAAGAAGATCTGAACGCTCAAAGTTCAAAGCGAAACGGACAGGAGGCAACCATGAATAATCAAACAGGATTTACTCAGCCAGTTCCCTCGGAATACACACGGCAAGCCTCACAAAAAGGCAGTGTAACGCGCCTGGATTACACTTCAAAAGATTATGCCGGAAATGGAAAAGCAATCACCAAGACGGCCTATGTATACACACCATACGGCTACAATGAAAAAGGAAGCGAGCGTTACGACATTCTCTACCTCATGCATGGCTGGGGCGGTCATGCCGGTGAATATTTTGAGATGGCGGACATCAAAAATGTCTTTGATAACCTGATTGAAAAAGGCAAGATCAAACCTCTTATAGTTGTTTCTGCCACTTTCTATAACGCAAATAGCGGCTCAGACTTCGGATCTTCGGTGGCAGAGCTCCGCTCTTTTCACAATGATTTTGAAAAGCACCTTATGCCGGCGGTAGAAGGAAAATATCGCACTTATGCAGTATCAACTTCAGATGCCGACTTAAAGGCTTCCCGCAGTCATCGTGCGTTCGGCGGATTTTCCCTTGGCTCTGTTACCACCTGGCTTGAGTTCTGTCATGACTCGGATTATATTTCAAGCTTTATTCCCATGAGCGGCTCGTCCTGGTACTACGGCGGATTCGGCGACTTTCAGATTAAGAAAAACGTGGATTTTATCGAAAACCTTGTGCGGGATAACAAACTGAACGAGCGGGGATACTTTATCTACCACGCTGTTGGCACGAATGACGCAGTAAAAGAACAGAGCTATATGATGGCAGAAGAAATGCTTTCTCGAAAAACTTTTTCGTCTGAGCATTATGTTTTTTATCAGAAACAGGATGGTATTCATGACCATTTTGCCGTGCGGGAGTTTTTGTACAATGCTCTGCCGGTGATTTTTCCAAAAAAGCAAACTAGTGAAAGCAACAACCTCGTTCTTGTCAAAGGCGGAACTTTTCTTTCCACATCGGACACGAAAAATCCTGATGACTACAGGCAGCACCGCGAGACTGTCGAGGATTTTTACATCTCCAAATATGAAGTTACGGTCGCCCTTTACAAAAGCGTTACTGGCAAAAATCCCACTTCCGCCCGCGACGGAACGGACGAGATGAATCGCCCTGTTGAAAATATCTCTGGTTATGACTGCATTGATTTTCTGAACGTATTGAGCTGCCTTGAAGGGCTTGAAGAATGTTACAACTTTGCAAATGGAAAATGGACTTGCGATTTTTCAAAGAACGGCTACAGGCTTCCCACGCTCCCCGAATGGGAATATGCAGCCCGCGGCGGTTCTTTGTCTAAAGGCTACAAATATTCGGGCAGCAACAGACTTAGCGAAGTCGGCTGGTATGACGAAAACTCTGGCGGACATGCCCATCAGGTTGGACTTTTGAAGCCGAACGAACTTGGACTTTACGACATGAGCGGAAATGTGGGCGAACGCTGCTGGAATCCGTCATACAAGGGTGAAAATCCCGCTCATGTTGGTCGCGGTGGCTGCTGGATTTACTACGAAGGCTACTGCGCGCCCGACTACCGTTTTGTTACGACGGAAAACTTTAAACAAGACGGATTGGGGATTCGTCTGGTAAGGTCAAAAATATAAGATTAGGAGTGTCACAAAATGAAAGAAAAACTTGCAGCCCTTGCATTAATTCTTCTTCTTTTTTCCTGCGATGCCAGCAGGGCAGATGCAAAAGAAATATCTTCCAAAGGAACATACATGAAAGCAAGCGACATCACTACAGAAACGAAAATCCGGGATATTATTTCTGACCCTGGGTTTGGGGATTGGGGCAGGCTTTTATTCCCTGTGAATGAAAGTTATTATTCTGGCGATACGCTTAGAGACTTGCATCTTACCTGGTACAGCCACATAAATCCGCAGAAGACTGTAGAAATTGTACGCTACATGAAGGAGCATACGCTTTCGGGCGAGCAGGTCTTTTACGACATTTATAGCGAAGAAGAAAAACGTGCCGATCCTGCAAAACAAAATACAGGTCTTTTCTTTCTCAGAGGCAAACCTGGTGCAAAAACAGCCATCTGCAACGCGGGCGGCGGCTTTGCCTATGTTGGAGCAATGCACGATTCCCTGCCTCATGCACTGGAGCTTTCAAAAAAAGGTTACAACGCATTTGCTCTGATTTACAGGCCCGGCGCACAGACTGCCTGCCAGGACCTTGCACGGGCAATTGCATTTCTTCACCAGAACTCAAGCACTCTTGGTATTGATATGAATGGATATTCTCTTTGGGGCGGAAGTGCAGGAGCAAGAATGGCAGCCTGGCTAGGCTCACTGGGAACAGAATACTTTGGTGAACAGTCGTATCCTCGACCCGCCGCTGTCATCATGCAATACACAGGCCTTGGTGAAGTCTACGGAAATGAACCTCCCACTTATAACTGCGTTGGAACGAACGATGGAATTGCTTCCTTCAAGACAATGGAACGCCGCATAAATGCAATCAAGGCAAACGGAACAGATGCACAGATAGAAGTTTTCCGTGGTTTAGGACATGGCTTTGGACTTGGACAAGGAACCGTTGCTGAAGGCTGGATAGACAATGCGGTAAAGTTTTGGGAAAAGCAGAATGAGTAGCTGAAATGTGTGAGCCCTGAGTATACGTCTGACGAATAGCACCTTGCGAAAGTTTGATTGTTCAAGACAGGTATATCTCTGCTATCATTTAATCATACGGAGGACACAAGATGAAATTAAAATCAATTCTTATGGCAACAGCGATTATGATGCTTACATCATGCAGCCTGATTGCACAAAACTCAAAAAACTCACAAAACTCAAAAACTCTGGTTATGTATTTTAGCTGGGGTGGCACAACGGAAAAAATGGCAAAGATGATTTCCTCATCTAACGGCGGGGAGCTTTTTAGGATTGAACCGACAAAGGCTTATCCAACAAGCTACACTCCTTGTACTGAAGTTGTAAAAGAAGAACTGGATAATGGTATATTCCGCCAGGTAAAAAAGGCTCCGGATTTTTCTAAGTACGATACAATTTTTGTAGGAGTTCCTGTATGGTGGCATACAGCACCAACCCTTATGACTCATTTCCTTGAAGAAAACAAGGAGGCGCTTAAGGGCAAGACAATCATTCCATTCTGCACGTATCAGGCTACTTACCGCGCGGAAACGCTTCAGGCAATTGTGGATGCAACTCCAACTGCCAGTCATAAGGAAGGCTATGGCACGACAAATCCAAATCAGAATGATGTAGATGCATGGCTTAAGAAAATTGGGTTAGGAAAATAAATTTTTAGGGAGATATTATTATGGACTATGTAACACTATCAAACGGCGTAAAAATGCCACAGCTGGGCTATGGCGTGTATCAGGTGACAAAGGAAGAGGCTGAACGCTGTGTTTCGGATGCACTGGAAGTGGGCTACCGCTCGATTGATACGGCACAGAGTTATTTCAACGAAGAAGAAGTGGGGAATGCGATTGCAAAATCAGGCATTGCGCGCGGCGATATTTTCCTTACCACAAAAGTCTGGATTGAGCATTACGGCTACGAGGCGTGCAAGAAGTCGGTGGAAGAATCGCTTAAGAAACTCAAGACTGATTACATTGATCTCATGCTGCTTCATCAGCCTTTTGGTGATGCTTACGGTGCATGGCGCGCTCTTGAAGAATTTTATGAAAAAGGAATTTTAAAGGCAATCGGAATCTCCAACTTTTATGCCGACCGCATGGTGGAGTTCGCTTCATTCAACAGAATCAAGCCTATGGTGAATCAGGTGGAATGTCATCCTTTGAATCAGCAGATAGAGGCAAAAAAATGGAATGACAAGTACGGTATTCAGCTTGAAGCCTGGGCCCCTTTTGGCGAGGGACGTGGTGGCCTTTTTGAAAATCCTGTGTTAAAAGAAATTGCTGCCGCACATGGAAAAACAACAGCTCAGGTTATGCTCCGCTGGCACCTGCAGAGAGGAATTGTGGTTATTCCAAAATCAACCCACAAGGAACGCATGGCAGAAAATCTGAATGTCTTTGATTTTACCCTCACTGCCGAAGAGATGGCAAAAATTACTGCTCTCGATACTGCAACAAGTTCTTTCTTCAGTCATCAGGATCCTGCAATGGTGGAATGGTTCGTAAAAATGGTTGAAGAGCGGAAGAAGCAGCAGGATTCCAGTAAAGAGAAGAAGGCCTGGTAATATTTCACAATTCTGGATTTTGTAAACATGCTTACAAAGTCTAGAGTTCTGTAAAAGGTTTTATTCTACCCGAATCCAGATACCATCCCTTTTTTTATAAGTGTAATCACCACTCATAGTCCAGCTGCCGCTTATTCCATAAACTTTTGCCGTGAGCGTGTGGGTGACTTTCATGTGAGCCGTGTCGCCATTCACACTGATTGAAAAATCCTTTGTATCCACTTTGAAGTAGTTTAGAGTTCCATCCATAATCTCGCCAATGAACTCTTCCCGAGTCTGTTTTTTACCGCTCATGTGGGTAAAGAGCAGTTTTTCGTCAAAGTAGCGTTCCATTGCGACCCTGTCTTTTTTTATCATAGCATTGTTGATTGCATCGTAGGCAGAGTACACTTCTCTTTCTTCTTTGGTCATTGGCACTTTTCCATTTCTTTGTTTTGATTCCTGGCCCGTGCAGGCAAAAAGAGCCAGCACGAGCACTGCAAAAATTGTTGCAAGTTTTTTCATATCAGGCCTTTTCAAAGTCTGGCTTCCATGCAGCAAACTGAACCAACTGCTCATCAGTCCGGTGGTAATAGCGTTCGCCTTTGTCGAGTTTTGCGATTTCTGCCATTTCTTCGCCGGTCAGTTCAAAGTCCATGATATTCAGATTGTCTTTGATGTGGTCAACGTTCTTGCTTCCGGGAATTACGACGAATCCCATCTGAACATGCCAGCGTAAAATCACCTGGGCGGGTGTTTTGCCGTATTTTTTGCCCAGTTCAGCAAAGACTGGTTCCTGAATCAAAGACTTATCGCCATGTCCAAGAGGGTACCAGCTCATAAGACTGATGTCATACTTGTCCAGAGTTACGCGCAAATCCTTCTGCGTAAAATATGGATGGGCTTCCACCTGAATGAATTGAGGGGCAGTTTCCCATTTAGTCTCAAGTTCCTTAATATATTTTCCTTCAAAATTAGAAATGCCGATAGAACGTGCTTTCCCATCGCGGAGTGCCTTTTCAAGCTGACGGTAGCCTGCAAGCCAGTTTCCAGCCGGCTGATGGATGTAAAGCAGGTCAACGTAATCTACTCCAAGACGCTCAAGAGTTTCGTCAACAGCATTTGGGTTTTCGTATTCTGACGGCCAGAGTTTTGTAGAAAGAAAAACTTCGTTTCTTGTCACGCCGCTTTCCTTGATTCCCCGTCCAACAGCGCGCTCATTCACATAAGCATTTGCCGTGTCGATAAGACGGTAGCCCATCTTAAGAGCCTCGCGGGTGCTCTTCTGTGCATCTGCTGGTGAGAGCATAAAAGTTCCAAGTCCTATTACAGGGCAGTCGATTCCGTTGTTTAATTTGATTGTCTGCATGTTGAGTCTCCTTGTTTTAATAATTCGCATTTCTTCTGTCTTTGTTTATGGCAGCCATTTGCTTCATCTCATCATCGGTGAGGGAAAAATCCCAGACGCTTGCATCTTCTATGATGTGCTTTTCGTTGGAGCTGCCGGGGATTGCAATATTGCCTGCCTGCAGGTGCCAGCGGATAATGATTTGGGCGGAAGACTTGCCGTGGGCCTTTGCGATTGCGCTGATTGTAGGGTCGTTGAAAAGTTCCTGAGTGTAGCCGCGGCCGCCGAGTGGGAACCAGCTTTCCATAACTGTGCCGTACTTTGCAATGTGGGCTTTCATTTTTTCGCTCTGGTGGTATGGATGGGTTTCGTTCTGCAAAAGGGCTGGCTTAATGCTTGTTGCTTTTACTAAGCGGTCAAAATCATCCGGCTCGTAGTAGTTTGAAAGTCCGATTGAACGAAGCTTTCCGGCTTTTACTGCGCGCTCCATTGCCTTGTAGGCGTCAACATCATTGCGTGGCTGAGAGTGGTGAAGAATCATCAGGTCAATGTAGTCCAGCCCCAGGCGTTTGAGGGAAGCGTCCACTGCTGCATCTCCGTTTGAAAAATCACTTGTCCACATTTTTGTGGTAACAAAGATTTCTTCGCGCTTTACAATTCCGTCTTTGATTGCCCGACGGATTCCACGACCAACCCCTTCTTCGTTTCCGTAAATGCGGGCAGTGTCAATCAGTCTCATTCCGGCTTTGAGTGCCCAGTAAACAGAGTTTTCTGCCTGGTCTGACGAAAGATAAAATGTTCCGATTCCAAGAATTGGCATTTCATGTCCTGAGTTCAGCTTTACAGTACCTTTCTTAAGATCAAAGGCCGGGGCTTGTGCAAAAATTGAAGCTGTCATCATAGAAAAAACTCCTGCAATTAAAAATGTTTTCAGACCTCTTTTCATGCAAGTCTCCTACTTTCCCAATTTAGCAAGCCAGTCCTGTACGGCTTTTTTAGCCGCACTTCTGTTAGTCTGTGCTACCTTTCCCTGAACGGCAAGGCCTTTTTCTACGGTTGCGCCTTTGCAGGTTGAACGGATGCGGCTTTCTGTTCCGCTAAGTCCGCTTCCTTCGTGGGTGCAGAACGGGATGATTGTTTTTCCCTTCCAGTCGTGGGCTTCTAAGAATGTGTAAAGGGGCATTGGCATGTCTCCCCACCAGTTTGGATAGCCGATGTAGATTGTGTCGTATGCGGTAATGTCGATATCAGCTTTGAGGGCTGGGCGGGCTTTTTTGTTCTGCTCATCTTTTGCAATCTGAGTCAGGCGGCTGTAGCTGTCGGTTGGATAAGGCTTTTGAGTTTCAAGTTCAAAAAGCTCTGAGCCTGTTTCTTCTGCAATGAACTTTGCGATGATTGAAGTGTTTCCTTCTTTTATGTTTCCAACGTTATACTGTTCGCCTGCGAGCGAAAAATAAACTACCAGTGATTTTCCCATTTTAGTCTCCTTTGAGTTTGAAGTTTTGTTTTGTGCGAATAGCGAACCTG